>JACKQG010004964.1_pt1 | contig 15037 bp, 12 predicted proteins | sample 8237621 | NCBI WGS metagenome assembly JACKQG01 (sample SAMN15677084, study PRJNA649215) | marine metagenome | biome: marine; feature: Black Sea; material: saline water; isolation source: suspended particulate matter (SPM) from the Black Sea western gyre | collected 2013-06-09/2013-06-10 | depth... | reverse complement strand
GGCGGAAGAACGATGATATAAACCTCTGGGTGTCCAAAGACCCAAAAGAGATGATGCCAAAGCAAGACATTCCCCCCCATAGAGGGGTCGTAAAACCCTGTTCCCACCATACGGTCGGACAAGAGGTAGATGAGCCCAATCGTGACAGGAGGTAGGGCAAGAATGAGGATGACTGAAGTGATAAGAGACATCCAAACGAATACAGGCATCTTGAGGAGTTTCATCCCGGGTGCCCTCATGTTGAGAATCGTGACGATAAAGTTGAGAGCAGCGACCGTACTCGAAATAGAAATCACAGCCAACCCCAGAATCCAGAACTCAGCTCCGTGGGTGGGACTATACGCCGTAGAGGTTAGGTTGGCATAGCCAAACCAACCAAAGTTGGGTGCTCCACCCAAAAACCAAGAAGCGTTTAGGACGATCGCGGCGACCACATAGAGCCAATATGAAAACGCATTTAGGCGAGGGAAGGCGACATCACGTGCCCCAATCATCAGGGGTACAAAGTAATTCATGAAAGCAGCTGACAAGGGCATCACAGCCAAGAATACGATCGTAGTGGCGTGCATCGTCACCATCTGGTTGAAAAGGTCTCCACCCAGAACGGTCTTGTCCGGACCCGCCAATTGGGCGCGCATTAGGAGCGCCTCGCCGCCAGCTATCAAGAGAAAGAAGAGGGAGGTCCAAAAGTAAAGGATACCAATCCGTTTGTGGTCTACCGTAGTCAGCCACGATTTCCAACCTGTCGTTCCCGTGGGTCTCTTCCTTAGGAATGAAAGAAAGCCCGGAAGAGGCGCTTCTGTTTCAGCATGATTCATCATTTTCTCTCCTTATTTCAACCCGCGGAGGAAAGCGACAAGGGCTTCTACCTCGGACGGTGTAAGTTCTTCTAGTGTGCCGTTGTACATCGGACCATCTCTACTCATAATATTCCCCGGCTTAATCGCTTCAGGATCTTGAATCCAAGATGCCATCGCTTCATCAGTATTGGGCAATACACCAGAGGCGATCATCCCTCGGCTCCCTACATGGGTAAGGTCTGGACCGATAATCCCCAAGGCACCCGGAATATCCCTTGCTGTGTGACAGGCAATACATCCTTTCGACAAAAAGAGAGCTTCACCTTCTTCGGCAGAATCACTTTCAGGAAGAGCCGCCCCTTCAAGTTGGCTTGAAACCCATATCTCAAAATCTTCATCAGTTTGGGCAAAGACCCTTAGCCGCATATTGGCATGGGATACGCCACAGAGTTCGGCACATTGTCCGTAATACTCTCCTGGTTTATCTGCCTCCAACCACAGTTGATTCACCTTTCCGGGAATGAGGTCAAGTTTTCCACCTAACCTAGGGACCCAAAAACTATGGATGACATCAGCACTAGCCAAATGGAAATTAACGACCTTTCCTACAGGAATCATGATTTCGTTGGCGGTCTTTATTCCAAGGGATGGGTATTCCACTTCCCACCACCATTGGTGACCAATGATGTTGATATCCATCACTTCCCTTCCTTCAGGTGGAGACGCGGTATACCAAATCGCCTTTACATTGGGAATCTCAATCACCACAAGAAGGAGTGCAGAAACCACCATGATGCCCACTTCAAGCTTAATGTTCCCATGAACCTGTTTAGGGGGCGTATCATCGCCCTCCTTAGCACGGAACTTGAAGATGGCGTAAGTCAAAAGACCACCAACGATAATCAGAATGCCCACATCGACCCAGAGAGTCGTTAGAAAGACGCCCCATTCCGAAGCAGCGACGGGACCCTCAGCTTTGGTCCAATCCATAGGTGCATCTGCGCCCAATGAAGTTGCCCCCAGAATGAAAGCCCCCAGCAAGGGTAAATACCTTTTCATAATCAATCCTCCATTCAATGTCAATCTATGTAATCCCCTCAAAGGTGAGTGCACCAAAGAGAAGAAAGAGGGTCGTTACTGAGGTGCCAAAAAGGCGTAATGCTCTCTCTTTTGTTACACTTTGCTGGGCAAATCGAACCGTTTTCCAGAGATAATATCCCCCAGCAATCCATGCCGCCAACCCATAAATAGAACCTGTATTTGCCCCCGACACAAGAGGATATGTCACCCCACCCAAGAAGAAAAGGACGCCGTAGATAACGATCGCTCTTTTTGTGGTTTTCTCGCCAGAGACCACAGGAAGCATCGGAAACCCCGCCTTCTTATAGTCCTCTTTAGCCAAGAGCGAAAAGACCCAAAAGTGCCCCGGCTGCCAAATCACCAATAAGAGGAAAAGTGCCCATGCTGGTGTCCCAATTTCTCCAGTAGCTGCAGCCCACCCAATGAGGGGACCAATCGCTCCTGCCACACCCCCCAATACCGTACAGTGGGGCGTGGTTCGTTTGAGCCACATCGTATAGAGCCCCCAATAGTAAAGGATCGCCCCCCCAGCTAAGAGAGCGGCTAGAGGCGTTGTCATCATCCCCAAGATGCCCATCCCCAAGAACCCCAAGAACAGACCCCACACCCAAGCTGCACCGGGTGAGATTCTCCCCGAAGCCAAGGGGCGGTCTTTCGTGCGGTCCATGAGAGCATCTCTCTTTCTGTCTGCCAAGTTGTTCAAGACACTGCTAGAGCCAGAGGCGAGTGCTGTCCCAAGGAGTGTCCACCCAATCAAAGGAGTACTCCTTTCGCTGAGTGATGAAGCCAATAGGTATGCCGGACCAGTCGTTGCAAGAACGAGCAGGGTAATGCGGGGCTTGGTCAGTTCCAGCCAGTCCGACCACTTGGCTTCCTTCTTCATCACCTTTCAGCCTCGATGCACGAAGGACATTTTCCTTCCAGCACCACTTTCCGGGACCGGAACCGCCAACCCGATACTCTCTCCAGTTTGGACATACTGGTATCAAAGACTTCGGTGGGGGCGTTGATGACCTCGCCACAAGCGATACAGTAAAGATGATCATGCGGGGTGGGATTACCACAATACCTTGCTGCACCCCCCCCTGGCTCCACTCTTTGAATGAGTCCCTTATCTGTCAACCAATCCAAAGCTCTGTAGACGGTTGAAAGGGAGATTGAACGGTCGCTTTCTTTCGCCTTTAGATAGATCGCATCTGCAGGTGGATGACAAGCCAAGTCCTGAAGGGCTATGAGAATCGTTCGCCGTTTCGGCGTGATACGGAACGAGGAAGAAGATGGACCCAAAGTAGATTCTATAATGGGAACAGTTCCCGTTTCCATTCCTAAAGTCTCAATTCGGTCTAGAAACCGAAATTCACGCACCGTTTTTATCTGTAGGGCAACGCCCAATGCAGACTTTGGCAAGAGGGCACCCTTTCGGTATCCGCTGCATCAACAAGACAACGAGAGCGATAAGGCTAGCGGCTGCCATGATGTGGGCAACGAGAGCATGAAGATAGGAAAGGGGAACCATGCCCAATAGACCGAACCCCAAAAACATCTGTATCCCAGACAACGAAGAGAGTAGATATGCCGGAGCAACCAACCCCCTGGTGCCTGTGCGTCGTGCACGGGCAGAGAGAATCATCGCCATGACAAGGACAACGACGCCTAGGGTGGCATGCGTATGGCGCAAAGGTGTGGCAGCACCCACCCACCCTTCGTGGGGGAATTTCGCATGAAGAGCGAGAGCCCCCAAGATTATCTGAACGAAAAAAATGATCGCTACCCATCGTGTCAACTTGACGATGGTCTCCCCACCACTCTTACCATTCTTGGATGTGACATATTCATGGAGAATCACCAACGAACAGAGGAAAAGTATCGCGATTCCCAGATGAATCGCATTGATAACGATCGAAGCTGTTTCTAGTCTTACCGTCGCCATGCCCAGCCCAGCCTGTAACAGAAGGAGGACAAGAGAAGCTAAAACAGGACGTCTTAGCCCCTTTATGCGGGCCGATAGTGCAACAATAACAGAGAGAAAGCCGCCAACCAAAAGTGCCAACGCACGATGGGTCCATTCCACCACTTGATCACGCTCTGTCCAATCAGGAAACAGCCCTCCATGACAGAGGGGCCAATCATCTCCGCACCCCATGCCTGAAAAAGTATTCGTTGTGAGCCCCCCCCAACCAATCAAGAGAATCGTTAGTGCAATCGTCACTTTGATAAGAATAGGTAAGGATTTCATGAGCGATCTCTCGGGATGAAAGTTTATTCTACTTTCTCTCAAGTGGGGCTTGCACAAGGGGGGGGTATCGAACCGCCAACAAGAGAACCCACACAGCAAGGGGAAATGAGAGAATCCCCCACGACTCTATCGCACCCGAAGCCACAAGCCCCATCCGCAATCCCAAACCTAAGACCCCCGCAACGAATCCCTCCTGGAGCGCTCTCCAAGAAAAAACACCTCCTACACCCTTCATCCACCCCGTTGCGGGTAGGGCAAATGCGAGTCCTGCAACGACAAGCCAAGCCCACTTGCTGTTTGGAACGAGACTTGATCCCACTTGGAGAAGCCCCCAAGAGCAGAGAATACCAGCCAGAAATCCCCAACAACCCCGAATCCAATGCCCCCGCAACCCCACCGCATACCCAACGAATACGGATACAAGACCAGAAAGAAGTAAGAGGAAAGCGACCACCCCCAAGGGACCATCCCATGTGATAGGAAGGAGCGAAATACCCCCCTCAACTACCCCGAGAGTTGCTCCACTTGCCACCAAGCCTCGCCCCCAACCCCAATGGGTCCCTTGAATCCTAGAAGAGATGGGGACGACAAGAGCTCTCTCCCCATCCCTAAAGTGCACCCTCCCTTCAAGGATACCACCACTTATAGGACGGAGCCGAAAACTCTCCTTTTGCCTCTGCACCAAGCACCACCAAGGAGCAAAAGAGAGCTTCCATTTCTGGGAGAGAGTCGGGAGTTCAATCCAGGTGGCATCCCCCTCCCAAGTCTCTCTTGGAAGGCGTATCTGCTTTTTGGATTTGGACTCCACGAGACCATCCTAAGACTCAAGACTTCCTCCCACGCAAAAGAACCCCCCAGCTCTAGATAATAGGGGTATGTGGGAGGGGGGCGTGCCCCCCTCCTGGGATTAGGAGCCGAATGGGACGTTATCCCCCGCAGGGGTTTACAGTCTCCTCAACAACCTCCACCATAGTATCCATGATAGGTCCTAGTCCCTCTCCCATCGTTTGGAAAGGCTTCGCATCCATAATGCCTTGGATAAGAGCTTGGATTGCTCCTCTGACATCATCAGGGTGCTCCATAAGGTAATCCAGAGCGTTTGAGAGAGTTCCTACCGCCTGTTCAAGAACCCCACCAATACTCTCTTGTGCTTGAGCGGGAAACAAGTTCTCCATCATCTGGGCAGCCCAAGCAATACGTCCCTTAGACTCGTCAATAAGTGCGCTCGACGATCGAACACTCTCTTCCACAGCAGACGCAACTTGAATCTGAGCATCAATCAATTCTGCCATCTTGCCACCGACATCACCTACCGCATTGCGGTATTCGTAAATCACTTGATTGACACTTGCTGATGTTGCACGAGCATCGATGATATAGGACGCCGTAGCATCCAAGATTTTCCACAGCCCGACAGTTAAGACGAGCAAGAGAATCGTAAGTGCGATATTCTTCGCATTGGTGGTGGCGGTCGTTCCGCCTTCGTTTTGGGTCATTATGACACCTCCTTTTGTTTTGATACGTGTAAGTTTACCAAACCAATAAGGGGATAGTTTCCGATTTCGTCCTAGAGCCTAATTCCTCGCCCTAAGAAAAGCCCCAAGAATCCCTGTCGCACTCTCTATTCTCTCCTTTGCACCCTCTCCCAAAGGGGGAACGCCCATCAGGGCAAGCACTCTCACCCTCTTCAGTCTGCCCGCTAAGGTAGCGATCTCAAAGAGTTCGGCATCAGAATACCCACTACCCCCATGGGTCTCCTCCGACAGATCAAAATGGAGCGATCCCCAATCACCACGATTGAGTGCAGAAGCCAACTCCAGGGCGATCTCTCCAAATGGACGCTCGCGGTTCTCTCCCACAGACCGAAGAACTTCCCCGTGATGAACGAAGTACCCTTTGTGGCTTACGCCCACCATTCCCCCCTTGCCCCAAACCTCTTCTAGTTCTTTCTGGGCATGATGAAGAACGGTCTTGTCTCCCCCCAACAAGATGAGTTCGTTCGCTCTCTTTGTTTCTTCACTGATTCCCTCTCTAACGAGAGTTTTCATCTCTCTTAGAGAAACTCCATGGAGAGGAAGATCCCCCCCATCTCCGGCTAACATTCCCTTGGGTGGGGATTCTAGAGGGGTCGTTATCATGCCAAGGCGAAAGGCATCAGGTGCTCTCTCTTTTCCTGTTGCTGGGTGGGCAAAGGGCAATCCCAATAAGAGGGGTTTGTCTTTAGCCCCGCCGTCTAGATACCGACCCAAGGTGCAATCGTCGCCGGCAGGGAAAGAGACCGCGCCTGGGATTGCCCCCCTCAAACGACGCGAAGATCGGCGACAAAATCACCTGGCTTGAGCGAAATAACGATAACGCCCCGGGCACTTCTCTTTTGTTCGGAGATTTCACGGAGACGTGTCTTGTAAAGTTTGCCATCGGTCGTTGCAATCCCCACTTCCTTTTCGTTCCCAATCGCTCGGCACCGTGCCAAATGCCCTACGCCCTTTCGCTTGCTTCCCTTGGGCGTCTTCAATGCATAAACCCTTACCCCTTTAGAGCCGCGGTGTGTCATCCGAACCAAATGGCTATCCATCAACTTCCCCATCCCTTGGCTGGTAACCAACAAGACCCGATCGCCTTGGGTAAGGCTTTCATGTTTGATGACCTTTAGGGGTTTCTTCCCTTTCCGCAATCCCACCTGCATTTGGGGAGGAACAAAGTGGGAAACGGGTTCGGTAGATATCTTAGGAAGAGAGACAATCTCTTCTTTCTCTTTGACCTTATCCCCTTCCTTGACGAGGAGTTTGCTCCTAGGCGGGAAGGGGAGTTTTCGGATGCGCCCACTCCCAATATCTAGTGTCACCGTAAATGATTCTCTGGTGCTTGTTGTTTCTATTACCTTGCCCTTGACGGGCGAAAGCCCCTGTGGAGAAATGAGAATCTTCTTACTGCCATCATCTAGGTTTTCAATCTCGATCACCTCGCCAGAAACGATCGCTTCTAGCCCCACGATTCCCACATCCGAAATCTTATCTCTTTTCTCAAGGCGCATCGCACGAACACCACCAGCGGTTCTACCCATTACCCGAATCTCAGAAGCGGGGAATTGGGCACCTTTGCCCTGTTCTGTAACGACAAGGACACGATCATTTCCATTGACCCAAAGGGCGTTGACGATGCGGTCTTTTTTCTCGACGCGCATCACTTTCTTTCCAGGACGCATAATCTTTGTAAGGTCTCCTGATGACAGCCTTTTTACTCGTCCCTTTTCTGTAATCAACAACAGACTCTCTTTCTCTTTTTTCCGACCCCGAATACAGACCACCCTCTCTTTCTTGAGCTCCTTGAGGTAGTTTTGAACGGGAATGCCTTTTGCTCCTCTGCCCCCTTCAATCACATCATAGACAGGAACAGAGTAGATCTTCCCTTGATCGGTAAGGAGAAAGAGTTCATCCGTGTTCCAACAGATTTCAATCTGCTTGACAGAATCCTTTGCTTGGAGGGTAATACCCCTTACACCTTGCCCACCCCGTCGGTAGGATTTGAAATCGGTCATTGGAATACGCTTGATGTAGTTCTTTTCTGTGAATATAACGACTTGCATCTCTGGCTGAATCGTAGGAGATTCGCTCGCCTCACGCGCCAATATCTTTGTGCGTCGGGCATCTCCATACTTCTTTCGCCACCCCTCCATCTCTTCACGAAGTACACCTCGCAAGGTCTCTTCTTCCTCTAAGACTTTCTTGTACCACTTGATATCCTTCTGGAGTTGGTTCATCTCTTCTTGGAGTTTTTCTCGTTCTAAGCCCGTCAGTGTCCCCAACTGCATGCGGACAATCGCATCGGCTTGTCGTTCCGAGAGGGAGAACTCCTTCTGGAGATTCTTACGAGCATCATCCCTGTCCTTGCTCGCCTTGATGGTCGCAATAATCGCATCAATTTGATCCAGCGCCAACAAGAGACCTTCCACCAGATGAGCTCTTTCTTCTGCCTTGAAAAGAGCAAACGCTGTCCGTCGCCGTACGACCGTCCGGCGGTGCTCCACATACGCCAACAACGCCTCTTTCACGGGTAGAAGTAAGGGCACCCCGTCTAACAGTGTGACCATACGAGCGGGGAACCGGGACTGGAGATCTGTATGTTTGAAGAGGAGGTGGAGAATGAGGCGTGGGTCGCGCCTTGCCGAAACCTCAAAAACCATTCGAATGCCCTTCCGCCCCGACTCGTCCCGAATCGCCCTTATGCCACGAATCACATCCCTCTTGACGGCGTCATGAATCTGTTTAATAATGGTGGACTTGTTCTTTAGGAAAGGAATCTCAGTGATGATGATGCGAGCATTTCGCCTACCCTCGGCTCGTTTCACTTCGGCTTTCGCTCGGACAAGAATCGAGCCTGCACCCGTCTCTATAAAATCATTGATCCCCTGTCGCCCCACGATGACTCCCCCTGTAGGGAAATCAGGACCCTTTACTTTCTTGGCTATTTCTTCACTAGGGGCATCAGGGGCATCAAGTAAGAGAAGAGCTCCATCTAGGATTTCTCCAAGGTTGTGAGGGGGAATAGCGGTACTTACACCCACAGCAACACCCATAGCACCATTCATAAGCAAGATGGGTAAGCGACTTGGTAGGAGGACTGGTTCTTCGTCAGATCCATCAAAGTTAGGCAAGTAGTCAACGGTATCTTCGTTGACTTCCGATAACATCTCCATTGCGATGGGTGTTAGGCGACACTCGGTGTACCGCATCGCTGCTGGGGGGTCTCCATCAATCGAGCCAAAGTTCCCATGTCCATCAATCAACGGATACCGTAGACTAAAAGGCTGGGCCATGCGGGCTAAGGCGTCATAAATCGCGGAGTCGCCATGAGGATGCCATTGCCCCATCACAGCCCCCACAACCCGAGCAGATTTTCGGTAAGGGCGTCCTGGTGAGAGACTCATATTTCCCATCTCAAAAAGAATCCGTCTTTGGACCGGTTTTAGTCCATCTCGACAGTCAGGCAATGCCCGACCCGCAATGACCGACATCGCATAGTCTAGATAGGCAACTTGCATCGTGTCGATTACATCCACGGGTTGGATGCGTTCGGCAGATTCAAAAAGATTAGAGTCGTTCATTCATTCTTCCTTATGTCCAGTCTGTTATCCCTAAAACAGGCCACCCGATTCCTCCTTAGGCAAGGGGGTATCCTTAGGCTCTTTCTCTCCTTGGTGGGTCGGTGTTCGGGGTGTTGAGGGGGCTTCCTCTTCCTTTGAGGCTGTCCTGTTGCTCTCTGATCCAGAATCCACAGGGCTCTCTCCCTGACTGTTGCTGACCTCCTGAGATAGAAAGACAAATTGGCGCAAGTTGTTGTGCCAAAACAAGCCCTTCTCTTTACTTCCACTCATGGCGTTTAGTTTCGCATCTATGCTGTCTAAGTGGTGCAAAGCAACCGCTTCGGGGGTCATCGGTGCCACGGGCGAACCGAACTCTTTCGTACCGTGATGGGAAACGACCAAGTGAAGAAGGGGTAAGACCTCTTCTTGGGGCATTCCTCTCTTCTTTGCCGCCTCATCAATCATCATAGATCCAATCACAATATGCCCCAACATCCGACCCTCTGTTGTGTAATCCAAAGCGGGCTCGCACATCATTTCCCTAATTTTCCCGATGTCATGCAACAGGATGCCCGCCACCAACAAATCACTATCTACACCCTCAAGTTGTGGTCCCAGCCCCTTAGCCATCGTCAGTAAACTGTCCACATGCTCCATCAACCCCCCCCGACCAGCGCTGTGCATCATCTTTGCCGCTGTCGCCCCCATAATACTCTCTTTGTTCTGTTCAAAGAGTGCAACTGTTAACCCCCTTAGCCCCTCCGCCTTTATCCCCTTAGCTGCCTCAATCAGTCTCTCCCATCTAGCTTCATGGTCCCCGCCAACAGAGGGAACAAGCTCTGCCTCTTCTCTCTCTTTGTTATCAGCAACCTTCCATTTTGTCATAATCCACTGAGGAGTATCGTTATAAGTATCCTCTTTGCCCTCCGTTACGATGACTGTCCCAACCTCTGGCAAAGAATCCCTACTTTTCACATCCCACTTCCTACCCACAATCTCGCCCTCACTGTTGGCCAATAGAAGGTCTAAATAGTTCTTTCCTGCCTTCGTTTTTCGGAGCGAAACCCTCCGTACAGCGAATATCTTATCTCCTTTTCCCTTTTCTCCTTTTTTTGGGGTGCCACTCATCTCTTTTCTTATCCTATCACTCCTCCTTCGGTTTTCAGGGGAAAAGGGCGTCAGGCGCTCGTTTAGGGGGGTTAGAGCGCCAACTCACTATTCACTATTCCCTTACCTCGCACTTTTCTTGACCAAACTATGTCGTTGAAATGAGGGGGCAATGGGGCATCTTCCACCCTCTCCTAGCCTCTTGTGGTCTGCCCCCTAATGGGCGAATTGGGGAGAGGGATCATGTTGATTCTTCCCCATCACCTCTCCCAACATCTCCATACTCTGTTGCTCAAGCGATGCCACACGCTGACGAGATAGTCCAAACATCTCCCCAATCTCGCGCTGAAATAAGACCTTCTCCACCCCAATACCACTTCGAAGGGAGATGATTTTTCTGTGGAGTTCTGGTAGTGTTTCAAGGGCGAGGTAAAGGCGTTCAATGAGCGCACTACCCTCTATTTCGTCAAGAAGATCTAGTGGTTCTTCTCCCCACCTCTCTTCAAGGCTTTCGCCACCTTCTTCAAGACGCTCGTTGAGGGAAGAATACCCGCCCATAAGAGTAAGTGTCTTCTCAACAGAGGGGACCGATTCTCCCAAATCAGCAGCCATCCGTGAAATGGAAGGGGTATCGCCCCTCTCTTCACATCCAGCTAGATAACGGGCGAGATTCCTCAACACCTTGATCGCTTTCGGGGGAGGGCGCACGACCCCCCAATCAGTCGTCTCCAATCCCCGCCCCAAGCGTTGTCGAATCCACCAGGTGGCGTAGGTTGAGAGCCGATTGCCAGAACCACGGTCGAACTTCTGAACAGCATGGAGAAATCCTTCGATTCCCAAAGAGAAGAGGTCCTCCCCAGATACACGCTTTGCACGGACAAGGAACTGGTTGACCAACCCCAATACGAGGCGCACATTGTGGCGCACTAGGGAATCCAACGCCTCCTCGTCGCCGATTTGGGCAAGGCTTAGTAAGAAGTCTTCTTCTTCTCTTTCTAACAGAGAATGGTTGATGTCAAACCCTTGCTCGCGCAGTGACCTATCTAGGTCTCTCATCGCTCTCGCTCTTTTCCAGAGTGGGTTGTACTGGACCATTACGCTACCCTTCCCTCAAGGGCAACTTCAAGAACCCTCTCTAATCCAACCTGAATACGCCGCATAAAGAACCAGGCCAAAGCCCTTGTCTCGCGCTGCGAATAACTTATGTCGCTTTCCATATTGCACAGTCCTCCCTAGATCGTGCCAAGGGGCGAACCCCTTAGTGAGAATAATCAAGGGTCTTGACTGTTCAAGACCAGGTAGTGTAGAAAGCGACTACCCCGCAAAAAGCCTAAATAGGCAAATCCTTCGCGGTGGTAGGCAAAAACACCCCTGTCAACACCAACACATCCGCTTAGAAAGTGATTATACCATGCTTCTTGGCTCCATGTTCGCCCTTCGTTCCACCAACTCACTCTTTTTGAGCACAATACAGATTAGGAGGCGACTCGACTCTTCGATTCCGACGCCCATTCCCGCCACGATTCCAAAGGGCGATGGAGGGGAATCTCCTGACGCCCATGGGGAGGAATCCACTGAAGGCGATGGAGGGGAATCTCCTGACCCCAATGGGGGGGGAACTCCTGCCGCCCATGGGGGGAATCTCCTGACCTTTTGCCGGGGGAGGGGCTCGAACCCTCACGCCCTTTCGGACACTAGGTCCTAAACCTAGCGCGTCTACCATTCCGCCACCCCGGCTGGTGGGGGGATTATCCTCTATGAATGCCCTCTCAAGCACCAGAAACTATGGGGATGTGAAGGGTTTGAGGGTGCCCCCTCCTAAATCCCCTTTGATTCCTGCCCCTCTCTATGTGGCTAGCTGGAGTCGAACCAAACTGTAGTACCTTCCTTTCTTCTCCATGAGCATTGAATGTGTTCCCCTTTCCACGACTCGTCCTTCATGCATCACAACTATTTCATCTGCTTTTCTGACCGTTGAAAGGCGATGGGCAATCAAGATGGCGGTTCTCCCCTCCAATAACGTATCCATCGCCTCGGTTACAAGATTCTCCAGTTCTGGATCAATACTGCTCGTTGCTTCATCCATTATGAGTATTTCTGGATCAAATGCAAGCGCACGCGCAATCGAAACCAATTGCCGTTCTCCCAGCGACAAGTCCTTCCCTCCCTCTGCCAAGACCGTATCCAACGCCTGGGGCAAAGACTGGAATCTCTCCAACGCACCTAAATGTCCCAAGATCTCTTCAACCCGATCTGCTGAAATCTCATCATGGAGTCGGACATTGTCCAGAACCGAGCGATTGAAAAGCGTCACCTCTTGAGACAGATACGCCAACCCCCCTCTCCATCCCTCTGTCCCCGCTTCCCTCTGATCTACCCCTCCTACCGAAATCTCTCCCTCGTCAGCTTCGTAGAACGCCATCAGGAGTTTGACTAGGGTTGACTTTCCAGCACCTGTCGAGCCCACAAGAGCGAGTTTCTTCCCCTTTTCTAGATTGAACGAGAGATCGTCCACAACCCTTGTTCCCTCTGTATACGAGAAAGAGAGGTTTTTAACCAAGAGACCCCCCTCCATGGGCCAAGGACTTTTCCCTGTTCCACCCTGATAATCAGGTTCATTCACAGAGATGAGCCAGTGCACCTTGCCCACGCCAGCCAACGCACTCTGAACCAAATGGAACTTATGAGCCAAATCCTGCAGAGGTTGATACAGGGTGCGAATATACGCCAACAAGGCGATGAATACACCCAGGGAGAGTGCCTCGGTATGGATACTTGGAATGCCTTTCCATAACAACATCGCCACAGAAACATAGCGACAAAGTGAGATTGCTGGATCAAAGAGACTAAAGGCACGGATGCTCTCCATATGGGCCTGGTAGGTCTTTTCGTTGAGTGCCAAATACTTCTCTTCTGCCTCGCCCTCTCGGTCGTACGCTCGCAACAACCCCAAGCCCCTAAGAATCTCGTTCAAAGAGATAACCATCTGGGTTGATCGGTTTCGAATCACATCAAACAACCGAAAAATCCAACGACCAAATGCAGGTGTCGTCATAAGGAGCAAAGGCAAGGGAGTAAGAACCCACATCGCAAGGATGGGTGACATGCGGAACATCGCAATCAGAACGCCTAAGATGAGAAGAAGGTCTCTTACTGCTGTATTCAAGACCTGAGTAAAAAGATCACTTGCCGCACGCACATCATTACTAATGCGATGAACCAATACCCCCACAGGCGTTCTTTGGAAGAAAGCAGGCTTGAGATTAACCACATGGGCAAAGAGATCCCGTCTCATTTCGAACATCACCTTGTGTGCCAGTCGTCCCAGCGACCCTGTACTCCACCAAGAAAACCAGAAGGAAATCAAGACAAGCCCCAAGTAGACCAACCCCATCTGAATCGCTTTCTGGCTGGTCTCTGCTATCTCGTCGGGGGAAACTCCGAGATGAGAAAGTGGTCCATCCACAAGGCGCTGAATGACCAAGGGGCGCAAGACCTCCACAAGGACCATCCCACCAATGGCGAGAAAGAGAGCGATGAGGAGCTTCTTGTGGGGACCCATCCTCCCCCACAACCACGCCAACAAGACGCCGGGGGGTTGGGGGGGGACCGAGCCCGTGTCCGGACCGATGGAACCCCTCATAACGACTCTCCCGTGGAAAGCCGCCACATTCTCCTGAAGGAGGCGTTCTTTTCCATGAGGTCGTCTGGAGGACCGAAGGCGATTTGCCGCCCCGACATATCGAGAATCAATATCTGATCAAATCCTCGAATAGAAGATAACCTGTGCGTCGCCACGACGACTGTCCTCCCCTCCATCACTCCTTCTAGATTTTGATGAATCTTGTCTTCAGTCTCGGCATCCACTGCTGTAAGTGCATCATCCAAGAGGAGAACATCTCGGGACTGTGCCACCGCCCGCGCCAAGGCAAGCCTCTGCCGTTGCCCCCCCGACAACGAAATGCCCCGTTCTCCTACTTTGTTGTCCATCCCTTTTGGCATCGACCTGACATCTCCTGCAAGCGCAGCAACTTCTAGCGCTTCCCACAGTTGGTCTTCGGGAATCTTGGCACCTAAGGTCAGGTTGTTTCTGACGGTATCCGAGAAGGTGATGGCGTCCTGAGGGCACCATGCGGTCATCCGCCGCCAAGCCATAATCTCGACCCGCTCTCGGGGGACCCCTCCTACCAGTAGTGTCCCATCAGGGGATGGATACAGCCCCAACAACAGGCGAAACAGGGTCGTCTTTCCACACCCTGTGGGACCTACCACACCCACCCGCTGTCCCGATTGAATCTCAAGATTCATATCTTCCAATACCCAGTCGTTTTCGCGGTAGGCAAAGGAGAGGTTTTCTATCTTGATGGAACTCCCTTTGGGCAATAGCCCTGTCGGTCTGGGCTCGGGCTCTTCATCAATAAGTTCCTGGATGCGCATGAGACTCGCTGTGCCGCGTTGATAGAGGTTGACCATGAACCCGAGTGCGAGGAAAGGCCAAACCAAGTAGGCAAAATATTGTAAGAAAGCTGCTAATCCCCCCAATGTCAAGTCGCCCGATGCGACCCGCCCACCCCCATAAGCCAAGAGGAGGGCGATTCCCAAGCCCGCTGCAGTCCGAAAGACAGGGTCGGACCACGCTTCTAGCCGAGCCAACTCAAAGCCACCATCTCGAACGACACCCGCCTTTCCGACAAGGCGAAGCCTTTCCCCTTTTTCAGCCCCAAATCCCTT
>JACKQG010004962.1_pt1 | contig 15040 bp, 11 predicted proteins | sample 8237621 | NCBI WGS metagenome assembly JACKQG01 (sample SAMN15677084, study PRJNA649215) | marine metagenome | biome: marine; feature: Black Sea; material: saline water; isolation source: suspended particulate matter (SPM) from the Black Sea western gyre | collected 2013-06-09/2013-06-10 | depth... | reverse complement strand
ATTATATATAACTACATGTTTGTTATGCTGTTTTTTTGTGAAAATTATACAAGACGACCGGTTTCGCGATCTTGAATGATGTTGACCGAGGTGACTTCGCCGAACTCGCTGAACGCTTGGCGAATGTCATCCTCGCTCGCTTGGTACGACAAGTTGCCTACATAGATATTCATCCCAAAAAAACACTCCACAGCAGGAAGGGAAACAGAAACAAAACTCGCGGGAAGTCCTGATTCGTTCGGCCCCCAACGGTTGCCCACGAGGCAGGCGAATGCAAAGATCCCAGACTGGCCCGATTATCAGTAGTTTCCGATTGAAAGTCAAATACGGAACCCCCTAATTCTCGTGTTTTGCTGGGTTGTCCTCTTTGCGCCGCGTGTAGATGGTCAGACCGCTCAGGTCGTTAGATGGACGCGGCAGCAGCAGACTGGCCAAGTAGCCGGTGACAGAGCATGTAGCAATACCGCTGGTCGTGTAGATGTACCCGTTGACGTTGGTGAACTTCCACAAGGAAAACATCACAGCCGCCCCGATGAAAGCCCCTGCCAATGCGCCGCCGGCGTTCGCGCGGCGCGTCATGACTCCCAGAACAAACAGCCCGCCCAGCACGCCCATGAATAGGCCGATCACTTTCAGAAAGGCGTCGAAAAGCGACTTGATTTCAGGATCAACGAAAATCAGGCCCAGCAGCGTTCCCAAGACGCCCATGACAAACGTGATCAAGCGGGCCGCGTTCAAATAACTACGCTCCGATCGGCAAGCGTCGAAAGGACGCATGAAATCCGTGACGATGGCGGTCGCCGTAGAGTTCATGCTGGTGGACACGGTGGATTGCGCAGCAGCAAAGATGCCGGCCACAATCAACCCGGCCAGTCCGATGGGCATTTCCGTCGCAATGAACAACGGAAAGATCTGGTCCGTCGTGATGGTCGGATCGAGTTTGTCGGGATGCGAGTGGTAATAAGCGAACAACGCCGTACCCATGCCAAAGAATATCAGGCTGGCGGGAATGCACAGAATGGCGTTAGTCCAGATCGCCCGAGCGGCCAGCTTCTGATTCGGCGTGGTCATGTAGCGCTGCACCACCGCCTGGTCGGCGGTGTATGAAGAGATATTCTGCCCGATGCCACCGATGATGATGACCCAAAGGGCGATTTGAGCGCTGGTCACGTCCCAGTGAAAATTGGCGAGTCTAAACTTGTCGGCATCCATCGAAACGGACAGGAATCCGCCCACACCGCCGTCCACACCAGACAACAGGAGAATGAGTGCCAGAATCGCACCGCCCAGTAGAACGATCGTCTGGATCGTATCGGTCCAGATCACCGCTTCCACGCCGCCCATCGTACAGTAGATGATGCTGAGAATGCCCATCAGCAACACGGACTGATCGGGTGTCAGCGGCGTTGCGACTGCCAGGGCCAGGCCCGTCAGAGACATCACGACCGCCATCCGGAATATGTGAAACAAAGTGAAACTGGCGCTCCCGAACAACCGAACCGGACGGCTGAACCGCCTTTCCAGGTACTCGTAAGCGCTGGTCACGTCCAACTGGCGGTAGAAGGGCAACGCGACGTACACGGCGATGAACGCCACGACCGGAATCATGAGGGCACCCACCGCATACACCCAGTCCTGGGCGAACGCCTTCGATGGGATGCCCGTGAATGTCAGGGAACTGAGCATGGTGGCAAAGATGCTGCACCCGGCCGCCCACCAGACTACTTGTTTGCCACCACGAAAAAAGTCATCCGTACTCTTGTTCTTCCTCGCAAAGTACACGCCAACGCCGACCATCGCCAGCAAGTAGCCGAAGAGCATCGTGTAGTCGACGACGCCGAATCGACCAGCCTTCTGAGCAGGCGTGATACTCCAGACCGCCGGCGAGCGGACGCGCGGTCGCACTTCGCCGCTCGGGAGCACGATCCGATCGTCCCACTTGACGGCGACGGTGGTCACGTGATTCGCCGGGATGGGCCCGCCCGAGGTCCATGTGTCGGTGATCGCATGATAAGTCAGTGCTTCTTTGGGAAAGCCGGGATGGTCGTCTTTCAGTTCGTCTGCCTTGTGGAAGAGAGAACCATCCGCGCCGCCCAGGACAAGAATGTGGCTCTGCCCGATGCTGATCCCTTCGCCGGCCATGAAACATCGCGGTGCATCAGCTCGCGCTCGCCAGGTGCCCGTCACCGGCGTGAATTCCCACACGTCCTTCAGAAACTTCTCGTCATCGCCTTTCTGCCGGCGGCCGCTCATCACGTAAACGCAGTCGTTATAGCCATTGTGCTGGTGCACGGTTACATTGAACGCGCGCGACGTCCACGGCGGCTCACTAGGCAGTTCTTTCCAGGCGAATTCCTCGGTGCCTTTCTTCGCGAGGTCGAGCATCCAGAAATTGGCCATTGCCGAATCCAGGCCGGAATCGCTCTGCCCACCTGCCAGATAGATGACCGTTCCGATCGTCACGGCCTGCCCATAGGCGCAGGGTTGCGGAAGCGAAGGATAGTCGGTGCGAGTGACTTGATGTGTCTTCGGATCCCAGCTTAGCAGGAACACGTCCGAGTACACTTGCTCCTTGTCGCTTCCGCCCATGCACACGACTCCGTCGGGCGTGGAGACCGCTGCGCCGTAGGCGATAGGCCGAGGCAACTTGCCGCCGGACTTCCACATGTAGCCACTCGCCGGGTGCACCAACACATGGATCTCATCGTGCCAGACTTTGTCGTTTTCCCAGACAGGCTCGGGGAAGTTGGCTCCGCCAGCGATAATCAGCGCGTCGTTGTGCACTCCGGCAAATGGCCCCGCCACGCCCAATTCGTTTGGCAAAGCGGGAAGCGGGGACCACTGGAGAAACTGCCCGTTGTCCGAGCTATCTTGGCCTGCCAGCCCAGTAGTCGCTGCAAACAGGAAGCAAGAGACGATGGTTGCGTTTCGCATTTTTCCTTTTCCAATCAGCGGTCGTCTGGGCGAGCCCAATCAAAGAAGCCGATCCGTTCAAGGTTCTGGCGAAGCTCAGCGATCTGCTCGTCAGAAAGACGAGGCTGCGGCAATCGGCACCGCCCACAATTCGTGCCGAGCATCTTCAAGACTTCCTTCATGGCCGGGTGAAACGGGAGCCGGTAGATCGTACGGATCATAGTGACCGACTGCAATTGCAGACGGCTCGCTTCGTTCAGATCACCGGCAGTGAATGCGTCGATGATCCGCTGGTACAGCGGAGCGGCGATGTTAAAGGTACTGCCGATTGCTCCCTGTGCGCCGACGACCAAAGCGGATAACAGCATCTCGTCGGAGCCCCAGAGGATATCGAATCTCGCATCGTCCGCTGCGCGGCACACCTGGTACTCATGAACGGTTGGGCACGTGTACTTCAGGCCCACTAGATTCGCAATGCGATCACCGGCTTGACTCAAGAATTGAACCATGTCAAGTGCGGCTCCGGTAAGCGCTGGGATGTGATAGTAGTAGAACGGCAGTTCCGGAGCGGCTGCCGCGATTTCCGCCATGCACTCGGTCAGCAATTCTACGGAGTCGATCTTGAAATACGACGGCGCAGTTGCCGACGCTACATCGACTCCGATCTCTTGAGCATGGGCGGCCAGTTCAGCCGCCTCGGTCACGCTATTGTGACCGACCTGAACGATCACCGGCACGCGGTGCGCTGCGGCGTGGACGAACGCCTCGGCCACCAATCGCCGTTCTGATCCGGTCAGTGACATTCCCTCGCCCGTACTGCCACAGACGTATAATCCGCTTATGCCTTCATCGATCAACCGATCGACCACCGACGGCACTTCGTCAAGCTTCAATCGCCCGTCGTCGTCCATCGGCGTGTACGTCGCGGCGACTAAGCCCTTCAGACGGTATTCCATTGCAGTGGCCTTTCCATGTGTCAGTTGGCTGTCCCATCACGCAACCAGTTATCTTCGCGTGCCCATTGGCTCAGTTGTCACCAATCAGCCATTCTAGCGAGAATCGTACCAGACAAATTTCGCGGTAGCCTTCGGCTTCATAGAAAAGGCCGATGTTACCATCGGGAAGTTCTACGAGCGACGAATAGGCAAATGCGCTGGGCACGACCAGCCTTTTGTGCAGCCACGTCTTACCGCCGTCACGGCTAACGTAGACCGTTCCATGAGTCCGTCTTGGGCCGACGGGCACCGAGCACAGCAGTATCGTGCCGTCCGTGCCGTTCGGATGAGACACCGAAATTAACGAGCCGTTGCAACTGACCGTCTTCAACGCGGGGTCGTTTTCCAGCAGGCTCCACGATCTGCCGCCGTCGCTGCTGAACGATCGAGTGCGCCGACGCGTCTCTGATCCGTCGACGACAAATGTGCGGCTGTTCAGAACCAACGTTCCGTCGGGCAACTCGGCGACTTTGGATTCGCTGGCCCATGCCATTTGCCCTGAGAACGGGACAACTTCGCTGCGTCTCCATGTCGCCCCGTGGTCGTCGCTGTAGTAACAGAGGACCTTCTTGCCTTGGTAGAAATCTCCGCCGGCGACGATCAAGCGGCCCGGATACGGGCCGTGTCGTAATTGGATTCCTTCACCCGAGCCGACGACCATGACCGCTCCGTGCGTGTTGGCCATGTCGCTGATATCACGAGGCTTCGACCAAGTGGCCCCCTCGTCGTCGCTCGTGACGACGTACTGCCGGCAATTCAGGTCGCCCACCTCGCCTCGTATGTCATTGGGAACGTCGGTGTAGTCCCACGTGAACAGATTGTACAGAACGTGGATGCGGTTGGTTTGACGATCGTAGACAGCCGCGTTGGGGCAGATGGACTTCAGTCCGTGCGTGGCTACCAGCCGCCCCTTACTCCAAGTGCGTCCGCTGTCACGGCTACTCTTCACCACCAAATCTTGACCCGACCGATCCGACCAACGGCTCTTGTTTCGGCCCTGGCAGATAACGACGACTGCGCCGTTGTTGGTCACCACGACATTCTGCTCTCGGTACTGTGGGTACTTTTCGGCAGCGTTCTCGACTCCCTCGATATCCTCAGCTCCGGCAACGAAGACCTGAATCGGCTTGGGGAACGAATCGGCACAAGCCGCGATCACGGTGCATGCCATGAAAGGCGAAATGCCGACGATGAAGAGGAATGCCAACGTCAGACGGTGGCGCATGGCCAGAGCTTGGGCTGTCAGGCAGGAATATTCGTGGCAGGAATATTGTTCCTGGATTTCGAGTCGGTCCGTCATTTTTTGGTGTCGTCCCGCAAGTATTTCAAATATCCCCAATTCTCACCTCGGCCGTAGCGACCACCTTTCACGTGCTGTGCGACGTGATCGTGTTCTTCGGCCAGCTTCCTAAGCCTGTCCGGATCGAGTAGCGGATCCGAGTGCTCCGTCCGGAATCGCTGTAATTCGTCCCGCAGGCGTTGCTTGACTTCAGCCGCTTGGGGATCGTCTGCCAGATTGCGGAATTCCCATGGATCGTTTGCCAAATCATATAACTCGACCGGTGGCGGATTACGCCAAGTGGCGTATGCCTTCCGCACGTGCGACGCAGCGGCGTCAATCTCTTCCTGATTCGTGCCGTACATGAAGAACGATCCGCGCTGGTGGCGGTAGTTGTCTGCCACCGGATTGTGCCGCTCGGGCGTAAGGTTCAGGATCAACTTGTATCGCTCGTCGCGAATCGTGCGCTGCGGAAAGAAACTGGCGGCGTGGTAGGCCGTGCGTTCGGCAAACAGATATTCTCGCCACACCACGTCGCGTCCTTCGGCCAAAGGCAAGAGCGAGCGCCCCGGAAGCGATTCTCTCGTCGGCAGGCGTACCGCCTGAATAATCGTTGGCAAGATGTCGATGGTCGATACCAACTCGTCGCGAACCATGCCCGGCTTAGCTTGGCCCGGCCACCACACGATCATTGGTATTCGCAGGCCGCCTTCGTAGCAGGTTGCTTTGCCACGCGAGAACTGCGCTCCGTGGTCGCCAATGTAGATGATCAGCGTGTTTTCGGCTTTGCCGGCCTTTTCGAGTTCGGCCAGTAACATGCCGACCCCCGTGTCGAGTCGCATCAGGCAGTTGTAGTAGTCGGCTGTGCCCTGTCGCTGTCGCGGTGAATCGACGCCGACGAATGGAAGCGACGCTGTCACGTCATCGCCCGTGAGCGGCTCTTCGGGCAAGCCGTGCTGCTGCTTGAGAAGCGGAAAATGGGCGTCAGGGTAATTGATCGACAGAAAGAAAGGCTCGTCCGACGCGTTAAAGAACTCGGCCGCGGCATCGGCATACTTTCGCATCGGACGGTCATTGAATCCGCTGCCGGTTATCGCGCGAAAGTCGAGTGGGAACGCCGATTCGGGATTCACGTGCAGCTTGCCGATCATCCCGGTTCGGTAACCATGGCCCTTCAATACGCTCGGGATGTTGGCCCAGTTGCGATACATCGCGTACCGATGAGTGGCCAGTCCGATCTGCCCGTTCTGAAACGGGTAGAGCCCCGTGAGAAAACTGGCTCGCGAAACCGAACACACGGCGTGCGTCACGTAGGCGTTGTTGAATCGACACCCTTGTTGCGCCAATCGGTCGAGATTCGGCGTGCGGACGTGCGGAGTCCCGTAGCAGCCCAATTCGGCCCCGTTGTCTTCCGACACGATCAGAAGCACATTCGGGTGGTCGGTCGTTGCGGCGATTGCCACTGGAGGTACCGAAACAGACAGCGCGGCGAGGATGGCAAGGGAATGAATGGCAGTGGAATGGGGATTCAACGCAACGCTTCTCATTTTCGTGTCCTTGAATCTTTCCGTCTTCACCCTCGCAACAGGTCCCGTCCGGCAGCCGGGACCTACTTTCTTGCCATTTCATCCAGCTCGTCGAGTTTCAGTCGAACGCTCAGGATGTACGGAGCTTCGCCTTGGTCCCAGTGTCCGTAGGTCGTTGTCACGAGCGTTCCGTCCGGCAGGATTTCAACGCCGGGATACGACGTGTCATACGATTTGGTGTTGTCTTTCAACCGCACGGAGTACTGGCCGTCGCGGCCCTCGACGATATCGTCCCACGTGCCGACCCATGCCGCCCAGTCGCCTTCGAACGGACGGCCTGCGCGTTTCGGACTGGGTGAGATGCAGCGGAAGCTGATGAAGAGGCGTCCGTCCGGAGCGTATTTCCCGGTATGCCGGTCGCCGGTCAACGCCAGCGGCACCTCGCGCGGTTCGCTCCACGACTTCGCCTCGTCGTCCGAGAACATCACATGCGAGTTCTTTCGCCTCGAGTTCTCTCGCAGCAAGATCGCCATTCGCTTTCCGTCAGGCGAGCGAATGCAGCCGGGTTCACAAAGGTTGACCTCCGAGGCTTGATAAACGACTTCCGGAAACGACCAAGTGAGCCCGCCGTCACGCGAAAACGTCTTGTACAGTTTGAATGTGCTCGTCCGTTTGCCGTCCTCCGAGAAAAAACGTCCATCATCATGGAACATCGCCAGGTAATGCCCTTTGCCGGTCTTCAGCGGTTCGACAAAGCCCATCACGACGATCCCGCCCCAATCGCCGACCGGCTTCAGCTCACTCCACGAACCACCGTCGTCTTCAGTCACAGCCAGCCGGGCTGGGTAGAGGCCGGACCACATGATGATGCGTCTCTTGCCCAGCGGATCAATAACTCGGTGCAGGGTGGGCACTTCCTGCGACGTGGCCCAACTCGCCGGTGTTGCCAGTCGTTCGCTCCAAGTGAGCCCGCCATCGTTGCTGCGTTTGTACACGATCGCGCCGCGGCCGTGCCCTCTTGGATAGACGCACAGCATCGTCTTTCCGTCCTCCAAGAGGACCGTCGTGGGATGGCCAAGGTACTGCCCGGCTTCCCGGTCCACGACCACCTGCCGATGCACTTGCTCCGTCAAGTCGAGCGCGGTAATCGCTGATTCGGTCGGCGGTTCGCTTGCCGACACGGTCACTGCCCAAACAGCCGAAGCCAAGCCAAACAAAACATGTCGTGTGGTCATGCCCAGAACTCCTCATCGAAGAATGTCCAAATTGTTTCGGGAATCCGCTGGTGTTGCCCAGCGTGACAGCGAGGGAACCGTCATGCAAGCGGCTTTCACGAAAAAACGGTGGAGTGATGGAGTGGTTGAATGTTGCGGGCAGGGGATCAGACGTACAGAATTCAATTTTGGCCGATGGAAAGCTTGAGCATGTCGAACGACGTTACTCGGCCAAAATTGAATTCTGTACGTCTGATCCCATTCAGTACTCGAACATCCCATCATTCCACCACTCCAAACTTGGAGCGGGACATCGTTGTCCGGCCGCCCCCAATCCGGTACGTTGGAAGGGACGCTGAATGTGAAAGGAGCAGTACATTGGAAGTCCGGCAGCTCGGAGCGAGTGATCTGAACGTCAGCTCGATCGGCTTGGGCTGCGTAACCTTTGGACGCGAAATCGACGCGGATACATCCTTTGCCGTGCTTGACCGCGCGATCGGATGCGGAATCAATCTCCTGGACACAGCGGCAGTCTACGGAAATGGGGCATCGGAGGCGGTGCTTGGCCAGTGGCTGAAGGAGCGAAGACTCCACGATCAGGTAGTCGTGGCGACAAAAGTCTCGAAACGACTAGTGGGGGATGCCGTTCGGGACTCGGTCGAGGGCAGCCTGCGACGTCTGGGAATCGATCGGATCGATCTGTTGCAGGCTCATGATTGGGACAGCCAAACACCGGTGGAGGAAACGCTGGAAGCGTTTGACGGGCTTGTGCGCGAAGACAAGGTTCGTTACGTGGGATGCAGCAATTGGGATGCGGGGCAAATCCGCCGCAGCCTGGAAATCCAGGAGTCAAGTGGCTGGGCTCCGTTGATGTCCGTCCAGCCGATCTACAACCTCGCGGATCGCGGCATCGAGCTCGATCTATTGCCGATGTGTGTCGAGCGTCGGATCGGCGTCATGTCCTACAGCCCGCTGGGTGCAGGTTTTCTGACAGGCAAGTACCGCCGCAATGGCGACGTTCCGGAAGGCACCCGATTCGACGTGATTCCAGGCCACCAGGACATTTATTTCACTGAGCGAGGTTTCCGTATCGTGGAAGAACTGCGGCGGATCTCGGCAGAAAGCGGTCACACCATGGTGAAACTCGCCCTCGGTTGGACGATTCGCCAGAGCGGCGTCACCACGGTCCTGATCGGGGCCCGGCGTCCCGAGCACGTCGATCAGGCATTCGAGGCCGAAAAGTGGGCTCGGGAAATGAAGGCACAGCAATGGCTCGACAAGCTCAACGCGGTGTCCCAGCCCTAACGCGGCTTGGTACCGCAACCAAAGTTGGAGTTCACGCTTTAGCGTGCTTCGAAGACACGCTAAAGCGTGAACTCCAACACGCATGCGCGGCGCGCAGATATTAGTCGTTCGACTCTAAGTCCTTCGTTTCCGCCGGCCCATGAGGCGGTAGATATTGTGCGGCCGTTCGACCATCAGTCGTAGTTCGGCTTCCAGGACTTCATAGCTGTAGAAATCGCGAGCAACGCCGTAGTTGTGCTCGACCATCTCCTCGCGATACTGCGCGTCGCTCAGGACCCGGTGGATCTCGTCGACCGTCTCGTCCGTGGGGAATCCGTCGAACAGGACGGGGCGCATTCCGCAAGGTTCGATGTCGGCCCGGTAGATGGCGTACCGATTGCACACGATCGGGCACTTGTGGTACACGGCCTCCAGAAACGCGTTGCCGAAACCTTCGTAAGTGGAGGGATACGCGACCAGGTCCGCCTGCGGGTAGATATCGTGGATCGTGAACAGCTTGCGTCCGTCCGGTGCGGTACCACGTTCGTCGGAGATCCATTTGTCTGCGAAGATCACGTCCACATCCAATAACTCTGCATACTCCCGAATCCGCTTGGCGTACGCATCGCCCTCGTCGCCGGATGCGTGTGTGATGACCAGTTTTGCTCGATCGGGTGCCAACCTGCGTGCCAGTTCGATCGAATGTTCAATCCCTTTACGTGCAACCACCCGCGTCGGCTGTAGGATCAAGAGATCGTCGTCATCCAAGCCGATTCCCGTACGAAACTGCCGCGAGTAATCGTCCGGTGGTTCCGGCGGATTGGCATAGTCCATCACGTTCGGAACAATGCGGCAGGACAGACCCGTGCGGCGACTAAACTCCTCACCTGCCACGCTGTTAATGACCACGTGTTGAACCTGAGCCAAGGGCGGTGGGAACGCAAGGCTAATGATGTCATCCACCGCGTTGATCAAGAAGCGGTCCCGCTCCCAGAAGAAATCGTGGTGGTGGGCGACACAACCAATCACCCGCTCCTGGATCTCGTTTACCAGCGCAACCCCCAGAGGCAAGTTCATCGGAATCGTCAACGCGTTTTCGGCAATCAGGACATCGATATCAAGCTGCCGGATGGCCCGGTCCAATTCGTCCCGAATCTTGTTTGCCATCTGCATAATATCGTTCGTCAGCCGTGGCGAGCGGACCTCCACACCGAAAGCACGCCGTGTCATGTCAAGGATGTCCGGGTGGTCGAAATGCGCTTCTTCTATCAGGACTGTCTTATCGGGTGGCCGGTCTGAAAGGCCAGTGATGTAGTAGCACTCGACGCCCATCCGTTCGATTACGTCGGCCCACTTGGCGATCTCGAGCGAAACGCCGTCGGTTCCCGAAATGCGAGTGGAAACAAACGCAACTCGCTTCACTTCTCGCTTCAACAGGGCGTTCATGGGTCTACTCATCGAGGATTCCTCCTAACGCGGCCTTGTGGCCGCAATCGAGTAGGGCGCGCCACAGCCAAGTAGGTCCCGGCTGCCGGACGGGACCTGAAATCCCATCGCTGGAGTTCACGCTTCAGCGTGTGTTCCGGCACGCTAAAGCGTGAACTCCAACCCGGAGGTCCCGTCCGGCAGCCGGGACCTACACTTGACTTTCGTCCATCCAAGGCGAGACTACAACGCTTGATGGAGCAGCGCGAACGTTCTTTCGCCATCCTCTCCCAGCGGGGCAGCACTATTTTTACCCTCGCAGCACTGCATATGCAATTGTGACAAGCTAAAGGAAACCCGCCATGGCAACACATCAAGCGGTTCTGATCGCTGGCGACGGCATCGGCCCCGAGGTGACGGCTGCGGTTCGCCGCACGCTGGCTGCTGTCGAAGCGCCCGTCGAGTGGATCGAACACCGTGCTGGCATCGCGGCTTTGGAGACCGGCGATGACGTGTTGCCTGATGAAACGCTCGAGGCGATCGGGCGTTACGGCGTCGCCCTGAAGGGGCCCTGCACCACGCCGGTCGGTGAAGGTTTTACTTCGGTGAACGTGCAATTGCGTAAACGACTGAAGCTCTACGCCGCGGTGCGGCCGGTACGGAATCTGGAGGGCGTACCCACTCGCTTCGACGGCGTGGACACGATCATCATTCGCGAGAATACCGAGGGGCTTTACAGCGGCATTGAAAACCAAATAACCGATGATGCTGTGATGAGCATGAAGGTTGCTACTGAGTCCGCTTGCGAGCGAATCGCGCGTTGGTCGTTTCGCTTCGCGACTCGGCGACAACGCAAGAAGATCACCGTATTCCACAAAGCCAACATTATGAAAATGACCGACGGGCTGTTCCTGCGGTGCGCCCGCCAAATCCATCAGCAGGAATACCCGAATATCGAATACCAGGAAGTGATCATCGATGCCGGCTGCATGAAACTGGTGCAAGACCCGACGCAATTCGATATTCTGCTGCTGGAAAACCTCTACGGCGATGTTGTCAGCGACCTGTACGCCGGATTGGTGGGGGGATTGGGCGTCGTGCCCGGTGCCAACTACGGCGACGAGCAGGCCGTGTTCGAGGCCGTACACGGTTCGGCACCTGACATCGCCGGCAAAGGCATAGCCAATCCGCTGGCTCTGTTGATGTCGGCCGTGATGATGCTGAATCATCTGGCGGATACTCGCAACGACGAGTCGTGCCGAACCGCGGCCGACCGTATCAAGGGGGCTTACGACCGTGCGTTGAAAGACGGAAAGAAGACAGGAGATCTGGGTGGCGACCTCGGCACCGAGGCGTTCGCCGACGCGGTGATAGAACGTCTGTAAAGCTTGAGTTCAAAGGATGGAAGACACGTCATGCTACAGCAACAGGATCTGCAAGTGGCATCATTGGGTGAATGTTCTCTCGCATCACCTTTGATGGGAGCAAAGGAGGTCGTCTTCATCGACGATTCGCATCGTGTGCTCTACCAGCACAAAACTGGCCCGGGCGTACCAGCGGAAGAAGCCAAATTGTCCCTTGAAGAAGCTGGACCACGGGAACGGATCTTCTTTGATCCCGCGGAAACGACTGCGGCCGTGGTCACGTGCGGCGGCCTATGTCCCGGTTTGAACAACGTAATCCGCTCGATCTTCTCGGAGTTGACTCACAACTACGGCGTGAAACGAGTGCTCGGGATTCGCAGCGGGTATCGCGGACTGAATCCCGCAGTTGGCCCGCCGCCGCTGCAAATGACGCAAGCTTACGTCGAGCAGATCCACAAGCTTGGCGGAACCGTTTTGGGCAGTTCGCGCGGACCGCAAGATGTGTCGGTCATGGTGGACTTCCTGGAAAGCCAGCAGATCGACATTCTGTTCTGCATCGGTGGCGATGGTACACAACGCGGTGCTCATGCGATTCACAAAGAGATTTCAGGACGCGGCCTGCACAAGGCGGTTGTGGGCATCCCCAAGACGATTGACAACGATATACCCTTTGTATGGATGACCTTCGGATACGTGACCGCGCTGGAACAGGCCGAAGAAGTCCTTCGCGGCGCCCATGTCGAGGCATGCGGCGCGCCGAACGGAATCGCGATTGTCAAGCTCATGGGGCGCAACGCCGGCCTTATCGCCGCCGGTGCGGCGTTGGCCAGCGACGAGGCCAACTTTGTCCTGGTACCGGAAATCGAGTTCCCATTGGAGGGTGACGGCGGTTTCCTTGAGGCCCTTCGCCAACGCATGGAAGCCCGTGGCCACGCGTTAATCGTCGTAGCCGAAGGCGCCGGACAGCATCTGTTCCGGCAGCAAGAAGCCGCACGCGACGCATCAGGCAATGTCAAGCACCAAGACATCGGCATCTTCTTGCGAGATCGCATCAAGACGTATTTCACGGAACGCGATATTCAGGTCAGTATCAAGTACATCGACCCCAGTTACGTCATCCGCAGCGTTCCGGCCAATGCGTGGGACCGGATCCTAACCAACCAAATGGCACGCAACGCCGTCCACGCCGCCATGGCTGGACGAACGGATACACTGATCGGTTTCTGGAACAACGAGTTGATTCACGTTCCGTTGCGGACGGCAACTGCCGCCAAGAAACACTTGGATCTGTCGAGCGACCTGTGGGTCGGAGTCCTCAGTGCGACCGGGCAACCACGCTGGGTTGAGCAGCGGTTTCCGCCACGGTAGACAAACCAACAACGCGATGATCTACCACTTCCGATCACGGATCAGATTCTGACCGCCAGTAGGATGGGCATTCCTGCCCGTCTTCTTCGCGTCGGGCAGGAATGCCCAACCTACATCAGTCGCGGGGTAGCCTACCGCGGGACGAGATAGGTCCCCGCGATTCTGCCCGGAACGCCTCGCTCCGGCATCAGCGCCGACCACGCAGCCACGGCGATCAAGACGGCGGAAATGACCGGAAGGCCCGACGTCATCGCAGAGTCGCCGAATGGCATTAACGCGATCAGAACCAGCGGGCAGCGGAAACCAGTATCTCTCGCACAGCATCGCCAGAGCACGCCTCGAGTCTGGCGATGCACGCTGGCCGGCTGCCAGCACCACGCTCCAATGCGTCGTTGTGAACCACGGGCGACCGGCTGACTCCATTTCACGCTGTTCTTCCGATGAGGGCATCGCGTGCTGGGTGCTTGGGTTGTCACAATTTGGCTGGCTGCCGATTCCCAAAGGGGCCCGGAATCCGTTCGTTACAGCATGAGAACGATACCCAATTGGGAGCAACGCTTGGATTACCACCCCCAGCCACAACCGCCAAAAATCGAGCTCCAGACAGCCCCTCGTGCGACCTCGCGAGAAGTGATGATCGGTGGCGGAATATGATAGCGTGACTCCCGGATCGATTGCTCACCGGTCGCTTTCTCGTGGCCGAACGCCGGTTGGCCCACGTGGTAACCTGCCTTGCGATTCGCGTCGCGAACGGCGGTTGCCTGCTGTCCACGTGTGTCCCATATCGCCAAACTCGATTGGCGTCGAGCCTCCGAGGCCGCGTGCATCCATCTGAGGGACTCGCGTCTGCGTTTGATATCCAGCAGGATCTCGCAGAGCTCCTTCGGCGACGCGTTAGCGGCTTTCTCGCGAGACCGTTCGATGTCCTCATCATTGTAGATCGCTTGCACGCGCAGAAACTCTCGATACCACTCGCGAGTCTCTTTCCACTCGTCGCTGTCCAGGACCGCCCGCACCTCGGCCGTCTGAGCGAGCCACTGGTACAGTTCGTCCTTCGACATTTCCGCCACGTTCGCGCGAAGCTTCTGGATGTGCTCTTCCGTGAAGATGACCTGGACCGCCTGATACCGGTCTAGCCAGTCAAGCATCTTGCGTTTCTCTTTTCGCCAGTGGTTCTCAGTGTCTGACGGGGCCTCGGTTTGATCGCCTTGCTGTTGTTGAGAAGCGGCGAACTCGGGCCGCTGCAAACAGACGAAAAAGACCGCGGCAAATGCCGCCCATACCGAAATGCTGGAATTGGTCATCATGGCTGTGTCCTCAATGTGGAACCGAACAATAGCTATTTTCCCAGGAGCAGGTTCGTTCGTCAACTTTTCGGCGGTTAGACGTTTGCGGAAACACGACCTGAGAGCCTGCGCGTTGACGCTTTCTGGACGCGCATCCGGCCGGCCAGCGGTCATGCGACAGGCGTTTGGATCGCGCATGCGTTCTTGGCTTGGGTTATCACTGGGCCTAGAATACTCCACGCAGTCCAGGGTTCGACGAAGCATGAACTCGTGCTTACTTGCTTTGCGAAGGACAACCCAGCATGGAAAACTCAACCGCTCGCAAGCTTGGTGATTCCAGAATAGGGCATATCGGCCGTTGTGGGTCGAGGCGGCGAACGACCGCG
>JACKQG010004961.1_pt1 | contig 15043 bp, 16 predicted proteins | sample 8237621 | NCBI WGS metagenome assembly JACKQG01 (sample SAMN15677084, study PRJNA649215) | marine metagenome | biome: marine; feature: Black Sea; material: saline water; isolation source: suspended particulate matter (SPM) from the Black Sea western gyre | collected 2013-06-09/2013-06-10 | depth... | reverse complement strand
AGTTCGTAAATGAGAGAAGACATTTTTTATTATACTTATTACAGCTGGTCTATATCACTTAGGTCTTCACTGTACATCAATATTTCCTCGGCCACAATTTGATAAAATGCCATTTTATACGCCAAAAACCCAAATAAAGTTGCCCCCATATTAAAATCAAATGGTAAATCATTAGAATTCCAAGTTGATTCGGCTAGTGCGAGACACGTCGGTAACAATAATCGTTTATTCAAAACGGGTATTCTTTCAATATTATCGACGTATGATGACAACGAGTCTACATAAATACACGATGCAATTGTCCCTAAAGTAGCAGATACACCGTCAATGGGTGTATGAAAAATGAAGTTATACGTCGAAATAGCTACACCGTATTGTAAAGTAGACTTTTTGATTTTAGCCTTGACTTGTTCGTATTCAGCTATACCTTCTTTACGTTTAGTAGGACATGATATTCTAATGGTTTTTGTGTACGGATTTATTATGTTTAACATATTACAATTTATTTACTCTATATCTATACCTTTAATAATATAATTTTCATCTTGAAAATACTTTTTCTTAAATGCGCGTTCCTTTTTTATAAAATCTTTACAACTCTTCTCAACTTCATATATACGTCTATGAATATTTAATAAATTACTCGTATTTACGGGTGTTTTTCTCCATTTATCACCGAAAATATTAGAATATTGTAATTCACGTCTTTGGTATTTAAGATCATCCAGAAGTAATTTATAAAGTACGAGTGAATATGAATCGTATTCACTACGCTCGTAATCATTTAAACACATTTGTTCGCGTGCAAGTGTATTCATACTTTCACGGAGTAGGTTCGCCCCACTTTTCTCTCCATCGGTTAACCAGAGTTTCGAGTCTCTCTTTTGAGAATCGTGGATTTCCAGAGGCTCGTTGAGGGGCTCCCGGACACACGAGATCACGTGATTCGTACGCGTTAAGTTTTTCCCATACGAGTCTTTGCATGTCACTCGGGAGTTCGTTTGTCGCTTGACAAAACGAGAGTTTATAGTCGTACGTGTGTAAGGCAATGTAGTCGTCCATTTCATTTTTTATACATTTCATTAGAAGTATGTAAACTTAGGTTTCTTAGGAACCTCTAAAATGATTATTTCATTCGCTTCATTTTTAGATATGATATAGTCATTTTCACACATTTTTATAGATGTAGGTTCGGGTTTTGGTCGAGGTGATAATAAATTACACACACTCGAATAAAACGAAAACATTACTGCTGTTATTTATATTTATTTTTTTATATACTAAATACAAGATGGTTTCACTCCAGGACTTACCTAAAAAGGTTCAGTATATAATTATAGATTCGAAATATGTAAATGGTTCGAATAATACGTTTAGTATTGATCTTACACTCGAATCAAATTTACATCTAGAAGATATGACGCAAGTGTGCGGTCTAAAACCAGTAGATTTTTACGTGACACAAATTGGACAGGATAACCCAAACTCTGACACTCACATAAGTAGTGTGGCAAAGTACATTGATATAACATGTGAAGATATACCTAAACGTGCTCAAATACTTGATGAACGTAACGGACAAATTTTAGCACGCGTACCACTCGAAAGACATTTTAATCATGGTGCACATACTATATTAAGGGATAAACAATGGAAAGCGTTCCCAAGACAAACAAACCTATTTAATCCCATATCTATACAAAAACTTCATTTTAAGTTATATGAATTTCAAGAAGATACAGATTACGTTACATTACAACCGGATGCAGAATGGTATATGGTTCTCGAAGTTACAACCATAGATGTTAAGGAAAAACCTGTAAATAGAGAGGTTCAAATTCTTGAAGCTTTACATAAACTTATCGGGAAGATAGATGATCTTAACGTAAACGTTAAAAAACTTCCAGATAAGGAGGATATCGAAAAAATGGAAATAGAAAAAAAGAAAAAGTACCCTTTACGTTACTTAATACTGTTCATAACTATGGTAATAGGTGGATTTATATTTGTAAAAAATAAATTTACTCCTCCGATTCCACAGCCTTCTTTTTAACGACACGTTTAACAACCTTTTTCTTTGGTGTTTCTGGTGCTGGAGTTGGTACTGGTGGAGTTGGTACTGGTGGTGCTGGAGCTGGAGCTGGTGGTGCTGGCACTGGTGCTGGCGCTGGTTTAACAGTTCGCGCTGGAGCTGGAGATACATCTTTTGGTGCATCAATGTGATCAGCAATTTGTTTAATGATACTATAAAGTTGATCCGAATTAATTTTCGATCGTGCAAGTTGATTTTGAATTTGTTCTCTGACAGAGTCCATCGCGTAATATATATAAAAGAAAGATTATCTTTATACTAAATGTTATTCATCGGTCCATCTCTTTTAAGTGGAATAGGTCAACAGTGTAAAAAATATATGGGTCTTTTTCCTGGGAGCCAGTACATTGAACTTCAAAATGATATACCGGTATGTGAACGTGCATTTATTTATGCTTTACCTGTACCATATTGGTTAGATAAAATACCCGAAATTAAAAGTAAAATCAAACACGTTACGTGTATGACTATATGTGAGACTGAAACTGTACACGAAGATTACGGTAAACTGTTTAAACTCTTTGATAGAATCGCCGTACCAAGTGAATTTTGTCGTCGTGTATTTAAACGACAGTTTCCCGAAACAAACTTTTATATTATACACGCACACGTTCCTGATAATAAACCATACACATTTTATCACATTGGAAATATAACCGATCCAAGGAAAAATTTTAATAAAATTATTGAAACGTTTGTTCGTATGAATAAACCAGATTCAAGACTTCTGATAAAAGCGACGTGTAAACAACCAATTCAAATAAATATACCAAACGTTGAAGTTATAAACGGTCTTATACCTGACGAAGATATGGAAAAAATACATGCAATGGGTGACTGTTACGTAAGTTTTTCGAGTTCAGAAGGTATAGGTATGGGTGCAGTGGAAGCCGCTCTGAGGAATAAACCCGTCATTATAACGGATTATGGGGGTGCGCCTGAATATATAAAAACACCGTATACGATAGACTGTGAACGTCAAAAACTCGTAAAAGATGATTTTTTGTATAAGGAGGGTATGGAATGGGGGAAACCAAATGAAAAACAATTACGTGAATTTATGGAAGATGCATATACCAATAAAATAAGGTATATGGAACATCCGAGGACTCATATGTTGACGTGTAAAGAAAATGTATTACAAGAATTCATCACCAATATAATTAGTAAGGAAAGTGATAACACCGGTCAAGATAGCACCGGACATGAGTGAGCCTCTCTGGGCAATGAGCATGGCGACGATATCATCGATAAATTTAATATTGGTTGGTTTCTTAAGAAGTTCGGGTACGATTTTTGAAATTGCGAGATAAAGTGCCATGGCTATTATGACAGGTCTGAGTGTTTCTTGATCTAACATTTTTTTATAATAAGGAAATATTTATTTTTGGTCTAGTTCCTAGCACTTGATTGTCTATTCTATGTTTTTTGCAGTAATCCCCACAAACAGCTTTGAATGTACATTTTTTTCCTGATAATGTAAATGCTTTACATATATTAAGGGTTTCAGAAGTGTCCTGTTTAGGAACAGAATCTAAAACCTGTATCGGTCTTGTTTTTTTACATTCAAGTTTCCTTTTTCTCATTTTATCGAGAATTATCGCCATTTCCTCTGGTGTTTTTTTATTTGGTTTTAAAGTTTTAGATAAACGTAAACAATCATCGTAACTTTGAATATTCGATTGATGTTTTTTAGTGAGTACATTTTTAGTATCACTAAAATTCGTTTGAATCACGGTCGGTAGAAAGTATTGCGACATCTTAATTTATATTAAAAATAAAATAACTTAGGTTAGTAAAAGATGTGGTTCTTTATAAAACTTAAAAGAACGTATAGCTTCACTTTAGGTGAGTAATATAAAAGATAAAACCTTTTACTTTTAAATGAATCTTAAATGGACAAAAGAGTGTTATTTGTGTGAATGCCCTTTAGAGCCGTGTGTACATACAAAAACGACAGAAGAACGTATACTTGTTCGAGAATATAGAAAAATGCGACCTATTTTTACATATAACAATATTGAATATCTGAAATTTTTTGGTACAAATATAAAACGTGTCTGTTATGCATGTTATATAACGTCTTATAAAAATATTCACCCGGTATCACTTAGACACCGCGAGTGTGGTCGTATAAAAAATATGTATCCGAGACCCAAGTCAAAAACAAAAGATGAATTAGTATACTGGTTCGAAGGACTAAAAATATACTTAAATAAACGACTTTATATAACATAAATGAGTGAAAGTATTCAAAAACTCACACACGTGGAGCATATTTTAAAGCGTCCAGATTCATACGTTGGACCCGTTTCACGTGTAGCGGAACCTTATTGGATTTATGAAAATGATTCATTTGAAAAGAAAACGGTAGTGTATTCACCTGCACTTTTAAAAATATTCGATGAAATTTTAGTAAACGCGATCGACCGAAACTCCATGTACCCAAAAAATGTAACGTCACTCAATGTTTCTATTGATAAAACGACTGGCCAAATAACCATTGAAAATAATGGACCTTTGGGTGGTATCGCGGTTAAAATGCATGAAAAGGAAGGTTTATGGAACCCGGAGTTGACATTTGGACATTTACTTACGAGTACAAACTATGATGATACACAAAAACGTCTCGTGGGTGGACGTAATGGATACGGTGCAAAGCTTACGAATGTATATTCATCAATGTTTTCTATAAAAATTAAAGATGGTGAAAACAAGTGTATATATACACAAGAATGGTCAGATAATATGAAAACGTGTGGTACACCCAAAATAAAAAAGTATTCGAGTGCTACATCGAGCGTTTCGATTACTTTCGTTCCCGATTGGAAACGGTTTGGTATGTCAAAAATGGATGATTATATATATAAAATATTTGAAAAACGGGTATACGATGCAAATATTTGTACATCGCAAAACTGTAAAGTGAAGTTTCAAGATGAAGCATTACAGAAATGTACATTCAATACGTACGCAAAAATGTATACAAAATCTGATGAAATGTGTACGTTTACGAATGATAGGTGGTCAGTGTGTATTGCACCTTCAGATGATGGTTTCGAACACGTATCATTTGTGAATGGTATATGTACTACAAAAGGTGGTTCACACGTTGACCACGTTTCCGGAATACTCGCAAGTGGTATAATTGATGATATGGCAAAGAAGATAAAACTCAGACCTCAACAAGTCAAGAACGCGTTTTTTGTTTTCGTAAAAGCGACGCTCGTCAATCCGAGTTTTAGTAGTCAGGTTAAATCTGAATGCACACTCAAACCACAGGATTTTGGGAGTAAATTTGAACCACCGAAAACGTTCATTAAAAATATTCTAAAAACCAGTATTCAATCGGAATTATTGGCTTTATCAAAGTTTCGTGAAATGAAAGAATTGAAAAAAACAGACGGGTCTCGTAAATCAAAAATAACGGGTATCCCAAAACTCGATGATGCGAATAAAGCCGGTACTACACACTCTGGTAAATGTACTCTTATTGTTACTGAAGGTGATTCTGCAAAAACACTTGCAATTGCTGGTCTTTCGGTTGTTGGGCGCGATCATTACGGTGTTTTCCCACTTCGGGGTAAATGTAAGAACGTTCGTGATGCGAGTGTAAAACAACTTACAGAAAACAAGGAGTTTAATGATCTTAAAAAGATTTTGGGTCTTCAACAAGGAAAGGTATATACATCACTCTCCGAACTCAGATACGGACGACTTATGATCATGACAGATGCAGATAACGATGGAAGTCATATCAAGGGGCTTATTCTTAACATGATTCATTATTTCTGGCCGAGTTTACTTAAACTCAAGTTTGTTGTAAGTATGGTCACTCCTATCATAAAAGCGAGTAAAGGTTCTGAAATTAAATCGTTTTATACGGACTCGACTTTTAGACAATGGTATGGTAATGGTAAAGCTGGATGGAAAATTAAATATTATAAGGGTCTCGGTACATCCACGTCTGCAGAGGCACGTGAATATTTCAAGAAGATCAAAGACCTCACCGTTCAATTTGATACAGATGATTCAATGGACGAGTCTATAATTCTTGCATTTGATAAGACGAAATCAGATTTACGTAAAACGTGGTTACTTGAAAGTACAGAAAAGAAGGCGTCTGAACTTGAAGTACCGTATGGAAACGTTGAACGTCTTGGTATTTCTGATTTTATTCATAAAGATCTTGTAAATTTCAGTCTTGCTGATTTGAAAAGATCTATTGCACACGTGTCAGATGGTTTAAAACCGTCTCAACGAAAAGTGTTATACGCGTGTTTCACTCGGAATCTTACGTCCGAAATGAAGGTTGCACAATTGGCCGCATATGTTTCCGAAAAAACGTCATATCACCACGGTGAAGTGTCTTTGGCAGATACTATTGTAAAATTAGCACATAATTTTACGGGTTCAAATAATATCAATTTACTCGAACCATGTGGTCAATTCGGTACACGTCTCATGGGTGGTAAAGACGCGAGTCAAACGAGGTATATATTTACAAAACTTACTAAAAGTGCAAGAATACTCTTTGACCCAAAAGACGATCCAGTTCTAAACTATCTCGACGACGACGGTAAACAGATCGAACCCGACTATTATGTTCCTATTTTACCAACTGTTTTAGTAAATGGAACAGAGGGTATTGGTACTGGGTTCAGTTCATATATACCACCGTTTAACCCAGACGATATATGTATGAATATAAGACGTGTTATTGCAGGTGAAAATGTAATTCCTATGAAACCGTGGTTCGATAAATTTACAGGTCGTGTTTTTAGTAATGAAGATGGATTATGGATTACAGAAGGTGTATGGAAATCTTCGAGTAAAAATATATCAATAACAGAACTCCCACCGGGACGTTGGACACAGGACTACAAAGAGTATCTCGATACACTTATCGAAAAGAAAAAGATTACGAATTACGTGAATAACAGTACGACTGATACTGTTGATTTTACTATTGAAGGGTACACGGGTAAAGATATAGTAAAAGATTTTAAACTCCAAAAGACATTCCATGTCTCAAATATGCACTTATTTCACCCAGTAAAGGGTATTCATAAATACGAAAGTCCAGAAGAAATTCTTATAGACTTTGTTAAGATACGAGCAGAGACGTATAAAAAAAGAAAAGCACATCTTATACGTGTATTAAAAGAAAAGGCTAAAAAATTGGAAAATATGTCGAAGTTTATTGATATGGTTATTCATGAAAAATTAATTGTTTTCAAACGTAAACGGGTAGAACTCGAACGTGAAATGGAAAAAATATTCGATAAAATCGATGGTTCATATGAATATCTCTTGAATATCAAGACGTATCAGTATACACTCGAAGCTATACAAAGTATCAGGGAAGAAACATCAAAATCTAGAATCGAGCTTGATGCATTACAACAAATGTCTCATATCGATATGTGGAAAAGGGATTTAAAAATATATAAACAATAAGTAGTAAGTATGTGTGATACATCCGGCCCAAATACTGGTTCTATAGTATCACTTAATGCAATTGGTAAACAAGATACATACCTTTTAGAAGATGATCCTATTCATTCATTCTTTAAGTATGAACCTAAAAAACACGCTAATTTTACAAAGTTTCATAAAAGTTTAAATGTTAATAAACCAAGTAGTTCTTCGACATCTTGGCCTTTTGGTGAAACTATAAAAGTTATGTATAACCCGAGAAATATGGGTGATCTTTTAGCAAATATGTACGTAACGTTTGAATTACCCGCTCTATCAGGTTCCGATAGTTATTACGCGGATCAAATTGGTAGACACATTTTTAAATCGATAACCATGCGTGTCGATGAAACGGTTGTTGAAAAGTTCCACGGTGATTGGGGTATCATATATGATGAACTGTACCTCGATGAATCCGAAAAAAGAACGAAAAGGTACACATTAAATAGAAATAATGCAGAAGATACATCTTTATTACCGGGTAATCAGATATTAGCACAAAACAAATCACGTGTTTATATTCCTATACCTTTACTCTTTTCGCGTAAGTATGAAAGTGATGAATATGAAACAAATAAACCAAATCGTCCGTATTTTCCAACGTGTGCTATCCATAAACAAAAACTCCAATTTGAGTTTGAATTTCATAAACAAACATTTTTTACAAACGAAACAGATAATATCACTATAAATAGTTTTGATATCGTTACCGAAGAAATAACACTCGAACCAATTGAACGTAGCTATATAGCAAATAAAAGACATGTTCTCGTTACCGATATTGTTAAAAAACATCCTACTTTAGATATACCAGCGGGTATACAAAACGCAAAACTCGAACTTGTTCCAAAAACACCTGTAAAAACACTTAATTGGTTTTTCAGACAAACCGCGTTTGAAAATGAAGATATAGTCACGGGTGGTACAACTTTACTTGCAAATGTATTCGCGAATAGGTATAATTTCTCTTCAAATGTAGAATATTCCGTAAATAACGAATTTTATAATCCACCCATGACAAGTGCAAAAATATTTGTAAATGGTGAAGATGTACCAAATGTTCAAGATAGTGATCATAAATATTTTAAATATGTTGTTCCATTTTCAAGTCGTTTATCACGACCTTTGCGAAACATTTATACATATGCATTCTCGATGAATCCGATTAATGTGGAACCATCGGGGATGTTGGATTTTAGTCAGTTACAATCAAATAGAACTGTTTTAGATATAAATATGAAAGTCGGTCTTTCAAGTGATTATACATTACACTTATATTATGTAGGATACCAAACATTCATTTTTGAAAACGGTATCATGACACTTGTTTAGAAAAAAGTGCATTTTTATGATCGCGGATATACTCGATTATGTTATTTTTTATACACCATCTTATGAAATTCAGCTGTGCAACAGTCGTATGTATTTCATTAGATGTACCCGGAACAGTATATGATATTTTAGATGAACGACAAAACGGATCAAAAAGTTTTTTACTGTACCCATCTAAACTTGATTTATATGCACAATGTACACTAAATATTTTACCGTCGGTCGTTTTATATGATAAATTGTTTTTCTTTGAATAATTTGTTATAAACCATTCGAGATTTCTTAAAGAAATACCACCCGTTTTATTTAAAATTTCTAAAAGTGTAGCTCTATTCTCGGAGTTATTATAAAATGTATCTATCGATGTTAGTAGAATAGCTGATTTATTCATTATTACATTATTCCACGCAATTCTCTAAATCCCTTTCTTGATACTTCACACGCCGGACACCCCGGTTTAAATATACATTCCGTTAAATTGTGTGTATGACGTATACCTTCATTATTTTTAGAAACCATTTCTACCGGACCTCTAAGTTGAGGTTGGTCGATATGACTCCCACACATTCCATTAAGTTTAGCTCTTGCTATACACGGGGAACCATCTTTTTTAAATCCTCTACAAAAATTTAATGGATTTGGAATTTCAGAGAGTAAAAGTTTTAAATTTATAGAATATTTATACGATATTTTTTCCATTACTTTTATAGTACGTCTATATAATTCAGTTTCTACTTCTTCATCCCAAAGTGTTTGTAATTTTCTGGATGTCATATTTTATATACGTCACTATTTTTTAAGTGATTTGAACATATCACTTATTTTCTGTTGTCCTTCAATTTCATCCTCTACTTTTTTCTTTGGGCGTCGTTTCGGTTTCACACGTGTTAGAAGTTCCCCAAATATCTCTTCTTTCGGATCTTCGAAGAGTGGTTCAATTAAATCACACACGGGGTTTAGAAATTTGTTTATAAAATAATAATTATAATCAACTTTTAAATTATTATCTTTTGCGTATTTTGGATCTTCCGACTTTTCAAACGCCTTTGCTTTAGGATCACCCGTATCGAGAAGAATATAAGGTACGCGATCACCCGATTGTGGTTCAGAACCCGGTTGTCTTTCACGCATTTTTCGTACAACTTGAACATGAGCTTGATTAATATCCGTAATATCGGGACTATTAATAGAAACAGTAAACCCTTTTGCTTTATACGAATCCGATAAACCCTGACTCAAAATTAGTTTTTCGTTAGGTACATCACCTTCAATAAGTTCAATAGCCCTTTGTAAAGCGAGTTCTTTAGGTGGTCCAGTATCACTACTTTCTAAAACAACATCGAGAAGTTCTTTACACACTTCGCGCATGTGAGGTGTATTATCTCTTCGTACCAATTGAAGTCCTTTGACATCTATATAATCCATATTCATGTTCCCATCTTTACCCTTCGTCCAAAGTTTTGCCGCATACCGTTTCTTTGAATATAAGAAATAGGGGCAATATACCTTTTCGAGTTCAAGGTTATTCGGTGCTTTGAAGAGTTTAGTACACTCTTGCGCGGCACGTTCACCTATTTCCCAACTGTATTCAATTGCTTCTTTTCCTGTCCGGTTTCCCACATCAAATTCAACCATGACGGAATCTGTATTATGTACTACGAGATCACCTGGTCCAACATGAAAATGATGGGATTTGGTTGTTAAATCGTATACATACCTATCGGTCTCACCCAAACATTCGAGTTTTTTAATTTTTGTAGGAGATTTTCTTTGTAAAGACTTTGTCCATGTTTGTCTAAAAATTAATTGTTTATCACTTCGTGTATTTATTGAAATATTGTAACCAAGTTTTCTACCCAATATATACATTCCCATACTCCCTTCTTTACCCTTTACATCCATACGCGTGTACCCATTTTTATCTTTGTCACCATCGGCCATATAATATCCATCGACGAAAGATTGTATAATATCGGGAGATGTATTTAAAATACAAGAGGGTATCACTTTTTCCTTATATTCATTATAAAATAATTTTCTATATCGTTTTACAATTTCTACAATATTACCATTTGCATTAAGTTTATAGACACCAGAACTTTTGATCGTATCATATATTTTCGTTTCAAATGGACACAATTTTTGCATTTCTTCCAAATATTCCAATTTTGAATTGTTCAGAGCCCATGTACTTTTTACACCAGATTTACATCTATATGTACCACACGATCCATCACCAAAGAAAAAACCCATAACTTTTGCTTCTTCTTTAGTAATACTTGTATCAGTACATGTATCGATAGATTCAACACAATTTCCGTGAAGTAACGCCGTTCCTACACCAACCTGCGTGGGTTTAGCAATCTCCTTATTTTCGAGTAAAAGACTATGATCTTCAGTCACGTCGACTATACCGGTATGTGTTACAACGCGATGGATATTTTTATTGGTTTTGTGACGTACAATTTGTTGAATTGGTGTAAACCCATTTTCGGTCCATACCTCGGCATTTATATACCCAATTTCCTTACCGTCATCGCGTAAAGTATATTCATTTACGAGTGAATCAATGCGACACGTATGTACAGTACCGTTTTGGCGAATAAGTAAAGGTGTATCTGGTGTCACTGAATCACCATACCTTACCTTTGCACCCGGAAAATTCTTTTCAACATACGCTTTTGTTTCATCAATCATGCTTCGCCCTTTTAACGTTACCGTAGAAGCGATTTGTACACATGGTAACATACCTTTTGCTGCACCAGTAAAACCGTACACTGAGTTCATAGACACTTTATACGCTAATTGTTTACCGTTATACATCTCTTTTAGTGCACCGGTCGAATTTGCCATATCCTTCTTAGCTTGTTTTCTGAACTGTTTTAATTCTAAAAGAATACTTGGTAAAAGACTAGGAACGTCTTGTGCAAACTTGTAAAACCCAAACGTTTCGTATGTTATACCCGGTATATTCTCATATTTTGAATCCATAACCATAGACGAATAACATAAATTGTGTGCCATCATAATTGATGGGTACAGACCCTCAAAATCTAGGGCTGTAATTGGTGTATAATAGGCACCTTTCTGTGCGTCTAGAACGGTCGCACCTTCATACCCATCTGCAGAATATTGTCCCCATGATATAGTTGGAATCATAAACCCCATTTCACGTGCCTTTTTTGTTAACAAACTAAACACTTTGATTTGTTGACCCCTTTCGACTAGATAACACAATGGGACCCAGGTGGCTTTAGCCATCTCAAGTAAGTTAACAAGTATAGATAATTTAGACAACAGGCGGTGAGGTAAAAGTGTATCCTTAACACAATACTCGGCGACCTCACGCAATTTTATGGGATCTTCTTCCACAAAACGCGCAAACATCTCCTTTGGGGGCATATCGATTTTGTTATCACCAAGGTACAACTTAGAAACATTATCGAGTTTATACGAATCGAGTTTATACCCCTTTTTAACTTCATGGAACAAATCGAAAATAAACCGCCCAGGCATAGGTAAAATCTTAAGTGCATTATCACCAAGTGCACTCGACGATAACTTCTTATATACAAGTTCACACGAATGATTTTTCATTTTACTCATTTCGTAAAAAGTTTGATCACATTTTGTCATGACTGCACGTTTCATTATATATTCTAAATCAAAACCAAATATATTCCACCCAGTTATGATATCGATATCTTTTTCCATAAGGTACTCCTTAAATGCCATAAGCATTTCACGTTCCGTATCATAACTCTTAATTGTACACCCGTCTAGGTTCGAATCCGTTTTTTTATAACAAAAACACGTTTTATCGTACGGTACATCAGAACCATACTGTATAAGTGATACAGCAATTTGAAAACATGCATCATCTTTTACATCTGCATCAGGAAACTTACCTGTTGAACTATTACATTCAATATCAACAGACGCAACTACAAATGGTGCAGTCTCAGGAATATCAACTGGTTTAAGTGTTTTCCAGTCGTTACAGAACAGGTCTATATTAACGTGTGCTAAATGTGAACGCACACATGTATTACCAGTATCCATCCATCCAGTTGATTGAATATTAGTTCGGTGCATTAACCTCAGAACAGGATCTAAGTTTGATTCATACACTTTATATTTCATGGATTCATCGGGTAATGTACGTTTCAAACGACCATTTACCATACGTCGTGCCGCAAGGTTCTTAAAATTTAGTTTCATAAAAATAAATTTTTCATTATTTTGGAAACCCCAGACATCTTTAGATTGAACAATATCATAACTTATCAAACATTCAGGACATACTTTATCTATTTTTGTGTATAAATTATGAACATCGAGTGTTGACGTTTTCTTCGGGAGTTTGACGAAGAAGTATGGTGTAAAACTGGTCGTAACACACACAGACTTACCTTCGTTTGTTTTACCAAAAATACTAATCAAGTGTTCATCCTCTGTGTCTTGTGTTTCCCAGGTCAATACTTGGAACACGACCATTTTTATCTTATTACGTTAACGCCTGATTTTTTTAATATAGTATAGTAGTAAATATGTCAGCTGCTTTGATCGATCTCGTCTCAGTCGGTGCCCAGGACGTCTATATCACAGGCGATCCTCAAGTCTCTTTTTTTAGACAAAACTATAAACGTCACACAAACTTTTCGATAAAACCAGAACGTATGGATTATATCGGGACGTTTGAATCGGGAAACGAAGTTTCCATTCCTATCAAATCTAAAGGTGATCTCTTGAGTTACGTATGGATTGAAAATGCCAATATTAATAGTCGTAATAACATTGCCTCAATTTTTTCGGATGCGACAGCGAGTGAAACTTCACCAACTGAATTCTCTTTGTGGATTGGTGGTCAAGAAGTTACAAAATTAGATACACTTTTCATTAATACCGTACACAATACGTTATATAACGAATCTTCGGCGAAAGCGTCGTGTGCCATGACAACTCAAGCGCAAGGTGCTAATGCTTCTAAAGATAGTTACATAATTCCATTCTTTTTTAGTGAAGATTGGACTAAATCTTTACCACTTGTCGGTCTTCAATACCACGAAGTTGAAATTCGAATTAAGTTTAGAAATGGTACATTTAGTTTAGGTTCTTCGCCAAAGGTATACGGTTCGTACGTGTTTGTTGACACAGAAGAACGTGAATTCTTTGCGAACGGTGAACACGAACTTCTCATTACACAAACACAACACCAACCAATGTCTGCTTCCGATACATCGATTGATTTGACCTACTTTAATCACCCAGTAAAAGCCGTTCACATAGCTGCGGGTAATCACTTGAATACATCATACACGTTCACAGACGCGTCTATGTTTATTAATGGTGTTCCACTCTTTGAAAATATGACACACGAATACCACAGAAACGTTATTCCATCGAGACATTGTTCGATTCTTAACACCACGGTCGAGGATGAACAAATATATACATGGCCATTCTGTCTTACCATGAACAAGTCCCAACCAACGGGTACCTTGAACTTTTCGAGAATAGATAACGCGAAGATAAATATTAATGCTCCAGTAAGTGCAAACCTTGATATGATTCGAACGTACGCGGTCAACTATAACATTCTCAGGATTAAGAATGGTATGGGTGGTATCGCATTTGGTAATTAATTATATAAATATAAAATATGAAGACAGTGTATTATATACTTATAATAGTACTATTTGTATATATTATAAACCGACATATTGAAATAGAAGATTATTTTCACTACAAGAGATCACATCCATATGGATTTCCCCTTATCGACATTCAGGATGATTTCTTATCACCAGAAGAATGCAAAGACCTAAAAGACTATATATTAAAACACGAACTATTAAATAATGATTGGAGTAAGAACGACTTTGTTATTCGTTTTAATACGAGTGAATATTCTAAAAAAATGTTTTTAGAAAAAAAATTAGAAAAAATTTATAAAATATTTGAAAGGATAAAACAACCTGGTACAAATGCATATATTGTTAATACCGCTATACTAAGTAATTCCCATAATTCAGAAGAGTATAATGATATAGAATTCCATTATGATGATACTATTGAATTAAAAGATTTTATGGGTAGAAATACATTACCTGTATGTACAACTATACTATATATAAATAT
>JACKQG010003387.1_pt1 | contig 15045 bp, 10 predicted proteins | sample 8237621 | NCBI WGS metagenome assembly JACKQG01 (sample SAMN15677084, study PRJNA649215) | marine metagenome | biome: marine; feature: Black Sea; material: saline water; isolation source: suspended particulate matter (SPM) from the Black Sea western gyre | collected 2013-06-09/2013-06-10 | depth... | reverse complement strand
CCGAGGGTCCCGGCCTTCTCCGCCTTGTCGACGGCCACGGCCTCGGGGGCCGCGGTCGCGGTCTGCACCTTCATCCGCTTCGTGACGGGACGCGGCACGAAGGTCTCGTCCGTTCCGTAGACGCGCTGGTTCATGAAGGTCGGCGAGACGATCTCGATGCCGGCGCCGTGCAGGGCGTCCAGCATCTCCGCGCGCAGCGCGGAACGATTGGTCAGCAGGCTTTTCACTTCCTTCAGCAGTCCCCCCACGCGATAGGTGACCGTGAAGTCGCCCAGGTCCACGATGTGGACGTAAGGATCCTCCAGCTCGGTGGCGGCGGCGGCGGCCAGCAGGCAGCGCTCGACTTCGATGCGGGGCGCGTCGTAGCCCAACGAGACCGACGCGCGCAGGATATGCCCGGAGGTGCGGATCACGTTGACCGCGTGGGTCACCAGGTAGAGGTTGGGCAAGGTGGTGAGATCGCGCTCCTCGGTCTGGATCTCCGTGTGGAACAGGCCGCGTTCGGTGACGCGCCCGAAGTACGCCTCGACCCTGACGAAGTCGCCCACGCGGAAGTTGCCCAGCACCCGCAGCATCAGGCCCGCCATGGCGTTGCCCAGGATGGTCGTGGACGAGAGGGCGACCGCGGCGCTGAGCACGATGCCCGGGAAGCCCAGCAGCTGCCCGCGCGTGGCGGGCGTGGGGGGCAGCCTAACTGCTCCCGGCGGCGAGGTCAAAGGAGGGGTTGGGGGGATAGCCTGTAACCTGGTTCACACTATAGAGGCTCCAGATCATCTTCAGAAATACCGAATCCGCAATGTAGCGACACCCAGGTGTTGCTGAGATCATCATCGTTCTCGATCGTCAATCCGACCTCGTAGTATAGGAGGTAGGTGGGCAAATGACGGACAATGACATGGCCAACCACCTCTTGGTCCGGCTCGGTTGTGTCGACACACGGTGTAGTCGCACCTTCATCGAACCATATGCCCAGGACATAATCCTGCCACGGTTCAGGAGTATCAGCTAGAGCCGGAGAGGCGGCCAGCAACAGGATGAACAATACGATCATGACGGTCTCCCATCAGGCGACCGGGCGAAATCATCGTTTCGATACTGCCTGAGCATACGTACTATGACTGGTCTGGACAACAGCCACACACAGGTTGCGGCCTGGCTCCCTTCCGGACCAGGATCACAGCAATACGGAGCCAAATATCAATACATCGGGCTCACCATTCCATCTCGATCGAAACCGGATCATCCTGCCCGTGGGTGATCGTCCCGCCGATGGGCGTGCCGGTGACAGGCCGAGCAGAGGACCTGCAGGTTGGCGAGGTCGTGGCCGCCGCCTTTCGCGCGTACCCGGCGATGATGGACTTCCAAGAAGCGCGTCCGTCCGCAGCCCGGCGACTCGCAGCGATGGCCCGCCCGGCGCAGGGCGGCGCGGCGGATCTTCGGCGGGTTGGTGGCGCGGTTTGGCCTGTCTGGTTCCTGGATCCGCGCGTCGCATTGCACGACCGCCGCCGGCATGGGCTGTGAACCCCGGTCGGTCCGCGCCTCGGCCGCGCCGCACTCTTCACACGTGTAAACCACCACCTGGTAAGGGGGCGCCGAGCGGGCGGGCTTTGCCTCGCCATCCAGGCCTTCCGCCAGGTCGTTCAGCGCCGCCAGTAGTAGCTCGGCGCGGGCCATCCCGCGCACTGACGAGTCACGGCGCCCACCCCGCTTGCGGATCGTCTCCACTAACGCTTCGTAACGCGCGTACTGCTCGGGCGTGAAGCTCACAGTCACGGTGATCGGCGCCGGTTCTGGCGCCGACGCGGCGTCCGCACCCTCCAACGCCAACGCCGCCTGCCCCTCCACCCGCGCCGCCGCCCGCGTCCGTTGCCGCGCCGCCCGCACCTCCCGCTCCAACCCCCGGCTACTTGAACGCTTCGCCACGGCGATCCAGTTCGACTCGCTGCGCGGGGTGGCCACCTTGGCCACCTCTCGCGCCTTGGTCCAGCCCAGCTCGCCGGACGCGACCGAACGCCGCAGCCGCGGCAACGACTTCAGTGCGCCGGCCAACCGCACGAACTGCGAGGTCTTGCTGGGGGTGAAGCCGAGGGCCTCGACGGCGTAGATCTGGATCGTTGCGTAGCCGAGTTCCTTGAACAGTTCGCGGCGCATCACCTCGCCGAAGAGCAGCACGGCGTTGCGTTCGGCGCGGCGGAGTTCGCGCAGGGCGGAGAGCAGGCGGGCGTGGATGGTGGCGGCGGACATGAGCAGACCTCCCTGAAGCGGCGGCTTCGTGGGAGGTCGAAGCGGATTCCGTTGATACATCCAATATAGTATCGAACGACACCTGCCGCAAGACGTAAAGTGTTGTAATTTCATAAGATATGTAATTGCTCAGGCCCCATTCTTGCACGCCCTCCACCTCTCGCGACAACCCCACGGTTGACGCCACCCGCCCCTGCCGCGAATCATGTTCCACCCCCTCGAACGGAGCGCCCCATGACCCGACTTCGCCTCGTCCCGCTCGTCCTGCTCCTGACCGCCGCGGCCGCCTGCGCCGCCCCCGACTTCTCCGCCCTCACGGACAAGCACGCGGCCGCCACGATCGCCGACCGCCGCCACCTGCACGCCTGTCCCGAGCTTTCCGGGCGCGAGTACGAGACGCAGGCCTACCTGCGCGAGGTCATGTCCGGCTTGCCGGGCTTCGAGATGATCGAGGGCGACTGGGGCACCGGCCTGGTGGCGATCCTGCACGGCGCCCATCCGGGGCCGCTGGTCGCCTGGCGCGCCGACATCGACGGCCTGCCCCTGACCGAGACGACCGGCCTGCCCTTCGCCTCGACCCGGCGCGACACTCTCGGCGGCGTGGACTCGGGCCTGATGCACGCCTGCGGTCACGACGTCCACATGAGCGTGGCGCTGGGCGCCATGCGCATCCTGGCCGACGCGCGCGACGAGATGGCGGGCGACCTGCTGTGGATCATCCAGCCGGCCGAGGAGACCGGCGAGGGGGCGCTGGCCATGCTCGCGGCGGGCGTCTTCGACGAGGGGCGCAAACCGGTCCGCGTGCTCGCCCTGCACGACCACCCGACCGTCGAGTGCGGCAAGATCGGCGTCTGCCCCGGCTACGCCTCGGGCAACGTGGACGGCTTCGAGCTCACGGTGCACGGTCACGGCGGCCACGGGGCCTATCCGCATCACGCCGTCGATCCGGTGTCACTCGCAGCCCGAATCATACTGGCTCTAAACGATGTAATCGCGCGCGAGATCAACGTGCAGACCCCGGCCGTGATCTCCTTCGGCAGCGTCCACGGCGGCGCCAAGAACAACGTCATCCCCGACGCGGTCGTCCTGAAGGCCACCGTGCGCACCTTCGACGACGCGACCCGCGATCTGGTGCACGAGAAGATCGAGCGCACCGTCTACGGGCTGGCCGAGGCGGCGGGCGCGCCCCGGCCCGAGCTGGTCCACGACCTGGGCACCCCCTCGGGCTACAACGATCCCGACCTGGTCGCCTCGGTGAGCGAGACTGCGGCGCGGGTGCTGGGCGCGGAGAACGTGATCACCTACGCGCCGGGACTCGGCGGCGAGGACTTCTCCCACTACGGGCGCGTGGTGCCGGGCTTCCAGTTCAGGCTGGGGGTCGGGCGGCCCGAGCGGCCCATGACCCTGCACAGCCCGGACTTCGATCCCGACGAGCGGTCGGTGACGATCGGCATGCGGGTGGTGGCGGAAATCCTCTGGGATCAGCTGGGGCGCTAGTCCGTCTCGGCGAGTCCCGCATCGCGGGTCATCTGCAGCTTCATGATCTCCATGGCGTCCAGGGGCGACACCTCGGGCGCGCTCCCGTCCTTGAAGATCCACACGCGCTGCTGCTCGTCCAGGGCGATGGGCGCGTCGGGCCCGACCAGCGGCGTCACCAGGATGCCGCCCTCCCACAGACAGACGCAGGACGTGGAATCGGTGCGGAAGACCGCGAAGGTGGTGCCGGTCAGGCGCGCCTCGAGCTCCTCGGTGGCGAAGGCCAGGTCGAAGCCGAGGGCGTTGTCGCCGGTGGTGCCGTAGATCTCGCCGCTGGCCAGGTCCAGGCGGCGGTCGTCGCCGAACCAGCGGCCGGGGGCGCGGGGCAGCTCGATGGACGTGCCGGGCAGCAGGCGGAAGCGCAGGCGGTCGCCGAGCTGCAGTTCCAGCTCGGAGCCCGCGGCGGTGGCGACGGCGCCGGCCTCGACGCGCGCGCCCGGGGCGAGGTCGCCGGCGGCGGACACGGTGACACCCTCGGGCGCCACGACGTCCGTCACGACCCAGTCCATCTCGGGGGCTGAGCCGAACCACACGACGGCCAGGGTGGCCGCCAGCGCCGCGACCAGCACGCCCGACCAGCGGCGGCCCGACCGCGCGCGGCGGTCCGGCAGGCGCCGCACCTCGGTGCCGTGCAGGAACGCCGCCCGGGCGTGCTCGCGGGCGCTCGCCGAGGGGCGGGCGCGCGGCACGCGGGCCAGGGCCGCCAGGGCCCTGGCGGCGTCCCGGTCCGGTGTCCGGGGGTCGTCGTGTCGGCGGTCGTCGTTCATGGCTGACTGGCTTCGGCCTCTTCCCTTTCGCGGAAGGTCTTGCCCAACCGGGTCACGGCCCGGGAGTGGCGCTGCCGGACGGCGTCCGGCTTGATATCGAGCACCCGCGCGATGTCGGCGGTGTCCAGCTCCTCGTAATCACGCAGCAGGATGATCTCGCGGTCGTCGGCGCTCAGCAGATGCAGGGCCGCCCAGACCGCGCGCAGCTCCTCGTCCTTCTCCATGGCGGTCTGCACGTCGGGGTCGGGATGGGCCGCGTCCAGCATGGCCTGATCCTCGACGCCCAGCTCGCGCTCGCGCCGCTTGTGCTCGCGGGAGCGCCAGTGGTCGCGGACAACGTTGGTGGCGACGGTGAAGACCCAGCCGGTGGGATCGCGCTGCGGATCCAGGCGCTCTAGTCCCTTGTGCAGGCGCAGGAAGATCTCCTGGGTGAGATCCTCGCCCTGCACGGCGTCGCGAAGCATGTTCACGACGTGGGCGTAGACCCGATCGTAGTAGTGATCAAAAAACACGTCCATCGCCTCGGGATCGCGCGCGACCACGCTCCGCAGGAGTTCGGGCGCCAGAGGGCGCTCGTCTCCATGGAAACGTGATCTCGGCGGTACCATCTCGCCCTCCATCTACTACGACTACGTATCCGATCACCCGTCTGCGACAGCGTGCCGTAAAAAAACAGGACTGCACCTGTCACGATTGGATCCGGCACCTCGTAGACTCTACCGAAGCGCTTCGACATTCGTCAAGGAACCTGATTTTTTAAAGAGAGGGACAAGGGCATGAAGCACAGTCAACGATATCTGGCCGCGGCACTCGTCGTCTTGATCACGGCCGGCGGCGCGGCGGGCGTCCTGGCCGCCAACGACGAGTTCGCGGTCCAGTTCGACAATCTGATGGTCCTGGACACGGGCGTGGACGGCGTGTACGAGGGTTGGGCCATCATCGGCGGCGCGCCCTTCAGCACGGGCGTCTTCAACGTGGACGAGATGGGCAACACGGTCGATCCCGACACCGGCGTTCCCATTCCCATCTTCGTGACCGACCTCGACCTGGACGGCACCACCGACCTCAAGATCTCCATCGAACCCGTCGGCGACATGGATCCCGGCCCCTCCGGCCTGATCGTGCTCACCGGCGCGGTGGTCGACAACGCGGCGAATCTCGTGCCGGCCCTGCCGGGCTACGAGACGCTGGCCGCGGCCACCGGCAACTACATCCTGGCCTCGCCCAGCGACAACGCCGAGGACGACATGAACGACGACCAGGGCATCTGGTTCCTCTGCATGCCGGGCCCCGTGGCCGGCCTCGTCGGCCTGCCCGACCTGGGCCCGAGCTGGACCTACGAGGGGTGGGTCGTCGATGTCTCGGGCGCCATGCCCGTGCCCTATTCCACCGGCACCTTCGACACCGCCGCCGGTTTCGACTCCGATGAGGCCGGCACCCTGGGCGGCGGCCCGCCCTTCCCCGGCCAGGACTTCGTCGCCTACCAAGGCGGCCCCGTGCTGGACCTGGACAGCGGCGACTTCGCCGCGGTCCTGAGCATCGAGCCGGTGCCCGACAACGGCCCGGGACCGTTCCTGTTCAAGCCCATGGCCGGCGCCATCCCCACCGACGCCCTGGGTATGTGCAACGCCCTGGGCAACCAGGTGGACGCCACCTTCCCCACGGGCTCGGCCCAACTCGGCGATCCGCTGCCCGCGGAGGAACTGAGCTGGGGCGAACTCAAGAACGCCTACCGTTAGAGCGCGACCGCCAGATCGGACGCGCGCGGGCGGCCCCTCGGGGCCGCCCGCTTCGTTTCCGACCCGGCGTTTCGCTCCTGCGGCAGCGCCGGCTCCGCGATGTACTCGGTCGGCAGCTTGCCGGTCAGCGCCGTCGAAGTCCAACGGCCCGATACCGCTTTGCGAGCCGGCATATCAGCGCGAACGCTGCCAGTCGCCGTCTGCGATGTAGTGCTCCAGCTCCTGCAGCAGGGTCTTGAGATCGCAGCGCATGAGGATCATGTCCTGCAGGCGGCCCTTGCGGTCGCGGACGTAGTCGGGCAGCACGACTTCCCGGTGGAAGGCCAGGCGGCGGAAGATGCTGCGCGCGGACATCTGCGGCCGCATCATGCGGATGACGATCTCCTCGACCTTTTCGCGCACCGCCAGCAGGTAGAGCTCCCGCGCCATGAGCACGCCCAGGCCCTTGCGCTGGCGCGACGGCGCCACGAACAGGCGCACCTCGCCCACGTGCTCCTTCCAGCCGCAGCCCTCCAGTTCGAGCACGCCGTAGGCGGCGATCTCGTCGTCGATCATCGACACCAGGCGGAAGGCGCGCCCCTTCTCTGTGTCGCGGATGCGTTTCTCGAGCTGGTCGCGTACGGTCACGTCGAGGCGCAGGAAGACCCGGTCCTTCTCGGGCATCGCCTTGAAGAAGGCGTGCAACGCGTCCAGGTCGTCTTCGACCAGGGGTCGGATCCTGGCGCTCGTTCCGTCCTTCAGTTCGACCACGTCATTCATGTCATCTCCCTCCCCCGGGGAACGCGGTGGCGACCTGAATTGATAATCTCATTATTGCACAGGGGGCGGGGGCGGGTCCACCGGCGCCGGATCAGCGGGTACAGGCCCTCAACGCGGCATATACGCCCCGCACCACGTCCGCCATGCGCGCGTAGTCCAGGGTGCCCCAGGTGTCTGTGGGCTCGTGGTAGTGGGGATTCCGGTAGAAGGCCGTGTCGGTGATCATCACCGCGTCGTAGCCGGCGGCCCAGTAGTTGAGGTGGTCGGAGAAGTCGACGCCGGGCAGCGACGCCGGCGCGTTCATGGACACGACCGGCAGCGGCGAGGCCGCGGCCATGGCGCTCTTGACCCGCCGCGTGACGCCGCCCTGGCCCAGCTTGCCGATCACGGCGATGAAGTCGCCGCGCTCGGGGTAGATGAGCTTCAGGGCGGATACGGGATAGGACTGGCTGGACGGCGCGTCCGTGAAGTAGCCGATCATCTCCAGACAGATCATCAGGCGCACCTCGGTCCCGGTCTCGCGCAGCCCGCGGGCGTGACGGGCGCTGCCCATGTCCGGGGTGCGGAACTTGGGCGGCTCCTCCAGGGAGTAGGCCACCAGTTCGACGGTCAGCGGCCACCGCTCACGGCCGACCAGGCGGGCCAGCTCGAGCAGGCCGGCCACGGCGCTGGCGTTGTCGTCGGCGCCGGGCATCTCCTCGAAGGCGTCGTAGTGGGCGCCGACCACGATGCGCTCGCCGTCCGCGGGGCCGAAGCGGGCGATCACGTTGCGGTAGTCGCGGCCCTCCACCGTGTAGATCTGATCGTGGACGCGGCCGCCCGCGAGCAGAAGCTCGTCGGTGATCCAGCCCGCGGCGGCGTCGAGGTTCTCGGGATGGGTGATGTCGCGCGGGAAGAAGTCCTCGCTGAGGGTGCGCACGTGGGCGCGCAGGCGGTCGGGATCGACGGGGGGCGGGACAACGCCCCTGTCCACGCCGCCGCCGAGGAACAGCGGCTGGGTGATCAACGCCCAGGCCAGGGCGCAGACGACCGTGAGCGCGACCAGCGTGACGAACAGGCAGCCCTTGAGTCTTCTCCGCACGATCCACCTCCCACGCCCATGCTAGCAGCCACCGCCGTGCGGTACAATCGACGCCTGTGCGATACGGCGGGGCTGGACGCCGGACACACAAGCGAGATAGTTAACACGTCAATAGTTAGCGTGTTAACTATCTCGCTTTTCGAACCCCGCGCCCCTACTTCAGCAACGCCACCTTCCCGCTCACGGCCCCCTCGCCCGTCACCAGGCGGTACAGGTACACGCCCGAGGCCACGCGGCGGCCGGCGCCGTCGCGGCCGTCCCACAGCACGCGGTGGGTGCCGGCGGGCTGGCGTCCGGCCAGCAGCGTGCGCACCTGCCGGCCTTCGGCCGAGTAGACCTTGAGCTCGGCGTCCATGTCCGCGGGCAGGGCGAAGGAGATCAGCGTCTGTGGGTTGAAGGGGTTGGGGTGCGCGCCCAGCAGTGTCACGCGCGTGGGCAGGACGTCCTCGACGAAGGTCCCGTCGGTCACGGTGAACTGCACCGGCACGGTCACGCGCGAGCCGCCGTTGTGGTCCACGTCCAGGTTGGCCTCGTAGACGCCGTCGGCCAGGTCCGTGGCGTCGAGGGTGACGGTCACGTCCATGTTCTGCCCGGACGGGACTGAGCCCGCCTCGGCACTGAGCTGGAGCCAGTCCAGGTTGCGGCCCACGGCGAAGACGGCGCTCTCGTCGAAGACGCCGGGATCGCCCTCGTCGGTGACGCGGAACCTGGCGTAGGGTCCCGGATCGCCGCTCACGATCCACGGCCAGCTGCCGAGGTCGGCCGCGACGCCGGTGGCCAGGGTCTCCCAGGCGCCGGCGTCGGCGCGCTGCAGCTCGATGGTCACGAACTCCGGCCCGTTGACCGACACGAACTCCAGGTCGATCGTCTCCCCCAGCACGGCCACCTCGCCCACGGTGGGCGCGGTGACGTGGATCGCGGGCAGGGCCGGCGACAGGGTGAGCGAGGAGAAGATGTCGTGGGGCGGGCCGCCGTAGTTGTCGCCCTGGATGTACCAGCCGAAGGTCACGTCGCCGGTCAGGCCTGCTTCGAACTCCAGGGTGAGGTTCACGTGGCCGGTCTCGGTATTGTCCAGGAAGCCGCCGCTGGGGCTGCCGGTGCCCCAGGTCGCCACGGCGCCCCAGCCGGTGGCGTCGTTCCAGGCCATGTTGCCGTGGTAGGTGGGCATGTCGCTGGCGTCCACGAGCCGTACCGTGCCCGGCAACATCAGCGACGCGTAGACCAGCCATTCCTGGTCGGGACTGATGCAGGTGACGGCCATGTCCACCATGACGGTCGCGCCGGCCTCGTACTCGGTGGTGTCGAAGATCACCGACGAGCCCTCGAGGCTGTTCGGCTCGATGGCCGGGTCGCCGCCGGGCAGGTCCTTGGTCGCCGGCAGGGTGGCCGGGTCGACCTTGGTCACGGTGAAGTTGAGCTGCGAGCCGTCCTCGCCGTCGTTGGCCACGTGCAGGTACTCGACGGCCTGGTTGCCGGGCGCCGCCGAGGCCTCGACGGTGCCGGGCGTGACGGCGGCCGCGGGAAACAGCACCTCGCCCAGCGGCATGAAGAGGATCGCGCGTCCCGGCGCGAGCGACGCCGCGCCGTCGGCGTAGCGGTTCCAGAAGGAGTACATCAGGCCGTCGGTACGCTCGGGATTCTGGATGCCCACGGTGGCGTAGCCGTCGCGCGAGTCGGTGTTCCCGACCGTCTCGTACTGGAAGAGGATCATGCCGTCGCCGGTGGACGTCTGGTGCCAGGCGGGATCGTAGAGGATCAGCTCCACGTTCTGCACGGCGTTGGTGTAGGTGTTCGGCATGTCGTACCACTGGACCACGAAGCGGTGCTCGATGGTGTCGTGCCAGGTGTACACGCGGCGGGTGCCGGTCTGGTAGAGGTTGTCCCAGAAGGGCGCGATCAGGGCGGCCGGCGAGCCGGCCGAGGGGATGGCCCAGTTGCGGTAGCCCTTCAGGTTGTTCTCGCCCATGGCGACCCAGCCGTTGGAGCAGACCGACACGCGGTCGTAGTCCTGCCCGTAGTAGGTGAAGGTGAAGGGCAGGTCCATGATCGCTGTCTCGTCCTGCTGCCAGCCGTAGTCGCCCAGGCCCACGTCGACGCCGGGGCCGCCGTTGTCCGGGTCGATGGCCACCCAGTCGTAGCTGGGGGCGAAGCCGCTGGCGACGTCTGTGTCGTCGTAGGCGTAGTAGCCGTAGGCGTCCGGACCCATGGGCGCGTCGGTGGCCGACTGGCCGACGGTCACCACGTATTCCACCAGGGCCTGCATGCCGCCGTTGTAGTCCACCGTCAGGTTCAGGACCGCCAGGTGTCCCTCGTAGCACTCGGGGTTGACGTAGAGTCCGAAGGGCGACCCGGTGTTGTCGCCGTTGCCGCCCATGAGGACGTCGGCGAAGGTCGCGGTGTCCACGTTGACGGTGACCCAGGGGCTCTCGGTGGTCAGCGTGGCGCCGACGGCCGTGGCGTTCAGGCCGCCCGCGTTGGCCAGGTCGATGACGAGGTCGCCCGTCTCGCCCGGATCGATGTCGCCGCCGGGGCCGGACCAGGTGAATCCGTCGACCGAAAGGCCCGCCGCCGTCACGGCGACCTCGACCACCGAGGTCCAGTCGCCGACGCCGTCGGTCACGGCCAGGGGCCAGCGCAGCAGTTCGCCGTGGGGCGCGTCGGCCGCGACGGCCACCTGCGCGGGGGCGGCCGACCAGGAGGTGGCGCCCGGCGCGAGGTCGCCGAAGGAGAGCATGCCGGAGACGACCGAGCCGAAGGGACCGCCGCCGGTAAGCGTGCCGGTGACGCCGTAGGCGGTGCTGGTGCCGTGGTTGTGGACCGCCACGCCGAGGTCGACGGTCTCGCCGGGGTTGAGCACCCCGTCGCCGCTGATGGTGAGATCCTCGAGGCCGCAGAACTGTCCGACGGTGCCCACGCCCAGGCTGCCCAGGTAGGGCAGGTAGCCGTGCCCGTGGACGGTGACCTGCACGGAGCCGCCGGTCAGGCCCGGCACCGACAGCAGGACTTCGCCCGCGGCGTCGGTCAGGGCGCTCTGCTGGAACACGCCGTCCTGGTGGACGCAGACCACCAGCCCGGCCACGGGCGAGCCGTACGAGGCGACGCCCACCGGTATGGCCGTCGCGCCCGGCGACAGGCTCGCCGGATGATCGACGGTCAGGGCGCTCGGCACGCCGGTCCACATGTCGGTGGCCGGATCGCCCAGCAGGGTGTTCCACACGCACCAGATCTCGACGGTCCAGGGTTCCTGCACCTCGTAGTTGTTGTAGAGCTCAACCTTGCCCAGGGTGTGGGCCACGCCGATGCGGTGGTCGTCGTTGTACAGCAGCCCGTTCCAGATGCCGTGGTAGTAGCAGTTGTTGTAGCGCGTGTGGGTGCCGATGGTCGCGGTGCCCACGGCCGCGATGCCGCCGCCGTTCGAGGCGCGCATCCAAGACTCGGAGCGGCACTCGCCCTGGGTGATGGTGCCGGTGTCGCAGGTGGGCAGGATCGCCACGGGCAGCATGCCCTCGTTGTCCAGGGTGCCGATGCGGCTCTGGGTGATGCCGCTCATGTTGTAGTAACCGCGGTAGCCGTAGACGCTAAGGCCGTCATTCACGTTCGACGTGAACGGAGTGGTGAAGAGGCCGCCCCAGGTGGTGTCGACCTGGGCCCAGCCCAGGGCTTCGAGGTGCCCCTTGAGCCACTGGTTCACGAAGATGGTGGTCACGCCGGAATCGCTGGGATCGCCCTGCAGGTAGGCGCGTCCGAACCAGCTCGTGTCGCCCATGGGCGGCGTCTGCTCGTAGCCGATGATCTTGGCGACGATGATGTCGAGCTGGTCGAGGGTCTCGAAGGAGAGGCGCCCGATGTGCACGTCCGAGAGGACGTCGGGCCCGTCGAGGGTCGTGTAGTAGTGGTCGCCGGGACCGCTGTAGGCGGAGAGGGTCTCGGTCCAGGTGGGCACGCCGTAGGAGCCGTCCTCGTCGCCCACGAGGGTGACGAACTCCAGGGGCGGGATCGTGTCGTCGTTGTAGAGGGCCTGCAGCGCGCCCTTGATCTGGAGGGTGCCGTTGCCGACAACGTCCACATCCACGATTTCCACGTGGTAGCCCTGGCGCTTGCGCCAGGCCTCCAGGGCGGCCGTACGGCTGGTGATGGCCGCGTCGCCGTGACGGACCAGGGCGTAGGTGCCGGGTAGGGCGCCGGCCGCTGCCGACTTGCCGGCCGAGTCGTAGCCCGAGGCGTTGTCGCGCAGCCAGCCGTCGAAGGAGGCGGCCACGGGGCGCGCGTCCGCCTTGGGCGCGCCGCCGGAGATGGTCAGTTCGATCTCGATGCTGCGGGCGGCCAGGCCCCGGCGCGCGACAGCATCGTAGACAACCGGGCTGATCGTCAGCGGCACGACCGTCTGGCCGGCCATGATCGCGGCCTCGCCGATCAGGACCACGGGCGCCGTGGGGTCGGCGGGCGCCGCGGCCAGCTTGTCGGCGGTCGCCGATAGACGACTCCAACCCTCGACCGCATACGCCTCACGGTCGAGGGTGAAGACATCTTCCCGGCCGGGCTGGATCGGATAGAGACGGAGGGAAGGGAGAGGTTCCGACTCGAATCCGATCACCCGACCGGTAACCGTGGCGCCCGGCGGGACGGCCACCAGACGTCCGACCGTGGGAAACGCGGGCGCGCCCAGAGCGCCCTGGACGGTGCCGCCTTCGATGGTCAACGATTGCCAGGTTTCCCCGTCGGCCGTGATCTCGTTCACGCCCAGGGCGCCGAGCCTGAACTCGAGGCGCAGGGTGCCGCCATCGTCTGAGAGCGTGCGCCACTGGGGCTTGCTGTCGACCGAGCCCGGCTCCAGGGAGCGATGCGCGGCGAAGGCCGGAGCGGCGAGCAGCAGCACAGCCAGTGCGAACAGGCTGAGGCGCAAGGCGTTACGAGGTGCAGGGGCGGCCATCGGGACCTCCAAAAAGGGAAAGCCGGTCTCATTGGACCGACATGGGGGTGGCGGGTTCCTGATTCTACGATAAATCAAGGGGTAAGGGAAAGTGATTTAAGCAATTATCACGGAAACAGCAAGTTTGTTGATGTTTTGTGATGCATGAGTCCAGGGCATGCGCGCCGACCGGCGAAGCACACCTCACAGCGTTTTGACCCCATGTCAGAAAACTCCACCCCGGGGTGGGATTATTGGTCATCATATCAAATCCACCGGCCTAGCGCAGCAAAGCCACCTTCCCGCTCAGCGTCCCCTCTCGCGTCTTCAGCCGATACACGTACACACCCGAGGCCACCTCGCGCCCGCCGGCGTCCCGACCGTCCCACAGCACACGGTGCCGCCCGGCCGGGTGACGTCCGCTCAGCAGCGTGCGCACCCGCGCGCCCAGGGCCGTGTACACGCCCAGCTCGACCTCCATCTCCGCGGGTAGCGCGAAGGCGATCGACGTGCGCGGATTGAAGGGATTGGGGTGCGCGCCCAGCAGGGCGACGCGCGTGGGTGGTGCGTCCTCGAGCCCGGTGCCCTCGGCCACGACCAGCCGGATGGGTACGGTCGTGGGCGGTCCGCCGCTGTTGTCGATGACGAGGTTGGCCTCGTAGAGCCCGTTCGACAGAGCCGTCGCGTCGAGGGTGAGGATCAGGTCGAAGCTCGCGCCGGCATCGACCGTGCCCGAGGCGCTGCTCAGGCCCAGCCAGTCCAGGTTGCGCCCCACGGCGAAGGGCCCGCTCTCGCCCGAGACCGCGAGGTCCACCATGTCGGAGACCCGGATCACGGCCCACGGACCGGGTTCGCCGGCCACGGTCCACGTCCAGGTGCCGGCGGCGAGCAGCACCGCCTCGGCCAGGGGCTCCCAGGGGCCGTCCTCGACCCGCTGGAGTTCGATGGTCGCGACCGCGGGTCCGTTGGCGGCTGCGAAGGCGATGTCGAGCTCGTCGCCGATGACGGCCAGGTCGCCGGCGGCCGGCGCGATGACCTCGATCCTCGGCTCCCCCTGCGTCAGGACCAGGGCTCCGGAGACCTGGTGCGGCGGCAGGTTCCAGCCCAGACCGAAGGCCGTCCAGACGAAGTTCGCCTCGCCCGTCAGGGCCGGGTCGAAGGCGAGCACCAGATCGACCCGTCCCGTCTGGTCGTAGCCGACGGTGCCGCCGCTCCAGCGCGTCGTCACGCCGCTGCCGGCGACGCCGTTCCAGGCCAGGGGGCTGGACGGCACCCACATGTCGGTGGCCGTGACGAGGGTGACCATGGGCGGCAGGGTCAGCTCGACCGCGGCGATGGGCTCCCAGTCGCTGGAAAGACAATCGACGGTCATCGAGATGGTCGTCGTGGCGCCGGCGTCGTACTCGTTCGCGTCGAACTCCACGTAGGTGTTCGTCACGTTCTTGGCGGCGGCGCGGGCGGCGGGCACCGTGGCGGGATCGATCTTGGCGACGGAGAACTGGAGCCGCGAACCGGCCTCGCCGTCGTTGGCGATGTGCAGGTGTTCCTCCACCGTGCTGCCCGCCGAGGTGTAGACGGAGATCGCGCCGGGGGTGCATGCCGCCGAAGGCAGCAGGACCTCGCCCAGCGGCTCGAAGAGGATCGCGCGACCGCCCGCCAACGGCGCCGCGCCGGCCGCGTAGGCGTTCCAGAAGGTGTACATCAGCCCGCCGGTGCGCTCGGGGTTCTGGATGCCCACGGTGGCGTAGCCGTCACGCGTGTCCGTGTTGCCGACCCGTTCGTACTGGAAGAGGATGCGGCCGTCGCCGGTCGGCGTCTCGTGCCACGCCGGGTCGTAGAGCACGACCTCGAAGTTCTGCTCGGCGTGGGAGAACGCGTTGAAGAGTCCGTACCACTGCACCACGAAACGGTGGCCGACCTCGTCGTGCCAGGTGTAGACGCGACGCCCGCCGTACTGCTGCAGATCGTCCCAGAAGGGGGCGATCATGGCGGCCGGCCCGCCCGCCCGGG
>JACKQG010004960.1_pt1 | contig 15047 bp, 12 predicted proteins | sample 8237621 | NCBI WGS metagenome assembly JACKQG01 (sample SAMN15677084, study PRJNA649215) | marine metagenome | biome: marine; feature: Black Sea; material: saline water; isolation source: suspended particulate matter (SPM) from the Black Sea western gyre | collected 2013-06-09/2013-06-10 | depth... | reverse complement strand
ACGGTTAGTATAAGAATAGTAGCCGACTGCATGGTACTTTCCTGTCAAGTTACACAAAAGTTGTTGCAAGCTATAACCCTTGAATTTATTGCTATTTCGGCTATTATTTTTATACATTGTTACCAACCGTATTTTTATTGATGATAGTTGAGTTATTTCTTAATTCTCTAAATAATCAACGGCAAACTGAAGCCAATCTTCAACAGATTTATCCAAATAAATATCGGGTTGAACTCCAATATTGTCGATAGGATAATCAGGAAGTCTTCTGGCTCTCCATGTTGGCAATAATAGTTGATAATTTGCACAACCAAATTCAAAATAGCGTTGCGAAGCGTAATCCAATGCACCGTATGATGGTGTTCCCAATATTTTCACTTTTTTACTTTGCTTCATACGAAAAAGGAAGGCCTCTCCTGAACTGGCAGTATTCTTATTCGCCAAGATTATTACTTGCTCCGGACTATGAACTGCAATTTCTACCTCGGTTATATAAACATCCGTCGAATCAGGATCCACAAATTCGCCCATATGATTCTTAAAGAGCTTAATCCATCCACGAACCATTTTTTTATCTTTCAAGTACTTTTCTTCATCTGGTGTTTGATCAAGCCAATTTTGTAATCCATCAATTAATGTTGGTGTAACCAAATACTCAGTCCCCAATGATCTTATCGAATTTGTGCAGATATATGGCAGAAGTTTTTCGTAAGCATTGTCCGTTCCTCCATTATTATCTCTTACATCAATGATTAAGTTTTCGCAATTTTCAATAAGATTAATATTAGCATCGATTAATTTTTCGATACGTTCAACATAGAAGTAATCAAAAGCGGAAAGGCGAAGTAAAACCGTTTTGTCTGTTAGTTTTTTAAAATAGAAACCTTCAATTTCATTCAATTTCATTTGAATTTCATTTTCTGTCAATGTGGGTTTCGGTAGTTCTTTTAAAAAAGCAGATTTGGTATTTTTAAAGGACAAAATGGCTCCATCAAACAACTCATAGTTGTCTTCTCTTAATGAATGGTCTCCCATAAAATAATTAGCCTTACCATCGTTCATTAAGCTAAACTTAACCTCATTGGCTTTCCAGAATTTGTTATCGGTTTCAATAATAAATGCCTGATATTCGTTGTCTTTCTTAATAATACCGACTTTATAAGAACCCGATTTCCAAACTCCTTCCAGTTCGTCGGTAGAACTTGAAATGTACTTATAAAAGTCCTTCGTACTAATTTTTATTTTTGAATAAGATTTACTATCCTTTTCTTCGGGTTGGGCAACTTCTTTATCACCAGTTTTCGATAGCCCAATATGACCATCCTTAAAATAACCTAAATAGGTTTTTAATAAATCAAAGCAATCCTGTTCTTGAATGTTTTTTGATTGACTTTTTAATCCTTCCTTGAAATTGCTGTAAATTAGCTCGTAAGTTGTTTTTTCCTTAAATCCGGGATAATCACTTTCCACCTTTTCTATTAATTGATTTAATGCTTGTTCGCAATTACAGTCATCCTGCGAAAAGGAAGATAAGGATATGACTAAAATTAGAATTGTAATAATACATTTTTTCATGATGGTAATTTTAATTTTAAAATTAAGTTATCATGAGAATGACGGTTAAACTAGAATATTTGTTACAAAACGATCATTTAAAATAGACAATTTATTAGGTTTAGTAGATTGAAACTTTGCATATTTTCAGACACTATTATATCACGTTGTTGGGTCGTTAATATGGTTGGTAACTTCTTATATGTTCACATTTTGTGTACATATCCAACAGTATTCTGCTGATATATACACCTTTTGTTGTTTATATTTTAAATTCATCTAATGGGTTCTTTACGTTTTTTAGGTTTTTTATACTTACAGTGTAAAATTATGATTTCTTGTTATTCTAACAAGATATTTTTTAAAAATATTACCGAGGCTTGTTGCCGAATAAGGGGATATAAATTACAAATGATAATTTGTTGAATTGTTGAATCTTCGACAAGGCAGGTTATGCTCTCGCACAGGCTGTCTTTCAACCTGCCATGTCAATTCAGAACTCATAATCTATTCATATTAAACCCTCAATTCTCTCAGATACAACTGAATTGTATTTTCCAAACCCAAATACAATGCATCCGAAATAAGTGCATGACCGATGGAAACCTCGAGCAAACCGGGGATGTTTTGAGCAAAGTATTTCAAATTATTCAAATCCAGGTCGTGTCCGGCATTTATACCCAGTCCTACCTCGCTTACTACCTTTGCTGCTTCAATAAAGGGCTGAATAGCTTTTTCCTTATCAACAGGATAATTTTTCGCATAGCTTTCGGTATATAGTTCAACCCTGTCGGTTCCGGTTTTTGATGCATTTCTGATCATTTCATCATCCGTTTCAATAAAGATCGATGTCCTGATTCCATTGTTTCTAAATTCGGAAACAACCTCTTTCAGGAAAGGCTTATTGGTTATTGTATCCCAGCCGGCATTTGATGTCAAAACACCCGGAGGGTCAGGAACTAAGGTTACCTGGTTTGGTTTTACATCCAAAACCAGGTCAATGAAATCTTTTGACGGATAACCTTCAATATTGAATTCTGTTGTTATTACCGGACGAATATCTCGTACATCCCGGTACCTGATATGCCTCTCATCAGGGCGTGGATGGACAGTGATACCCTGGGCGCCGAATCTTTCGCAATCAATAGCTGTTTTCAGCACATCAGGAATATTTCCACCCCTTGCGTTTCGCAATGTCGCTATTTTATTGATATTTACACTTAACTTTGTCATTTTTATCGGGTTTTATAAAGACAAAAATAGCAATTTAATATTATAAAAGGTTTATATAAAAGGTTCTAATGTAACAAAATTTGCAAGTTAGAAGTTTAATATGAAGTATATGAAATCAAATAATAGAAAAATATTCTTATCAATTCTGATTTTTGCAATTGGTATTGTATATACAAATACGCTTTTAAGCCAATCTTCTATTGATTATCACTGGTATTTTAATGCCAACGCAGGACTATCACAGGTATTTTGTGATATACAGGAAAAGAATAATCACATCAGTAAATTAAAAAGCGAAACCGATTTAGGCTATGGTGTCAGGTTGGGAAGATACATCAGCCCGGTGTTTACAGCTCATTTGCAGTTCCTCAGGGCAAGCTTCAAAGGACAGAAAGAAAGCCATGATTTAAAGTTTAAATCCGATTTGATGGAATACCAGTTAGGCACTACGGTTAACTTCAGCAACCTGTTTTTTGGAAAAAATTCTGACAGATGGTTTTCTATTTACGGAACAACCGGTTTTGGAATGATCTTTTTCAGAAGTGAAGCCGAGAGTATTTCGACCGGCAACTTGTTTGATGACTTTGGTTATACAAAAGATGCAGAAAGAAAAAAAGATAACAGAGAATCTGCTTTTGTTTTTCCGCTGGGCTTAGGACTTGATTTTAAACTTGCTGACAAGTGGTATATTAACCTGGAATCTGTTTTGCGATTTTCCGGTACTGATAAGCTGGATGCAGTAGAAAGCGGTTCGCGCAATGATGCATATTATTATACGTCTCTCGGTCTTTCTTATAATTTCGGTAAAAAGAAACAAAAAGAAATCATTGTAACTCCCCCTGAAATTGTTGAAGTAGCGGAAGAATCCTTTGCTGACGAATATGTAAACCTGATTTATGAAATCCCACGTGAACTCAGGACTTATGATAAATTTGAAATGAAATGTGAAATTCATAAAGGGAGAATTGATGGGAAGGGAGAATTAACACAAGTCTTACCGATTGGTTTCAATATTTTGGATACCGTTATTGGTAATGCCAGAATGGATTTTAAAAATTATACTCTTAACCTGTATTGGGACGAATTACCCGGGGATTCTGTTTTTGAAATCGCCTATACTGTTCAGTTAAACAGGGTTTTTGGCAATTTACCTCTAACCAGCATTTTATACTTAAATAAAACCGGTAAAGATTATAAGTTTAAAACAACTGTTTTTATCGATAGAAAGCCGCCTGAGGATGAATTGGTAGTAAAGGATACAGATACCCAACACAGTGAAGCGGTATCCGCGGCAAAGAATATTGAATTCAGGATACAGGTAAGAGCCAAATACCAGGCAGGTATTCCGTTACAGAAACTTGCTAACAGGTATCATCTGAGAGAAGAAATCAAAGAAGACTACAATGGCACCTGGTACAGGTACTCAATCGGCTCGTTCGCTTCTTATGATGAAGCCAAAGATTACAGGATTAATATCATTGGGGAACATGGTGTCAGAGATGCCTTTATCGTTGCATTTATGAATGGCAGTCGTTTGGATTCATTAAGTGAATTAAAGGAAATTGCACCTGAATTTTATCCGCAAAAAACCAGATATAAAGAAACAGGAACTATATACCGTGTACAGATACTGGCTTTATTGAAAAATAGCATTATGCCTGAAATACTTAAAGAAATTTATAACATTGAGGAGGCAGTCAACGAAGAAGTTTATAACAACTGGCGCAAGTACACAATCGGTAAGTTTACATCAAAGAAAGATGCAAAAAAAATACAGGAAGAAATGATTGATAAAGGTATCATCGATGCATTTATAGTAGTTTATAAAAAAGGTGAAAGAGTTATTTATAACGGTCAATAGTCTTCAGTCTTCCCCCGATACCGATAGTTATCGGTATTCGGGGTCAGTCTTCAGTCTTCGGTCGCCAACCGACTATTGCCAACTGCCGACTGTGGACCGTGGACTGCCGACCTCAAATGATTTATATCTATTTATAAAATGTCACAAACTTGTCCGTATGGATTTATCCCGTTTTTAGTATAATTTGCATTAAAGCAACTCCAACCTGATTGAATCTAATTTAATAAAAATAAACAACAGGATTGTAAACCCCCAAAGAGATGAACCTCCATAAGAAATAAAAGGAAGAGGGATACCAATAACGGGAAATAATCCGATAGTCATACCTATGTTTACGGCAAAATGGAAAAATAATATTGAAGCAACACAATACCCATAAATTCTGCTGAATTTCGATCGTTGTCGTTCTGCAAGAAAAATCAGTCTTATAAGTAATCCTACAAATAATATAATCAATATAAAACTTCCGATATAGCCCCATTCTTCCCCAACAGTGCAAAAAATAAAATCAGTACTTTGTTCCGGTACAAAATCGAACTTGGTTTGTGTTCCCTTTAAAAATCCTTTACCTGTAAACCCGCCTGAGCCAATTGCAATTTTTGACTGATGAATATTATACCCCGCTCCCCTGATATCCTTTTCTTTTCCGATTAAAACATTAATACGTTTTTTTTGGTGCGGCTCAAGAACATTCTCGAAAGCATAGTTAACGCTGTAAATATAAGCCGAAGCCATTATAAAAGCTCCGATTATCCAGATAAGCTTTTTACGAACATCCCTGTTAAGTAAATAAACCATAACAGCAATAATTGCCAGAACTCCAATCAGGATAAATTTATTAATGAGCAATGCCAGGATAAATAATATGGCTATAACTACACCTATCATCAGAAGACTTCCCGACAGACCTTCCCTGAATAAGACAAGGATCAAAGAAAAAAATACCAGTGCAGAGCCTGTGTCGTGCTGTAATAAGATCAATAAAGCAGGAAAAATGATGATAAATGTCGAAACAAATTTTGTTTTAAATTTGCTCATATCCACGTTAATAGTACTTAGATACTTAGCCAGGGCTAAGCATGTTGCGAATTTTGCAAATTCAGAAGGCTGCAACGAAAAACTCCCTGCTTGAAACCACGATCTTGAACCGGCAATTTCTTTCCCCACTAATAAAACGGCAACAAGCATCAGAATTACCAAAAAGTATATAATGTAGGAAAATGTTGAGAAGAATTTTGCATCAACCATCATAATTATCAATATAAGAATTACAGATGTACTTATCCAGATAAGCTGTTTGCCATAATTTTGGGTCATGTCAAGAATGCTTCTGTGCTCTTCATTATAAACAGCAGCATAGATGTTGATCCATCCGATTAACACCAACAAAAAATAAAACAGGATTGTTATCCAGTCGATATTCTGATATATATTTGCCCGTATTCTCAATTTCTTGAAATTAAATTACCTTCTAAAATCCGCTTTTCGATATATGGACGAGAAATAGTATCATTCAGATATTTCTCTACTAATAATGAAGCAATAGGCGCTGCCCACGTAGAACCATAACCCGAATTCTCTACGATAACCGATAAAGCGATTTCCGGATCGTCTTTCGGTGCAAAAGCAATAAACATTGAATGGTCTTTTCCATGCGGATTCTGAACCGTTCCCGTTTTGCCGCAAATATGCATCCCTTCCAATCTTGCCCAGCGAGCTGTTCCGTGCTCACCTTCAAATACATTCAGCATGGCTTCCTGTATTATAATAAAATGTTTCAGGTCAATCGTAGTTTCTGTTTTTTCATTAAATTCTTTTATCCTGTTGTCTTTTGTGCCAATAGCAGTAACCAAATGCGGAGGATAATAAAATCCTTTGTTAGCAATAACTGCCACTAAATTTGCTAATTGTAATGGAGTAATAAGAATTTCACCCTGTCCGATAGCCAGTGAACGTATGGTAAGTGCATTCCAATGCCCTTCGCTGTATATCTTGTCATAATACTCTGATGTTGGAATATTTCCATTCAATTCAAACGGTATATCGGTGTTGAATTTACTTCCGAATCCTAGACTTGTTACATGCTTTCGCCAGCTATTGAATGATTCCCTAATTGAATTATATTTCGGATTATTAATGATAGATTTGAAAACATTCCAAAAATAAGGATTACATGATTGTTCAATACCCTCTTTTAATGCCAGGGGAGAAACATGATCATGGGTGCATCTTATCGGAGTGGTAGCAGGTCCATAGCAGGAATATAAAGTTCCTTCACGCAGCACTCCCTCCTGCAAACCTACCATAGCGTTCACTATTTTAAAGGTTGAGCCGGGCGGATAAGTTCCCATAATAGCCCTGTTCATTAAAGGTTTCAGGCTGTCATTCATTAAGTTATTAAAATTTTTTCCACGAACCCTGCCAACTAATAAATTCGGATCGTAAACAGGACTTGTAATAAAAGCAATAATTCCCCCCGTTTTCGGATCGATAGCTACAATACTGCCAATTTTATTTTGCATTAATTTCTCACCGTAAGCCTGCAGATCGGCATCGAGTGATAAATAAAGGTTCTGTCCGGGTTCTGATAAAGTGTCGTACCTGCCATTCCTGTAACTGCCCTGCTCACGGTTATGTACGTCCACCATAACGATCTCTGTCCCCTTTTTCCCTCTCAGCTCTTTTTCATAAAATTTTTCAATCCCGCTTTTTCCTATATAATCGCCCTGCCTGTAATAATGACTTTTCTCAATTTCTTTTTTATTAACCTCACCGATATATCCGAGTGTATGCGCCGCTATTGGCACAGGATATTTTCTTAATGATCTTAATTGAACATAAAACCCCGGAAATTTATAAAGTTTCTCTTCAATATATCCGTATTCTTCTTTTGATATCTGTGCCTGGAAAACAGTAGGTTTATACATTGAGTATTTTTTGGCTTTGTGTATTTTAGCTTTAAAAGCAGAATCAGTAATATCTAATAACATACAAAATTCAACAGTATCTATTTGTTTAACTTGCCTCGGAATAACCATCAGGTCGTAAGCAGCTTCGTCGTAAACAAGTAATTCTCCGTTGCGGTCGTATATTAATCCGCGGTTCGGATAAATGGTGTTCTGCCTGAGAACATTACTTTCGGCAGACAGAATATAGCTCTCATCCAGCACTTGTATAAATAAAAGCCTGATAAGAAAGATCACTCCAACAATAATAAATATTGCATTGATCACATATTTTCGATCCGACAGATTCCTTTTCATCTATGCTATATCCTTTACAAAGATAAGATTTGAAAAATACAAAGTTAGAAAAAAAGGAAAGATGGAATATTGAGAAATGAGGAATAAGGTATAAGGGATATAGTGGTATAAGGAAATAGAGGGGAAATAGTGGTTAATGGGTGATAATCCTTTTGAAACCGAAGTTAACGCTTATGCAATAGCTATCGGGATTGCATACCTGTTTAGATTCAGTATATATAAATTTAATATTAGTGGCTGTTTAAATGTTGTTAATAAAAAATTTTACATAAAATTAAAATTTTATTATATTTGTTGCTTTTATATATACATAACAATAATACCAGTTCTAATAAAAAAATTCATTAATAAAAAACGGAGTAAAAATGAAAAAATTAAATTGGATTAGTTGGCTTTGTATTATAATTGCCGGAATAATGATGTTATTCGGCGCAATTGATTTCCTTTTTTATGGTGTCACGGGTGGTTTTCTTGGCGTAAAACATACTACTACTTTTTTCCAGGTAGCGAATACTTTTCTTTTGGCAACTATTTGCTTTATATTATTTAGCAATCGTTCAGAGAAAAATAATAAGTAAAATTATCTCAATCAATAAATTTTTTCTTTTATAAAGGTAATTTTTTAAAAGCAGCGGGTGGACTTTAACCACCTCCCTTTTTTATTGGGGGAACTACCTGTCGCTGCTTTGTGATTTTTTCCGATAAAGCAAGTAATATTAAAAATGCCTGTTTTTGACACAAAGCTGTGCCATATTTTATTATGACCCAAAAATATTACGGAATAACTATGCTTTTACAATAATGAATGGAAATTTTTCAACAGGGCATTGTGAATTATCGAAGGTTGAATTAATAATCAAATACTGAACAATTAAATTATTTATCTTTGATAACAAAACGGAACATTCATAGGTTTCTGTCGTAAAAATTAAGAGATTGTTTGAATTGTTATTAATGATATAGAAATTTGCAGAAATAAAAAACTAACTTAAAATAATCCTTGAAATATGAAGATTTACAATTTATTTTATATTTTCTCTCTGTCACTTGTCTTTGCACTTTTGTTCGGATGCGGCCCCAAGTCAATTACTACCGACGATCAATATCTGAAAGAAACATCCAAAGAATGGATTCCTTTTGCGGGAAATGAAACGGTTATTTTTAATTACGATACAAGCAAAATGGTTTTTACCGGACAAGGACTCAACTCATATTTTGAAAATGTTTTGTATATGACTGACCAGAGTGGTTTTTTTGTAGTGGAGAAAGATTATTCTGCTAATCTTGAACGCGAGTTGCTCATTTTTGAATCTCCTTCTACATCATACGTTATTAAATATTACCTCGAAACATGTAAAGGCGATGTTGGGGAATGGGATATATTTAAAGTGATAATGGCTGATGGTGATTTCTATAAAAACGAAATTAAAATAGTTGTTTATCAAACCGATAGTTACAATAAAGGAGAAAATTACAAATATAAAAATAAAATAACCCTGAATAGTATTCAGTTCGACAGTGTTTATTACTGGAAACAGGAAAACCGTCCCTTCGAAATTTATTATACAAAAAAACAAGGTATAGTTGCATTCAAATTATCCTCACAAGAAATCTGGACGCTATCACAGGATACGCTTCAGTAACACTATCATTTCAAATAAAAACTAAAATATTATTAAATTTGGCAGCTTGAAACTAATCAGTGTGTTAACAGGTATCGTTATGGCATGTTATAAGTTAAATGTTATATGTTAATAGGTATTAGTTTAATGTCAGGCATTATTGATATTAATAAGATATTGTATTTTGCAGTCTATAACAAATAACCTATAACAAATAACATTAAACATCCGATTATGAATAAATTATATCCTTTAAAATTCAAACCGATATTCAAAGATAAAATCTGGGGTGGCAAAAAAATTAAAACTGTTTTAAAAAAAGATTTTTCACCGCTGCCAAATTGTGGTGAAGTTTGGGTATTATCCGGCGTTGAAGGAAATCAAACCTTAATTGAAAATGGATTTTTAGCAGGAAACGAGTTGAATGAAATTGTTGAGGTGTTTATGGGAGACCTTGTTGGAGAGAATATATATCAAAAATTCGGTGCAGAGTTCCCAATACTTATTAAATTCATTGACGCAAACGATTGGCTTTCCATCCAGGTTCATCCTGATGATGAACTCGCAGAGAAAAGGCATAACAGTCTGGGCAAAACAGAGATGTGGTATATACTCGATGCGGAAGAAGGGGCTGAGTTGATAAGTGGCTTTAGTAAAAAAGTGGATAAGGAGGGTTATCAAAAGCATCTTGAAAACAAAACCCTGAAAAGTATTTTGAATTTCGAAAAAGTGAAGAAAGGGGACGTTTTTTATATGCCTTCCGGAAGAGTTCACGCACTCGGACCGGGAATACTGCTCGCTGAAATCCAGCAAACTTCTGATGTAACTTACCGGATTTATGACTGGGACAGAATTGATGAGGCGGGAATGACGCGGGAAATACATACTGAACCGGCGCTTGATGCAATAGATTTTAAAGTATATGATAATTATAAAACCGATTATAAACCAAAGACCAACAAAACCGTAAAATTGATTGAAAGTCCATATTTTAATACAAACCTAATTCACCTGACAAAACCTTTGAAAAAAGATTATTCCGAGTTGGATTCTTTTGTTATTTATATTTGTGCCGAAGGTAAATATGAACTCAGGTATGAAGAAGGAACCATTGACATTGAAAAAGGGGAGGCATTATTACTGCCTGCAATATTTGAACAGGTTGAAATCTATCCAAAAGCGGAAGCAAAGATTTTAGAAGTATATATGATTAGTACAAAATAAAAATAATATAGAATATTGCTTTGAGGTTTGATAAGTTATTATAATTTTGGCTTATATTTTAGTATCTATATTTATTAATATTTAATAAAATCATGATGAAAAAGTTAACGTTAATCTTACTTGCAGTTTTGTTTGTTACAGGTGCCTATGCACAGGATAAGAAAAAATCTTACGGAAAGATACCTTCGGTTGATGTGAAAACACCGGGCGGTGAAACATTTAACACAGCTAATATTTCAAACGACGGAAATCCTATAATACTTAGTTTTTGGGCAACATGGTGCAAGCCGTGTATTAAAGAAATGACATCAATTGCCGATGTGTATGATGATTGGGTAGATGAAACAGGTGTTAAACTCATAGCTGTATCTATTGATGACGCACGTGCAACGGCAAAGGTAATGCCACTGGTAAACGGTAAAGGCTGGGATTACGAAGTCCTTTTAGATGCGAACGGCGATTTTAAAAGAGCAATGAATGTTAATCTGATTCCACATACTTTCGTTGTCGATGGTGACGGGGAGATAGTTTGGCAGCATACATCTTTTTCTGAAGGAGCTGAAATGGAACTTATAGAAGTTGTTAAAAAAGTAAAAGCAGGAGAAGATATTTCAGAACAGGAATAATTATCAAAAGTAAAAATGCAAACTAAAAAATCAATAATCTTGAAGAAAATTACTGTTATCCGGTTTTTATACCTGTTTGTTTTTATTGCTATTCTGCCTGTTTTAACCCAGGCACAGGATATTCTTGGCGGTCAGGTAAGGGGTAATTTCCAGGTTGATGTTCAAACTTATGAGCCTAATTCGCAGATTGGCATTACAAAGGAAGATATTAACGGGGAAAAGGTAGGTATGAACGGTTTTGGGAATTTTATTTATACCAATAAAAATTTTACGGCAGGTCTTCGTTTTGAATCCTATCTTAAACCCCTTGTTGGATTTGACCCGGCTTATGAAGGCACAGGAATTCCTTATTGGTTTGCTTCCTATAAAAAAGATAAATTTGAAATAACCGTTGGCAACTTTTATGATCAGTTTGGAAACGGTTTAATATTCAGGGCTTACGAAGAATGGACATTGGGTTATGATAATTCGGTAAATGGAATAAGGGTGAAGTTTAATCCTTTTAAAGGTGTTGCATTAAAAGGTATTTATGGTGTGCAACGGTATTATTGGGTAAAATATAAAGATAGCGACAGGGGGATTGTAAAAGGAGCAGATGCGGAATTTTTCCTGAACGACATATTCAAAGCATGGAAAAATAATAAAACCAAAATTATACTTGGTGGCGGCTTTATGAGTAAATATCAAAAAGATGATCCTTTCTTCAAATACAAATTACCCGAAAACGTTACTGCTTTTTCAGGCAGGTTCAATATTTCGAGAGGGCGAGTAAATTTTTTGGGTGAATATGCATACAAGATCAACGATCCATCAGCTATTAACAATATAATTTACAAAGAAGGGCAAGCATTATTTATTTCGGGGTCATATTCTAAAAAAGGGTTGGGGATAACTCTCGGAGCCAAGTGGATCGATAATATGAGCTTTAAATCCGACAGGTTTGAAACAGGAAATGCCCTGGATTTAAGCTTTCTTCCGCCTCTGACAAAAACGCATTCTTACAGTCTTGAAGCTATGTATCCGTATGGCACTCAACCCAATGGAGAAATGGCTGTAAATGCACAGGTTGTTTATACGATTCCGAAAAAATCGAAGATTGGAGGGCGTTATGGAACTACACTTGAATTTAATTTTACAAGGGTTAATGCTATTGATAAAAAAGCATTGAATGATACAACTCCGATTGGCGCTGAAGGAACAAAAGGTTATACTTCTGCTTTTTTAAAATTCGGGGATTTGAAATATTTCGAAGATTGGAACATTGAGATAACTAAAAAGATAAGTAAGAAATGGAAAATGATTCTTGCTTACACATACCTGAATTATAACTTTGATGTAATTGAAGAAGAAATTGAGAGCGACCATAACATTTATAAAGTGCATGTGGGAGTTGCTGATGTAACTTATAAGTTTGACAGTAAAAATGCTTTGAGGTTAGAACTGCAATATATGGAAACACGACAAGATTCGGGTAATTGGGCTGCCGCTTTGATTGAATATACAATAGCTCCAAAATGGTTCTTCTCGGTAAGGGACGAATTTAATTTCAACAATCCGCAAAGTAATAATACGTATCATTATTATTCGGCGGCTTTCGGATACACTTCCGGGCCTAATCGTATTCAATTGTCTTACGGCTTGCAGCGTGAAGGTATTTTATGTGTGGGCGGTATTTGCCGGAAGGTGCCTGCAGCAAGCGGTTTAACATTAACAATTTTTAGCAGTTTTTAAAATAATTTTCTATGAACAAGATTATTAAGATATTACTTTTTTTTGCATTAATTATCGTACTGTTACAAGCCTGCGACAAAATTGAGGAACCTTATGAAAGAGAAATAAACGGTGGGGGAGGAAACAGGAAAGTATTACTTGAAGATTATACCGGTCATACCTGTGTAAACTGCCCCGGAGCAGCCGGGACTGCACATGAATTAAAAGATGAATATAAGGATCAGCTTGTAATTATTGCTGTGCATGCCGGTTATTTTGCTCAACCGACCAATGAGCCTTATACGGCAGATTTCAGAACAGAGGTTGGAGAAGAGTTAAATGATTTTTTTGGCATTGTCTCTAATCCTGCCGGGATGATAAACAGGATAGGTGAAGGTCAGGAAAGGATACTCGTTGAAACAGAATGGCAGTCTGCCGTTGGACAGGAAGTTGCCAGACCGGCTGATGCAGGTATTACTATCAGCAATACTTATAATGAACAAACAAGAGTATTAAATACTTCGCTTGATATTAAATTCATCAATGCTTTGCCGGGAACATACAGGGCTTGCGCTTATATAATTGAAGACAGCATTGTTGCACCTCAAAAAAATAATGATCCGGCACTTGGCCCTTCACCCGACTGGCTTGATTTTGTCCATGATAATATGCTCAGAGGATCGCTTAATGACACCTGGGGCGACCTTGTTACGGATGAAGATATTACAGCCGGTTCTGTTTACACTGTACAATGTGATGGTTTTACTTTAAATGCCGAATGGAAAGACCGGCATTGTGCTATTGTTGCTTTTGTTTATAATGAAGATACTTTTGAAATAATCCAGGCGGAGGAGGAAAAAGTGAAGTAAAATCCTAAAATTAATAAAACATCACCCTGTTATCAATAATATCCGCTTTTTCTTCTAAAGCCTGAAGGAAAGAATTATTATTGACTTTTGCCCTGAAATTCATCAGCATCTGTCTTTCATACATTTTCCTATCCTGGTTTGGCTCCGGGTCAATTATTTCGTCAACAATTACAAAGAAAGCTGCGTTGTTACCCTTAACAGTTTTCGACATTTCTCCGGTTTTTATAGTAAAAATTTTAGCCAGGAGATCAGGTTCATTACCATAACCCGCGATATTTCTCATATTAAAATTAACGTTGTCAACAGTATCAACTTTTGAATCGAGTTTCTGAGCAATTTGTATTAAATCATTTGTCTCATTAGCGATGTTGTTCATTTTCTCGATCATTAAATCACCTTTTAATTCTGTAATGATCAATGGTTCTATCATATCCTTAATTTCATCAAGCTTAGGGATTCCTTCTTCTCTTACTTTTGTTACCACTGCCACTACATATTTTTCTTCCATAGTAAATACATGCGAAACCGATCCAACCTCTATTCCCTCGATGAACGACCATTGAATGATAGGCCTTGGATAATCGAGTCCGGCAATGCGGTCTCCCATTGGTTGTAAATATGTTGCCGAACGTTTGTTTAAGCCCATATTTGTTGCCAGAGTATCGAATGCCTCAAGAGATGTAGATTTCCCCTGGAATTCGCTGGTTTTGGTAAATACATCCTGGTAGGTTTGCTGGCTTGGACTAATGTCAATGTCGATAATAGCAACCCTGACTTTTTTTACGGGTTTTTGTTTGCCGGTAATCTTTATCACATGATAACCAAACATGGTTTCGACCATTGTTATATCTCCAACTTGTCCCTTCAGTACGGCATTATTAAATGGATAAAGCATTGAACCATCGGCAAACCAATCCAAATTTCCTGAATTTTCAGCAGCAGACGGATCATCCGAAAAATTTATCGCCAGTATTTCAATTTTATCAGGAGAAGCATTTATTACATTAAGCAAGCTATCGGCAAAAGCTTCAGCCTCCTCTTTTGTCTGTGTAACATTTTCTCTGCTCATATAGGCACCTGCATAA
>JACKQG010004959.1_pt1 | contig 15047 bp, 13 predicted proteins | sample 8237621 | NCBI WGS metagenome assembly JACKQG01 (sample SAMN15677084, study PRJNA649215) | marine metagenome | biome: marine; feature: Black Sea; material: saline water; isolation source: suspended particulate matter (SPM) from the Black Sea western gyre | collected 2013-06-09/2013-06-10 | depth... | reverse complement strand
ACTTTCGCTGATTACCGTTACTGGGCTGATTTCCAATACCCGTGCAATATCACTAATTCCACTCCCATTTAGCGACATTTCGATAATCTGTTCTTTTACTTAGGGTAATCGTCCTTTGTGAACATTCTCTAACACAAATGTCTGACGACTACATTTGGTATTTTTGCGGTAAGCCGAACCCCCCTGCCCCCCAACAAGTGGGGGGTAAAGCGTCCGTTGGGGCATAGATACCTTTGTTTGCCGGTTTCAGTTTTTCCATGCTTAATTACATCCTTTGTCTCACAGGTAGGACAATGAATAGGATAACATAATTCTTATGAGCAAATCAACATATTTGTAACACGACCCACCCAACGCATCTGTCCGAGAACACGATCAAGTTCTCGACTCTGCCTGGGCTCAGGCACCGGTGACTTCAGCGAGCACCTGCGCGTAGCGCTCCACCTCCGCCACCGTTCGCGGACAGTCCTCCCAGCGCTTGAACTTGTCTGGCGTCACCTTGAAGTTGCGGAGCTTCTCCTCATTTTGTCCCACCATGCCCCAGAGACCGCCCACCTTGCACGCGTTGCCGACGCCGCATTTGTAGCACGGAGGTATTTCGGTGGCGTGGAAGATGCTGCCAAGGTGCCGCATGTTGTGGCCCCAGCGCCGGATATTATCCTCGAAACGGCGTATGGCACCGTGTTCGCTCTGCTGGAAAAGGGCAGTTACCACGAGCAGCAGCGGCTTATCTTCGAGCAGGTTCTTGAGGTGGTGGAAGCACCAGATGCGAGAAAGGAAACTGAAGGTCCAGGCCGTGATAGTACCCGCATGGACAGGCGACGCCATGATCAGCGCGTCGGCCTCAAGGATGGGCTCGAAGTACGGGCGCAGACCGTCTTCCAGAGGACAGATGTTAGACTTCGCGCAGAGGTGGGCGCAACCGCGGCAGGGCACGAAGTCAAGAGTGCTCAGATTTACGAATCTGTACTCGCAGCCGCTCTGCTCTAAAAGTGACTTCACCAGGCGGTCTGTGTTTCCGCCCTGAATGGGACTCCCGCTAATACCTACAATGGACATGTTATTACCTCCTGTATGTTTTGGCCGGCTGTATACTAGCCCTAGTACTGACCGTATACGTCCGGGGCCTCGGTATCTCCCAACATTTCGAGCGCCTGATCCAGGAGCGCCCGGTAGCCGAGCGGTACTGCGGGCACGCCATCTTCCTCCATCATTTTCGTGCGCTTGGGATTCGCTTCCGAGTAGTCATCGATGCTTGGCTCTGAACCCACCAGAATTCCCGCGAAGAGGGCTTCCTTGCCTTCGGCCTTGAGCTTTCAATATCCTCGCGGAGGACCGGCCCGATGATTTCGGAAACAATGCGCCCCATCTCGGCGCGGATTTCCTCGCTCGTGAAGCACATGTTCGGCGCTATGCGTTCGAGCACGACCCAGTTCAGGTAGCGCGCTTTGTTCGGCGGCCGTCCCAGCTGTGCCACTCGACGTTGTACTGGTTGTCCGGGTCGAACCAGTTCCAGAGGTCGGCGCGGTTCTTCCAAGCAAGATGGAAATCGAAATGCATCATCACCGCCATGTCGTGCTCGAGCGCCGCCGCGAATGCGATTCGAATACGGTTGGGTAATTGCTCCTCAAGTTCATAGGTCGAAGTGGGTAGGCCGAAGCCCAGAAGCCGAGTCTTGCCATCGCCCTTCATGCCAATCTTCTCGGATGGATGGAGTTTCTAAGTATTGTTTTGAATGCTTTGATTTTATGTAGTTAGAATCATTTTAGAATTCCGTTGGGAGAATCACCGTGAAGACTGACCCTTTTCCTGGCTGGCTTTCAACATTAATTTTGCCATGATGCTCTTGAATAATCTGGTAGCAAATTGATAACCCAAGACTGGCTCTGACAACTGAACTTTTTGTAGTGAAACCAGGGTCAAAAATCGATTCGAGTTCGTCTTGTTTAATGCCCTTGCCTGTATCACGAATTGCCACACGAACCATGTTTTTTTTCAGGCTTGTGGTGATTGTAATTCGCCCCTTATCTTCAATAGCCTGACAGGCATTCTTTAATATGTTAAAAAAAACCTGATTCAGTTTTCGTGCATAGCAAACAAAAGGTGGTATCTCACTGTATTCGCGCACGACTTCGATATTTGTAAGCAGATCATGCCTGATTAATGCCAGAACGCTATCAAGACCTTCATGAATATCCGCCATTACCGTCTCAGCTTTATCTAATCTGGCAAAATTTTTCAAATTTTTTATGATTTCATTTAATCGTTCAGTTCCCTGGTCAATTAATCGATCAGCTTTTAAAATTACCCCGAGCACTTTTTTAATTTCGTGGTCTTTTCCGGCAGTATCAGGAGCTATATTTTCCAGAGCTGTTTGAAGCTTCATAACGGCTTTTGACTTGGTATCGTTCATGCTGCGAATGGCACCAATAGGCGTGTTGATCTCATGGGTTAATCCTGCCACCAGTTGGCCAAGGGTGGCCATTTTTTCCTGGACGATAACCTGTTTTTGCATCTGCTTTAGTTTATCCAGTGTATCTTCAAGTTCCGAGTTTTTCTGTTTTAATTCCTGGGTTCGATCTTCAACTTTTATTTCAAGTGTGCGGTTGCTTTCTTCCAGTTTATTGTGTGAAATTTCCAGTTCATGCACCATTTCATTAAATTCTTTCGTTAGCACACCAATTTCATCATCCGTAATGATAGCAGCCCGGGTTGAATAATTCCCTTCACGTACCTTGTTGATTTCTTTTAGAAGTGAATAAATGGGTTTGGTAAAAGAGCGAGTTATAAGTACTACTGCTAAAATCATCCCAATCAAAACTAGAAACCGATCTGCTAATACGGTTTCTAAGGGATCTAAACTCGTAAACTGAGCATATTCATCTCCCGCACTTGTAAGGACTAATTCCAATATAACAAGCAGCGTCGGGAAAAAACCAAGGATAATAAAAACAAATAATAAAGTCAGTCCTATTCTCTTTTTTCCTGCCGGATAAAGGATTTGAAAATGTAAAAATACTTTTGTTTTGAGATGGAGGTTGAAATCATTAATTAAAAAATAGGTGATAAAGGAAGGAAAAATGGCAAAAAGAAATAATGACGATGGAATTAAGGTTAACCATAATATCGGTGGAATTTTATCCATAGAAAAAGTTTCGAAATCCTTTAGGAATACAAATGCAAGCAAAGGAGTAAAAGCAACATATAAGATACCAAGAAAAAATATCCAGCCTGTTGAATACCAGGTAAGATGATGAATTCGCTTTTTAGCCTGTTTAGTATCCTCACTCTGAATAAATAGATGGTCAATCGGCTTGTAGAGGAAATAGGTTCCAATGAAGTTTATGAGTCCAAACAGGACAAAATGGGCTAAAGCCGACATTAAAAACAACTTTAACGATTGGTGCAAAACAAAGTAGACGCTATCAAATGCTAAAATCAGTGGAAACAGACTCAACATCGAGAGATAATATCTTTTTTTCATTGGGACCACCTACTAAACTTTTAAGTAATTGCTTTTACTCAAAATTAATTGTTCATTAGCAATCCTGAAAATCAATAAACAAAATAGAAATGTATAACTACCTGTTATTATACGGCAAAATGCCGTATATCCCTGATTGATGAATTTTCTATTGAAACAATCTCTAAAATCTGACACCAATAGCAAAAGTAATGTCACCCTGAGCGAAGCCGAAGGGTTGGTAGCTTCTGCTACCATGTTAATCAAACAAAATCTATTTTACCACAAAAAAGGTTCAAACTAATATGCTTTTGTGTTATAATCAGGATAGCATTCAAAAGGAGAAACAATATGTCCAAATTAAATATTGCCTTAATTGGCGCTGGTAGGCGTGGGGCCGGCGCGCATTTGCCAGTCATAGCTAAGTTGACTGATGTATACAATCTGGTCGCTATTTGTGATATGGATGAGTCAACAGCGAAAAGCACAGCGGAAAAATATGGCGTCAATCCCTACACTAATGTCAGAGAATTAGTCAAAAACGAACAATTAGACGTTGCAGACATCACCGTGCCTGGAAGCGCACATCATGCAATCGCTTGCTTCGTCGCCGACGCAGGTATCAACATTGTCTGCGAAACTCCAATTGCTGTTACGTTGCCGTTATCGGACATGATGATTGAAGCGGCGAAGAGAAATAATGTGAAACTGGAAGTCGCCGAGAATTACTATCGTGCGCCAAGGGAAAGGTTCATGTCAAAAGTGATTGAAGCTGGCGCAATCGGAAAAGTCGCACGCATCTATCGTATTTTCTACGAAGGCGGTTATCATGGCATGAGCATGCTGAGAATCCGCGCCGGTGGTGAGCCTGCTTCCATTCTCGGCATTACGCAAAGCTCTGAGGTTATCCCTATCATTGACCGAATGAAACGACACCATACCAGTGAAAATTGGTCGTTGGGATTCCTTGAGTTCGACAGCGGCGCCACTGCATTGATGGCATATTCCAACGTCATCCATGCCCGTTCGTTGGGACGAGGGCAAAATGGAATTTCGCAAATTGATGGCAGTAAAGGCACCATCGTCGGCGAGACAATTCACGTTGTCCTACCCGAGGATTTGGAAAGCGGCGCGCAAAGCAAACCGTATGCTCCTAAACGGACGATGATTGAAGTAGATGGTGTAAACGTAATTGACAAAATTGAAGTAGAACTACCTGACCAAACGGTTGTGTGGGAAAATCCGCTGAAGAATTATCCCTTGAGTGAAGGTCAAATCGCCGTTGCAGACGAACTTCTCAGTATCGCCAAAGCTGTAATCAACGATACAGAACCTGAATATGGCGCACTCGCTGGCAGACAAGACCAGGAGATGAACATCGCAATGAGCGAATCTGCATTGCGCAGTCGAGAGACTATTATGTTCCCTCTAAGGGAATTAACTCAAAACGAACAGAATATCCATGAGCGAATGAAAAGAGAGCTCGGTTGTGACCCTGAAGATGTGGAAAAGTTAATCGATATTTTCTTCCCGAGAAGATAGGAAGAATGGAAGAAAGGAAGTATTGGGTGACGCGTGAAACGTGAAGCGTTCAATAATATTCACGTTTCACGTTTCACGTTTTATAGAATATACCTGCTTAAATCCTTGTCTTTTACAATTCCAGAAAGCTGCTGTCTGACGTACTGCGCATCTACATTGATATCTTTCTCTTGAAGGTCGGGAGCATTGAAGGAGACTTCTTCAAACAGTTTTTCCATAACTGTATGAAGTCTTCTTGCGCCAATATCTTGCATTTGTTGATTGACTTCAAAAGCCAGCGCTGCAATTTCATCAATGGCGTCATCAGTGAATGTAACATTGATTCCTTCTGTTTCCAAAAGGAATGTATACTGTTTCACTAGAGCGTTCTTCGGTTCTGTCAAAATTAGCTTGAAATCCTCTGCATCCAAACTGGTCAATTCCACTCTAATTGGAAATCGTCCTTGTAACTCCGGAATCAAATCTGAGGGGTCTGAAACATGAAAGGCGCCTGCGGCGATGAAGAGTATGTGGTCGGTGCGCACCATTCCATATTTCGTTGCGACAGTACATCCCTCAACAATCGGCAGAATATCTCGCTGTACACCTTCACGAGAGACGTCTGGGCCAACGCCTTTTGATTCCCGACCGGCGATTTTATCCAGTTCATCCAAAAAGATAATGCCTGAATTTTCGACTCGGGAAATAGCCTGACCGACAACCTTATCCATATCAATCAACTTGTCTGCTTCTTCCTGTATCAGAATGCGACGGGCTTCAGCGACGGAGATTTTGCGCTTTTTGGTCTGTTTGGGAAACATACCGCCAAACATATCCTTGAGATTTACATCCAGTTCCTCGAAAGAACCGCCGGGACTAAATATTTCAATAAAAGACATGGTGCGATTTTGAACTTCTATCTCGACAGGTCTATCCTCAAGCTTTCCATCTCTCAGTTGCTTGCGTAGTATTTCACGTGTCCTTTGGAAAGACTCTTCATGCGGAGGTTTTTCATCAGGCTGAATTTGAAATTCCAAAACTGTACTTTGTAGTTCGTTCCCTTCACTTTCTTCTAGGGCAAGACTTTGTAACTCACTTGTATCTTCGTCCACCGGCGGGCCCGCGTCGGCTTCATTCTCATCCTCCACCTCAGGTATTTCTTGAATACGCCTCGTCCTCCTTTTTTGTCTGGGAGGCGGCAATAAGTAATCCAGCAGCCGTTCTTCAGCTTCTAATTCTGCTTTCTCTCTCACTGTCTCAGTATGTTCAAGCTTAACCATATTTACCGACAAGTCAGCCAGGTCTCTTACCATTGATTCCACATCGCGCCCAACATAACCAACCTCAGTATATTTTGAGGCTTCCACTTTGATGAACGGGGCATTAGCTAAACGCGCCAAACGACGGGCAATTTCTGTTTTCCCGACTCCTGTTGGCCCCTTCAGAATAATGTTTTTAGGCGCAACCTCGTCTCTCATGTCTTCTGAAAGCATCTGCCGCCGAGCCCTGTTGCGCAGAGCAATAGCCACTGAACGCTTGGCTTCATCTTGACCAATAATGTATTTATCCAATTCTCCGACAATTTGACGTGGGGTGAATGTTTCTTTTAATATTGTTCTTTCTGCTGTATCCAATTAACCCTCCAGTTAAGTCGCCAGAAACCAGTTTTTATTTTGACTTCTCCGAGAAAACGGGTTTCTTAAATTTTCAAAACTTCTACTGTAATATGCTTATTCGTATAGATACAAATATCCGACGTAATCTCCATGGATTCTCTGACAATCTCTGAAGCGCTAAGTTCTGTATTTTTCAGTAGTGCTCTTGCGGCAGCCAATGCCATCGTACCACCGGAACCAATCGCTAAAATGTCGTCATCAGGAGCAATTAAATCACCAGTACCCGATATTAAGAATGAATACTGAGCGTCTGCGGCTGCAAGTATTGCATCCAGGCGTCTGAGAATTCTGTCACTTCTCCAATCTTTGGCTAACTCATAAGCCGCACGGCGAAGGTCACCTCTATGTTCATCTAATTTCCCTTCCAATTTTTCGAATAAGCTCATAGCATCTGCTGCTGCACCGGCAAATCCAACTAGAACCTGATATTTCACTTGTTTGTTTTCGATTTTTTCAATTTTTTGTATCTTGTTTGACCCATGTTTCACTACAGCATTATTCAGAGTAACCTGCCCGTCTCCAGCTATGGCAACTTCATCACCACGTCTGACAGATAAAATAGTAGTAGATTTAAACATTTTCCCTCCCAAAATTTTGTAGGTCGAGATTCCGTAAGTCGAAGCCGTCTGCATTTGCGCTTTGCTGGGATTTCTTTAAAATAAACGTCTAAACGCAAAGAAACACAAAAACTGCATTATCCCCAAGGTGATACCACAACGAATACCACCTGCAAAAATATTAATGACAAAGTATGGGGAAAGAAGAAACGTAAGAAAAATTCCTATTGGCACAGAAAGAGGTAATGAGCCAATAAATGGTGGAGGCGCAAAACCGGTCGTATTCCACAACCATAAACCCGCATAATTGCCCAATAGACTAAGAATTATGCTTCCGACGAAAGCGAAGATACTTGTCAGTAACATTGGGAAGTAAACTTTATTGAAAACGCTACGCAATCGTTGATAAAAATAAAAAATTATTGCAATTAGACAAATCCAATTTAAAAAAATATGTAGAGGTGTGATACCCAAGAGTAGGTCATGTTTTCGATAGGTTATTAATCCAAAAGATCTTAAACTTCCAAACAGATTATCAATAGGCAAATAAGTCACCGCAGCAATAGCCCCTATGATAAGACTGTTTCGTATAATTTTCATGGCATCTAAACGCCAGATTGAATATCCAAACAGGCCTAATATGACAATGGCATTCAAATATGCAATGATAATCGAGTCAAGTTTGACATTTATAAGAAACGTAAAGATTGTAAAACCGACGGCGGCAGAAACTGTTTTATCTGTGTTATCGAACATATTCAGTTTTCCTTAGCAAGCTGCGATTGATTGAAAATCAGTCGGGGTAGTTGACATTTTTTCACCTATGACCTCAACTATATGTGGTAGATTCCTAAATCGCACATCCGTTAAGGCTTGTTCTTTATCTACCGCAACTAATTCATATTTGTAATCTTCATTTGGATTTATTTCCACCTCTGCTATCTTACCCCTGAGTTGGCTTCTTATCCTTATAACCTTCCCCGTTCTACCATTAGAAAGTTTTACATATTTATCAAGGATGTCCTTGTGAAACATCGTTTTGCACCTCACTTCCAATAATTGTGATAGCGAGAACTGAACTCTGAGGCATGCTGGGCTATCACATCTGGATGGAAAAGAGCTTCAGACGGCAAATTTTGCTCAGTAAGTGTCTCGGCGTGCAATCTGGACCAAGCTGCATCTCTTGCTGCTGTATCTATAAAAGTTCCTTAGTGTTTCTTTTGATCAAACTTTTCTTTTTAAAAGAAAAGTTTGAAATGAAATCTGTTCTCTCTGCATTTTTTCGGATTGTATTATCTCATGACGAATAAAATTTATAACACCTGGATGCTTTTCTCGTGATTTTGCCAATTCCCACATCTTTGCATTTACCACATCCAATAGGTCATCATTTTCAAAGAGATATTCCTTAGCGCGTTTAATGTCTTTAAACTTTTGGTTATACTCTTTGGCAATATGTTCTACATCTGTGTCATCAAGAAAGAGATGGTCGCGCCACGCTCTCAATTCTTCGAGAGAGCCAATATTCCAGTTGACTATTGACAAAAAATACTCCTTCCTAACTCATCACCTACGAAATTGCCTCAGATCTTATCAATTATACCAATTCTGTATAAAGAACAAGTTCTATTTCCCTCTGGGATTCTTGGAATTGAACCCAATAAGGTTGCGTATCAGCTATATCTGAATTTACCTAAGTCAGGCTAGCGCCCCACTGATAATCTGGTAGCCAGGTATTCGGGTAAATCAGCATTTTGGATTTTTTCTTGGGCGGATTTTATATCGTATTCGATACGTTTAATTTCTATCGTATCTGTATTGCTATCAAATATGGCAAAACACGCTTTTGGATTGGAATCTCTTGGCTGGCCTACGGAGCCTGGATTAATTAAGTATTTTTTATCCCTGGAAAGCGAGCAACAGTGATTATCCATATCGGGATATTCTTCCGAAAGATTGAAATGATTTTGACTGTACATAATAGGGAAATGTGTGTGCCCAAAGAAAGTAATCCATCGCTTGCTGTTATTCAATACTTCTTGAGCATCCCGTCTTCTAAAAATGTAAAAATCCTCCTCTTCAGGATGGCCATGGACAATTTGAAAACATTCATCAACCACAATAGGACCATGCGGAAGATTTTCCAAGAAATTTTTATTATAACTTGTTATCCGTTGCCTTGCCCATGAGACAGCCATCTGTGCTGATTCATTAAAATTATCCCCATTTTCTATACCGGCGACGACTTTATCGTGATTTCCCCGGATGGCAACCAACGGTTTTAGTTTTCTAAGCAAATCAATAACTTCGTTAGGATTTGCCGCATATCCTACAATATCACCCAGGAAAACATATTTTTCTATTTTATAGGATTCTACAGTTGATAAAACAGCATTAAATGCTTCTAAATTAGAATGTACATCACTGAATATTAAATACCGCATTATGTCTTTCCCAACTTCTGGAATCTAAATTAACTTCAACCATGAAATAATTTTTTAAATTATACAGCATACACCGCATAATCGCAAGCACAAAATTAGACATTTATGAAAAAATGTTGATTATTCAGAATATTTTCATAGAATCAATCCGTCTGATATGATATAATCATAAAGTCAATTCATCCTATGTTTGAGGGTAAAGTGAAGAAAAAATGGATGGTTTGATTCTGTTCCTTTGGAGGTGAAAGCAATGCAATTTTCCAAAGAGTTGCTCGCTGATATTCATATTCGATTAGATAGAGAAGGGTTACAAGATTTAGATGAAAAAGAGATTTCTGTGTTGTTGAGCGAACAGTTAGAATACTCAAGCCTGCTATTGAGGGAACAATTAGAAGATTCGACTCAACAAATTACAGACAAGATAGATAATCTCTCCAAGCAACTTGATAAATCAACCGAACAGATTTGTGTTGAAATTGGCCAATCTACTCTGCAAATCGGTGATAAAATTATGCAAATGGGTGATAAAATTGACCAATCTACCGTGCAAATTATCACTCAAATGGGTGGTAAAATTGACCAATTGGGTGATAAAATTGACCAAATGGGTGGTAAAGTTGACCAATCCACCTTGGGTGGTAAAGTTGACCAATCCACCGCGCAAATCTGTGAAAAAATCGATGAAGCAGTTTCGCCTATACATCAAGAATTAACCCGCTTCCACTCATGGGCAAAGCTCCTGGTCGTCGGCGTATGGGCTGTAGTGGCTAGTTTAATAGCAAGTTTGATATTTAAAGCCTGTGGAGCAGGTTAGAAATACATACATTATCAAATTACATTCAAGGAGGCAATAAATGGCAGAAAGATTAAAAATGGGATTGATTGGTTGTGGTGGTATGTGTGGTGCACATATTGGAGGTTATCGAGACCTATGGAACGCCGATTTAAAATTGTTTGACATCGTTGCTGCTTGCGATATTGATGAAGGAAGAGCACAAACGCGCGCAAACGAAGCGCATGAATTCCAGGGGGGGACAAAGCCAGCCATCTACAAAAATGTCGAAGAGATGCTTGACAAGCATCCTGACCTGGATTGCGTGGATATCTGCACTTTGCATAGCGCTCATCATATCACTTCTGTTCCTTGTTTCGAGGCAGGCAAGCATGTCATTATCGAGAAACCGATGGCAATCACAATGCGTGCATGCCGAGTGATGCTTGATGCCGCTGAAAAAAGCGGCAAGGTGTTGTCTGTTGCCGAAAATTATCGCTTGTCCACTCACGAACGAGCGCGCCGATGGGCAATCCAGCAAGGACGCATTGGCGATTTGCGAATGATATTTTGGATTGATGTCAACGAAGGTTTGGGCAAGTGGGGATGGCGTAATTTCAAGGCGGACGCTGGCGGAGGTTGGACACTGGACGGCGGAGTGCATTTCACCGATTTGATGCGTTTCAGTACAGGTTTGGAAGCGGAAGAGGTTTATGCCGTAAGTAAAGCTTATGAGCCATACCGATATGACAATCCCGCTGAAAGAGAAGGTGGTTACGAAGTAACAGTGGAAGACGCCACAATTGCTGTCATTAAATTCGAAAACGGCGTGACGGGACAATGGACGTGGGTCGGTTCCGCTCCAGGACAAGGATTCGGACGCCGAACATTCTATGGAAGCGAAGGCTGTATTGATTTAAGCAGCGGCTTATTCCCACGCGGAGGCGAAAATGTGAATAACGACGCCCTGTACAATGAGTTTATCAATAGCATCAGCGAGGAAGAGAAAGAATACTACTTCCCACGCGGCGTTACTAATACAGTCGCAATAGAATTGAAATATTTCTCTGATGCTATCCATGCCGGAGGCAAACCGACGGTCGGCGACCACCCGAACGATTTCGTCAATGGAATCGAAGGGATGAAATCACAGGCAATCTGCATGGCTGTCTTTGAGTCCGGTTGGCACGGACGAGCGGTCACCCTCAAAGAGATAGAGAATTGCGAATCGGAAGGCTATCAGAAGGAGATTAATGATAGTCTGGGATTATAGAAACGCGCCCCAGACTTCCGAAGTCTCGAAGACTTCGTCTTGAATTTCACTTCCAAATAGAATTCAAGACAAAAGACTTCGGAAGTCTAAAAATTGGCTCTGTAATGAAAAGGGAGATGATTTTTGAATCTAAAACAGAAAGTCAAAGAAATATCGGATATTTTGGCAAAAATGTTTGGCGTGCCAAAGCGCGAGGAAGTCAATCCGCTGGATTGTCTGATTCGGACAATTCTTTCACAAAACACCAACGACGTAAATCGCGACAAAGCCTACGATAACCTTCGAGAGCGTTTTCCGACATGGGAAGATGTATTAACTGCGGAGGTGCGGGAAATCGAAGAAGAGATACGCGTTGGCGGTTTATCAAATCAGAAAAGTAAGCGCATCAATTTTTTTTTGAATCAACTAAAATCGGAGAAGGGAACGTTAAGTCTTGATTTTATCAATGAACTGGAGACTAACGGAGCTGTCGAATTTCTGTGTAAACACAAAGGCATCGGCATCAAAACAGCTTATGTCACCCTGGCTTTCGCATTTGGACGTGATGTATTTCCAGTCGATACCCACATTCTTCGCATCAGCAAGCGTCTGGGATTTATTCCCAACAATTGCACCGCGGAGAAAGCGCATGAATTGATGGCTCCGTTAGTTCCACAAGATAAAACGTTCCCTTTTCACATAAATTTAATTAGTTTCGGACGTACAATCTGCCATGCGCGGAATCCCAAATGCAACGAGTGTCCGATAACCGATTATTGCTTGTACTTCAAGCAACTCCGAAACATATGAGCCCAAGATTCTATCGTAGCCGAATCCCGAATGTAGCTGAATTCGCCAGAATTCAGGATTCGGCTACATTTTTATATGGTGTGGAAAATAAGATTAATCTTCCGCTTTCCGGTAAACAATAAGCTCTGATTGATGCTTTTGGGGAATAGTCACCTGGAATGTTCCCATTAAGTCTGAACCCTGCGCGCGCTTTTTCGCGCCGGTGCTGTCATAGAATAGTTCGTACATTGCTTTAGCGTCTAAGCCACGCAGAGATACCTCAGTTGTCCGATAAGGACTTTCGGGACGCCGAAAGACAAGAATCACACCCTCGTCTAAATCCGGCCGGTGATACTGTGAAGCTATCCAGTCCATGAAATTACGCGAGTACGGCAGCAGCGGATACCAGGCTCCGATGAGCAGATGGCGAATCTCCCGATAACGGTCAAGGAACTTCTTACCGCGCTGGAAATCAAAATCAGGCGCGTCGGCTATCCATCCCATGCAAAGCGATGTTGCCAGGGCTGAATGGAACGAATAATCGTCCATACGATTAATCGGCGCCATGAAAACGTTATTCGGCAGGTATTGGCTGAGTCCCCAGATGCTCGCCTGGTCAACCTCATTGTCGAACCAATAGTCGCTCTTCTGGTGGACGTGCATGCGCCTGACCGTCTCAAGGTCTATGCGTCTGCCACCGCTGGCACATTCGATACGAAGGCTGTCGGGCCATGTCTCAGCGATGCGGTCCCAGTAGGCGTAGAGCCCCTCGATGTATTTGATTTCGCTTATACCCTGTCGTTCCGGAGCATCGCTGTAGAGCCAGTATGGAAGTGGGTCCATATTGAAATCCTGTCTGTAAACGCGAAAGCCAGGCAGTTCCATGAATCCCTTCACAATCCCGAACATATACTCTCGCGCCTCGGGCAACCCTAAGTTTAGCAGATAGGTGTTCTGGGGCCCATCGCTGCTCGAAAGGAGCCATTCCGGATGATGTTTGTGTATCCATGTTCCCGACACCACACGCTCCATTTCAAACCACAAACCGTAAATCATTCCCTGAGACTTGGCTGCCGCGGCAACCGGCCCCATGCCGTTGGGGTAAGCATCCTTACGCGGTGTCCAATTTCCAGCGCCCCTGGGCCAGCCGCCCTCAAACCATCCTGCGTCGGTGAGAAGCGCTTCCAATCCGAGTGGGCCATAAGCATTTATCAGCGATATCTGATTTTCGGCGTTGCACTCATTTAGCCAGTGGCCGCCGCGAGTAAAGCAGGTGTTGCAGTAGAGGGTTGGCAGGGGTTTTTGCCCATTTCGCACCGCCACATAGTGCTTATAAATCAATTGCCGGAATTGCGCATTACTCTCAAATGTATCTCCTTCCCAATACAATACGAGCATTCGCGGCGAACGAACCTTTTCGCCCGGATGAAGTAGAAAGTGCGTTTTTTCTAAACCGGCGGTGACATGCAGTTGATTACCATCCGGGCATTCGACGCTGGCTTGCCACTGTCCAGACCATCCTACCGCAATGATGACCGACCCACCTCCGGTTTCAATTTTGAAAAAAGGAAAATCCTTGTTCGATGAGCGTCCACCGCCGCCGCTCATGCTTTCGGGGTTTCGTTTGTCGATAACGGCAGTGCTGACCTCGAAATCAGTTGGATTGGACGGCGCGCCGTTGGTTTTGTGTAGTCGATAGGGGATGTTGTTGCTGATGGGAGATTGAAAGGTCATGTCCAAAGCTTGGATGTCCTGGATGATTGGCGTGTCAACGGTTCCGGTGTTCTCGAAGTAAAGAAGCCACTCCAAGGCAGGGAAATCGGAAAATCGAGTGACTTCCCAACGAATTCGCAGGCCGGTATTGGGTTCAGTCCAAATAGTTGTAATCTTTATCTGACTGGCGTCCAGTTCTTCTGAGTAATTTTCCCGATGCCAGTCATCCAATATATCATCGCTGTGTTTCCCACCATAAACAAAAGAGAAAGGATACCGCGATGCAAGTGTGGGAATCACTCCCAATTGGATTTCATCAAGTTGTATCGTTTTACCCTCTCGAGTCGTGATAGTCGCATCCGCCCAGTCAGCGTGGTCGCAACTAAGGCCATCGCCTCCGTCCCCGACATGAAGGTCAATTATTTTGACGCCCTTCGTGTCAATATCAATTCTCTCAGATTCTTGTCCACCACGCAGAACTCCAGAACGATAAAGTTCTTCATCTCCGGCTGAAACCGAAAATACTACTGAACCCTGACCGTCCTTTGTTCTTTCATTGTTATCAACGCCAATCCAGGCTGAAAAACGTTCAATCGGCTCTGGTGAGTAAACTCGAATATGGCTTACCGAATGTGTACCTAATCCATGCTTGAATTGTCGCTGGCCAATAATAAGCGGCGTTTTGATTACAGATTGACCAAATTCGAGTTCTTCGAGTTCTTGGTGGACAAGTTGGAGTATCGGAGCCTTTTTTAGTGTTGGTTCTGGATAGGGCACTGCTAGTACCTCATCCTGCCAACTTTGCCCTCTTTCTTCTGAATTGGATTGAGTTATATCTTTCATACCAGATGAAAACAAAA
>JACKQG010004958.1_pt1 | contig 15048 bp, 14 predicted proteins | sample 8237621 | NCBI WGS metagenome assembly JACKQG01 (sample SAMN15677084, study PRJNA649215) | marine metagenome | biome: marine; feature: Black Sea; material: saline water; isolation source: suspended particulate matter (SPM) from the Black Sea western gyre | collected 2013-06-09/2013-06-10 | depth... | reverse complement strand
TCTGGAATATCTGAAAAACAACCCCAGACTCTCTCCGAATGAGAGGTCCCTTTAGCAGGCCCTGGTGAATATTATCTCGATATCGGTTTAGCGCCTCCGCACAGGGTAAAGCGGAGGACCTCATAGTGGGGAACCTGATGATGAAAGAGGATTATGAGCAATGCCAATGACAATAACCGAGAAGATCCTATCAGCACATGCAGGGAGAGAGACCGTAAGCCCAGGCGAACTGATCGAGGTTCAAGTGGACCTGGCCTTGGCAAATGATATTACCGCCCCCCTGGCTATAGGCGTATTTCACGGCCTTGGTGCCCGTGAGGTGTTTGACCGGGAAAAAATAGCCCTTGTCCCTGATCATTTCGTGCCCAACAAGGATATCGAGTCCGCACAACAGGTGAAGCTGATGAGGGAGTTTGCGCGAAAGCACCAGATCAGGCATTTCTTTGAATTAGGCGAAACCGGGATAGAACATGTCATCCTGCCGGAAAAAGGCCTTATCTCCCCTGGTGATCTCGTGATCGGGGCTGACAGTCACACCTGTACCTATGGAGCGCTCGGCGCCTTCTCAACAGGTATGGGGAGCACCGATCTCGGTGCCATCTTAGCCACGGGCAAAACATGGCTCAAGGTCCCTGCAACAATAAAACTCGTCTACGAGGGCAAGCTTCTGCCATGGGTGGGGGGAAAAGATCTGATTCTTCACACTCTCGGGCTCCTTGGCGTGGCAGGAGCGGTGTACAGTTCCCTGGAATTTACTGGAGAGGTAATTAGGGGGCTTTCGATGTCCCACCGATTTACTATGGCCAACATGGCCGTGGAAGCAGGGGCCAAGAACGGCATCTTTGAACCGGATGAGATCACGAAGGCCTATATGGAAGACCGATCTGACCGGCCTGGGACCTTTCTACGGAGTGACCCAGGGGCCTGTTATGATCAAGAGATCAAGATCATGGTTGATGATATGGAGCCTCAAGTGGCGTTACCACATTCACCTGATCACGTGAAGCCCATATCCGAGGTCGATTCGGTTCCGCTGGACCAGGTCTTCTTGGGGTCTTGCACCAACGGGCGGTTAGAAGACCTGAGGGAAGCGGCCAGGCTGCTGAAGGGACAAAAGGTGGCAAGGAGAACCCGGTTTATCGTTATTCCCGGGTCCCCGTCAATCTACAAGGCCGCAATAAAGGAGGGTATTATCGAGACCCTCCTTGATGCGGGGGCTGTTATCGGCCCTCCCTGTTGCGGCCCGTGTCTTGGCGGACATATGGGGATCTTGGCAGAAGGGGAACGGGCCCTCTCAACAAGCAACCGGAATTTTGTGGGCCGTATGGGGCATCGCAAGAGCGAGGTCTATTTGGCAAGTCCGGTGGTGGCGGCCGCGTCCGCGGTCATTGGACGAATCGCCTCTCCGGAGGAACTGATGGTTTGCCGAGGTCGTGCTGACCCTTAACCGTTTGGAGGTCAACAAAGGAATGAAAATTGAAGGAAGAGTCTGGATGTTTGGTGATCATGTGGATACGGATCTGATTATACCCGCGAGATATCTGAACGTATCGGATGAGCACGAATTGGCGAAGTATTGTTTCGCCGATGTGAGGCCGGATTTTGTCAAAGAGGTTCGCGCCGGAGATATTGTTGTGGCAGGTGTCAACTTCGGGTGCGGTTCTTCCAGGGAACATGCCCCGTGGGCCATGAAGGCGGCCGGGGTAGGCGCTGTCATCGCAAAGAGCTTTGCCAGGATCTTTTACAGAAACGCCTTCAATATTGGCCTGCCCATCCTGGAATCCGAAGAGGCCGCGGAGGCTTTTTCGGAAGGCGAAAGGATCTCAGCAGATCTCGACACAGGGGAAATCAAGACCACGGATAAGGAAGCGCGCGTCTTTGCCAAGCCCGTCCCGGATTTCATGAGGGAGATCATTCGAGCGGGGGGTCTGGTGGCCTATATCAAGAGAGAGGGTTCGTTCTGATACAGGTTCTCAAGAAGGGGAATTGAGATGATAAGTGACATGGTAAAAAGGGGCCTTGATCGAGCGCCACACCGATCTCTATTCAAGGCGATGGGCTACACGGATCAGGAACTTGGGCGACCGCTGATCGGCATAGCCAACTCGGCCAATGAGATCATTCCGGGCCACATCCATCTGAACGGGATTGTGGAGGCGGTGAAGGCCGGGGTCTACATGGCGGGGGGCATGCCGGTCGTATTCGGGACCATCGGCGTCTGTGACGGGATCGCCATGAATCATGAGGGCATGAGGTATTCCCTGGCAAGCCGTGAACTGATTGCCGACTCCGTTGAGGTCATGGCCAAGGCACATGCTTTCGATGCCCTGGTACTCGTACCAAACTGCGATAAGATTGTGCCGGGGATGATCATGGCGGCAGCGAGATTGGACATTCCTGCTATTGTGATCAGCGGAGGGCCCATGCTTGCAGGCCGCCATCCTGATAAGCTGGACCAGAGGATCGATCTTATCACGGTCTTTGAATCTGTGGGGGCCGTCCGTTCAGGTAGGATGACGACTGAGACCCTGTCGGCCATTGAAGCGGAGGCGTGTCCGACATGCGGCTCCTGTGCGGGGATGTTCACGGCCAATTCCATGAACTGTCTGACTGAGGCTATTGGTCTGGCATTACCGGGAAACGGTACCATTCCGGCGGTAATGGCCGCTCGGATTCGGTTGGCCAAAGAGACGGGCATGCAGATTATGACCCTTCTGGAAAAGCAGATTACCCCCAGGAAGATCATGACTGAAGAGGCTTTTATCAACGCTCTCTCGGTGGACATGGCCCTGGGGTGCTCATCCAACACTGTCCTCCACTTGGCAGCCATAGCACACGAGGCCCATGTCCCCCTTGACCTATCCAGGATTAACGAGATAAGCCTGCGAACTCCCAATCTTTGCTCCCTGAGTCCAGCGGGCAAGCACCATCTGGAAGATCTGGATCGCGCCGGCGGGGTCAGGGCGGTACTAAAAGAGCTTTCCGGGGCCGGCCTGATCCATGGTCATTGTATGACCGTTTCAGGGAAAAGCGTGTCGGAGGACATCGACAAGGCTGGGATCAGGAATTCACAGGTCATCAGGACAATCAGAGACCCCTATCGCAAGGAAGGCGGACTTGCTGTGCTTTATGGGAATCTGGCGTCGGACGGTTGCGTGGTCAAGCAGTCCGCCGTATGTGATGAGATGCTTTACCACAAGGGGCCGGCCAGGGTCTTCGACTCTGAGGAAGAGGTCACGAAGGCTATAATGGGGCGATCGGTCCGCAAGGGAGAGGTTTTGATCGTTCGATATGAAGGACCAAAAGGGGGCCCTGGCATGCGTGAAATGCTCACGCCCACCTCAGCCATCGCAGGAATGGGCCTGGATGCCCATGTTGCCCTTGTGACGGATGGGCGTTTTTCAGGAGGAACCCGGGGTGCGTCCATTGGTCATGTATCACCTGAGGCCATGGAAGGGGGATCCATCGCCCTTGTAGAGGACGGAGACATGATTGTAATAGATATCAGAAACAAGGAGATCAGCGTGAGGTTGACGGAAGAGGACCTCAAAAAGCGGTTTTCCCATTGGAAGCCGCCCGAACCAAGGATTACTTCCGGGTACATGTCTCGATATGCGAAGAGCGTATCTTCAGCGAGTGAAGGAGCTGTAATCAAGTAAAGAATCCACGCCCGGAGGATGTGGTTTTCTAAGGCGAATAGAAAGGGGGGGGATTGCCATCAAACTGAACGGCGCAAAAATCATTATTCGGACACTCCAGGAAGAGGGTGTAGATGCCATCTTTGGCTACCCAGGGGGTGCGGTTGTAGACATCTACGATGAATTGGTCAGGACGGACATCAGGCATATCACAGTCCGGCATGAACAGGGGGCTGTTCACGCAGCGGACGGGTATGCCCGTGCCTCAGGCAGGGTGGGGGTATGCCTTGTCACCTCAGGGCCCGGTGCCACCAATACGGTATCCGGGATTGCCTCGGCATATATGGATTCAATCCCCGTCGTTGTCTTGACAGGCCAGGTACCGACTCAGCTGATTGGGAACGATGCCTTTCAAGAGGTGGACATCGTGGGGATCACAAGACCCTGCACCAAGCACAATTACCTTGTGAAAAACGTCGAGGATCTGGGCAGAATCCTGAAGGAGGCGTTCTATATCGCACGATCAGGACGCCCGGGCCCGGTCCTGGTGGATCTGCCAAAAGACGTTGTCCAGGCCAGCACAGGCTACAGGCCGATGAAAAACGTCCAACTCAGGTCCTACAATCCCACATATGAGCCCAACGTCAGGCAGCTGCCAAAGGCCATCAAACTTATAAGGGAGGCCAAAAGGCCGGTAATCCTTGCCGGAGGAGGGGTCATCCTCTCCAAGGCCTCAGATGAACTCAGGGACTTGGCAAAGAAAATCGAAAGCCCTGTGACGGCTACTCTCATGGGCCTTGGGGCCTTTCCTGCGAGCGATCCATTGTGGCTGGGAATGATCGGAATGCATGGGACCTACCGTGCCAACATGTCCTCTGCAGAATGCGATCTTCTTGTCGCTATTGGGGTCCGTTTTGATGATAGGGTTACGGGAAAGGTGGAGACCTTTGCTCCGAAGGCGAGGATCGTTCACATTGATATTGATCCCACGTCCATTCGAAAGAATATTCCTGTGTCCGTTCCTATCGTGGGGGACTGCAAAATAACGCTACAGAAGCTGAACAGCCTCCTTGAGAGAGAGGAGTTCGGGGATCTCAAGGAAGAGAGAAGACCATGGATGGATCAGATAGAAGAGTGGAAGGCCACAAAACCGCTCAAATACACCCAGAAGGACGTGATCAAGCCCCAATACGTTGTGGAAAAGCTTTTCGAAATCACGCGAGGGGAGGCCATCATTACTACTGAAGTGGGCCAGAACCAGATGTGGGCCGCCCAGTATTACCACTTTGATCGGCCGAACTGCTTTATCACCTCAGGGGGATTGGGGTGCATGGGGTTTGGATTTCCTGCGGCTATTGGCGCGCAAGTAGCATGCCCTGACAGGCTGGTGGTGGATGTTGCGGGCGATGGAAGCATCCAGATGAACATCCAGGAGATGGCCACGGCCATGCAATATAGGCTCCCTGTCAAGATTGTCGTCCTGAACAATCGCTACCTCGGAATGGTCAGGCAATGGCAGGAACTCTTCTACAATCGCTGTTACGCCCACACCGACATGACTGAGGCACCCGATTTCGTAAAGCTGGCCGAGGCTTACGGCGCTGTGGGCCTGCGGGCGAGTAGGCCGGAAGAGGTCGAGCCGGTCCTAAGAAAGGGCCTCTCCATTCCAGATCTTGTGATTATGGATTTCCTGGTGGAAAGAGAGGAGTGCGTATACCCTATGGTGCCGGCAGGCGCCCCCATCACCGAGATGCTGTTGGTATGATCGGTGAAGGGAATGGGCTGTAAGACTTCCTGGAGCTTGCTGCGGGGAGCTTCAATCCAGATTTTGATGAGGCAAGGGGATCATAATGGCAAAAGAAGATGGAAAGAGACATATCCTCTCCATGCTGGTTGAAAATCAACCCGGAGTGCTCTCCCGCGTTGCCGGTTTCTTTAGCAGCCGCGGATTCAATATAGACAGCCTCTGCGTATCTGAGACAGCAGACCCGTCGGTTTCCAGGATCACCCTTGTGGCGGTGGGGGATATGGCCATCCTGGAACAGATAAAGAAACAGCTCAACAAGCTGATCAACGTGATCAAGGTCATGGATTTTACGGATACGGAATATGTTCAGCGTGAGACGGCCCTCGTCAAGGTGAGGGCAAAGCCGGAGAACCGCGCTGAGATACTGAGAATGGTGGACATCTTTAGATCCATGGTGGCGGATGTGGGATCTGAGTACTATACTGTGGAGATCACAGGAGACGAACGGAAGATCGCCGCTTTCCTGAGTCTACTTAAACCAATGGGTATCAAGGAGATTGCCAGGACCGGGACCGTCGCCCTGGCCCGTGAAAAGAAATAGAAAGGAGACATAATGGCAAAGATAGATTTTGGTGGTGTGGTGGAAGAAGTTGTTACGTCAGAGGAGTTTACGCTTCAAAAGGCACAGGATGTCCTGAAAAATGAAACCGTGGCTGTGATCGGTTACGGAGTCCAGGGACCCGGTCAGGCCCTTAACATGAGGGATAACGGGTTCAGGGTGATTGTGGGTCAGCGTGAGGGCGGCAGTTCGTGGCAGCGTGCCATAGATGACGGGTTTGTTCCGGGAGAGACCCTGTTTTCACCCAAAGAAGCGGCCGAGAGAGCGACCATTATCCAGTATTTGATATCGGACGCAGGACAGGTGGCCTTCTGGCCGGAGATCAAGACCTGTCTTAAAAAGGGCGACGCCCTATACTTCTCACACGGATTTTCAATCACCTATAAGGATCAGACAGGCGTGGTCCCACCACCCGATGTGGATGTGATACTGGTGGCGCCCAAAGGTTCGGGACGCACGGTGAGGACCCATTTTCTTGCCGGAAGCGGGATTAATTCCAGCTACGCCGTTTTCCAGGACGCCACGGGTCGGGCCCTGGAGAGGACCCTGGCCGTAGGGATTGCCATCGGATCGGGCTATCTCTTTCCCACCACCTTTGAAAAGGAGGTACACAGCGATCTCACCGGTGAACGGGGGGTCTTGATGGGTTGCCTCGCTGGTGTCATGGAGGCGCAATATGCGCTCCTGCGCAAGCATGGACACAGTCCGAGCGAGGCCTTTAATGAGACCGTTGAGGAACTGACCCAGAGCCTGATCCGGCTGGTGGCTGAAAACGGAATGGACTGGATGTTCGGTAACTGCAGCACCACCGCTCAGCGGGGCGCTCTTGACTGGAAGGGGCGATTCAGGGAGGCGGTTGTTCCGGTCTTTGACGATCTCCATAAAAGTGTTGTGTCAGGAGAGGAAACCAAGATTGTTCTCGAGGCAAACAGCCGTCCTGATTACCGCGAACGTCTTGAAAATGAACTTGCGGAAATCAGGGCGTCTGAGATGTGGCGGGCGGGGGCTGCCGTCCGTGCCCTGAGGCCTGAAAACAGGAATAAGAGATAGGCCCCGGGAGAACAATCATGAAGAAAGCGTATCGTATTGCCGTAATCCCGGGTGACGGCACCGGGCCGGAGGTGGTGGCCGAAGGGATAAAGGTCCTGAAAGCGGTCTCAAAGCAATCCAGTCTTGATTTTCAATTCAAGACCTTCGACATCGGCGGAGAGCGATATCTCAGGGAAGGTGTTTTGGTAGCCGATGATGAGATCAGCCAGTTGAAAAGAATAGATGCTATCTTTTTGGGCGCCATCGGCCACCCGGGTGTAAAGCCCGGGATCTTGGAAAGGGAGATCCTCTTAAAGTTGCGCTTTGAACTGGATCTCTATATCAATCTCCGGCCGGTTGCGCTTTTTGCAGGCGTTGACACGCCCCTCAAAGGGAAAGGCCCGGGGGATATAGACTTTGTGGTGGTAAGAGAGAATTCCGAGGGGATGTATGCGGGCGGCGGCGGATTTTTCAAAAAAGGGACCCCGGATGAAATCGCCATTCAGGAGTCTGTCAATACCCGCAAAGGGGTTGAGCGGTGTAACCGCTACGCCTTTGAGTATTGCAGGAAAAGGGATGGAAAAAAGCGACTCACCCTCTGCGGAAAGAACAATGTGCTGATCTACGAGTCAGATCTGTGGTACAGGGTCTTTCAGGAGCTGCACGAGGACTATCCTGATATCACTGTCAATTACCAGCATGTGGATGCCCTTTGCATGTGGATGATCAAGAACCCTGAGCAGTTTGATGTGATCGTGACCAATAATCTATTCGGTGATATTATCACAGACATCGGCGCAATCATCCAGGGGGGCTTAGGCATTGCGGCCGGTGGAAACATCAACCCTGAAGGGACGGCCATGTTCGAACCGATCGGAGGTTCGGCGCCCAAATATGCCGGGTTAGGACAGATCAATCCTTTAGCCGCTATTTCTGCGGCACAGATGATGTTAGAATACCTGGGTGAAAATGAAGCCGCGGAGAGGCTTCTCGGGGCCATAAAAAGCGTGGTAAATGAGAAGATCATCAGCCTTGATGCCGGGAAAATGGGATATTCCACAAGTGAGGTAGGGGACCTCGTGGTGCGCTGTTTGACGTGAACGGGTTGTTCCATTTCAATTTTTTCCTTGACATTTTGTCTATTAACTGGTAACCATTATAATCATGGATTGTTACGGAAAAAATAGCTGTTTGATCTCTTCGGGCAACTGGTGGTGGCGCAACTTCAATAGGGAGGTGTGCCCATCCGCGTTGAGATAATCTAAGATATCACAAAACAAAAAGCCGTGGGCCCCTCCCCGGGTCCCGCGGTTTTATGTTTGGTGCACTAATAGAAAAGGCCGTGGGGCGATGACCCCACGGCCTTTTTTCGTTTTTTGGAGCAAAGCTTTTGGAAACAAAACCTTCATTTTCCCAGTTCAAACTCATGGCAGGGAGGGGCAATCTCATACCGGTCCATCAGGAGATAATGGCCGATACCGAGACCCCGGTCTCGGCTTATCTTCGGATAAAAGAGAGACCTTTTTCATATCTTCTGGAAAGCGCCGATGGTGGAGAGAGATGGGGAAGGTACAGCATTATCGGTTACGAGCCTTATCTGACGGCCCTTTCATACAACAATGAAATGGAGATCGTGAAAAGGTCGGGGCGGGAAGTAATCAGAAACATCCAAAATCCCTTCCTTGTCTTAAGGGAGATCTGCCGGGGATTCAAGCCCGTGGAAGCGGACCTGGTCTCCCCCTTTCAGGGGGGGCTTGTGGGGTTCTGCAACTACGACGTGATCAGGAAGTGGGAACGACTGCCCGGGAGGCCTCCTGAAGACAGAGATCTGCCCGAGGCCGTTTTTACCCTGTCGAGCAGGCTTATCATTTTCGACCACCTGACACACAAGGTCAAGGTGGTGGCCTTTGCCCATATGGAGCAGGATACGGATTTGAAAAAGGCCTACAAAAAGGCCTGCCGGGATATTGATGAGACCGTTTCTCTGCTGCGGGGGCCGGTTCCTGTTCACAATGAAGGCCGGTTTTCCCTCTCCGAACTCCGCTCCAATTTCAGTAAAGAGGGGTTTATGAAGGCCGTGGGGAAGGCCAAAGAATATATCGTCTCAGGGGACGTGATTCAGGTCGTCCTCTCCCAGAGACTTTCGGGTGAGGTATCGGGGGACGATTTTATCCTCTATAGAAGCCTGAGGAGCATCAATCCCTCCCCTTACATGTTCTATCTCAATTTCGATCAGATCAGACTGATAGGTGCGTCCCCTGAAATCCTTGTCCGTTTGACAGACAAAAGGATCCAGCTCCGTCCCATAGCAGGCACCAGACCGAGGGGTGATACCCGGGAGGAGGATTTGGCCCTGGAAAGGGAGCTTCTCTCCGATCCCAAGGAACGGGCCGAGCATATCATGTTGGTGGATCTGGGCAGAAATGACGTGGGGCGGGTGGCGGTCCCGGGCTCGGTGACCGTGCCCCGGCTTATGGGCGTTGAACGATACTCCCACGTGATGCATATCGTCTCGGATGTGGATGGGGTGTTGAGTCCCCACATGGACGTTTTCGATCTCTTTATGTCGGCCTTTCCTGCCGGCACGGTTTCGGGCGCGCCCAAGATCAGGGCAATGGAGATCATCAGCGAACTGGAACCGACTCCGAGGGGCCCCTATGCCGGGTCTGTGGGCTATTTCGGGTTTAACGGCAATATGGACTTCTGCATTACCATCCGCACCATCGCTATCCTTAAAAACAGGCTCTCTGTCCAGGTGGGGGCCGGCATCGTGGCCGATTCCTCCCCTGAAGGGGAATATGAGGAGACCCTGAAAAAGGCCGCTGCCATGCTGAAGACCATAGAAGAGGTGAAAAGGAATGATACTGCTAATAGATAACTATGACTCTTTTACCTACAACTTAGTTCAAATGCTCCAAGTCTCAGGCCATGAGGTGCAGGTCTTCAGAAACGACCAGATAACCCTCGATCGCATTGAAAGGGAGGGTCCGTCCGGCTTGGTCATATCACCGGGGCCGTGCACCCCGGACCAGGCCGGCATATCGGTGGAGGCGATCCGCTGTTTTGGCTCTAAGATCCCCCTCTTAGGCGTATGTCTCGGGCATCAGGCAATTGCTGCGGCCTATGGGGGAAAGGTAGTTAGGGCCGATCGAATCATGCACGGAAAGACCTCCCTCATCTTTCATGACGGCGGGACCATATATCAAGATCTGCCCAATCCCTTTGAGGCGATCCGCTACCACTCCCTTATTGTGGATGGGGATTCTGTACCGGATTGCCTTGAGGTCAGTTCATGGACTCAGGAGGGAGAAATCATGGGCCTCCGGCATCGCCAACTGGATGTAGAGGGGGTCCAGTTTCACCCCGAATCGATTTTAACAAGAGAAGGAACCAAGATGTTACAAACCATGTTTAATTAAGGAGGGTAGAACCATGATTAAAGAGGCTATTGGAAAGGTGGTCAGAGGAACTGATCTGACAGAGGTCGAGATGGAAGAGACCATGGATGAGATAATGTCCGGGAAGGCCACATCCGCCCAGATTGCGGCGTTCGTTACCGCCCTGAGGTTCAAGGGGGAGACGGTGGACGAGATCACGGGGGCTGCAAGGGCCATGAGGGAGAAGGCAACCAAGATGAATCTCAACAACCATCTCATCAGCATTGACCGCGATGAAATCAATGTTGAAGACGAGACCATTTTAGATACGTGCGGTACCGGAGGGGACGGCACAAACACGTTTAATGTCTCCACGGCAACCGCATTTGTAGCTGCCGGGGAGGGTGTAAAGGTGGCAAAACATGGCAATAAGGCGGTATCCAGCCTGTGCGGAAGTTCCGATGTCCTGGAAAATCTGGGGGTCAATCTGGATATAACGGCAACCGACGTGGAAAGATGCATCCGGGAGGTGGGGATAGGATTCCTCTATGCACCCCTGTTTCACGGGGCCATGAAATATGCCTTGAGACCGCGACAGGAGATAGGGATCAGGACCATCTTCAACCTCCTGGGGCCGCTTACAAACCCGGCAGGGGCCTCTGTTCAGGTCCTGGGTGTATACGAACCGCAACTCACGGAAAAGATGGCCCGGGTCCTGAAGAGGCTCGAAACAAAGGAGGCCTTTGTGGTGTGCGGTGAGGGGACTTATGACGAGATAAGCATCTGCGGCCCCACAAGGGTTTCCCATCTCAAGGATGGTGAGGTGAAAACCTTTGAAATGACGCCGGAGGAATATGGTTTCAAGAGGGCTGCCCCCGAGGCCATAAGGGGGGGGGATGGAAAAGAAAACGCCCGGATTATCCGGGATATCGTAGATGGAGAGAAAGGACCCAAAAGAGACATGGTCGTCCTCAATGCCGCGGCCGCATTATTGGCAGTCGGGCTTGCCGATAACTTCAGCGAAGGGGCTAAACGGGCAATGGATTCCATAGATTCGGGTCGTGCCCGGGAAAAACTGGACAACCTCATAGATTTTACGGGGCAGTGCAAAGCGTTTGTGCGGGATGTATTCTAAGGTGGTTGCCGTGCATTCTCGATTAAAAGAGATAGTGGCGGAGAAACAAAGAGAGATCATTAGGCTCAAAAGGGGCGATGTCCCATTAGACCGAGACAAGGACTCATCCCCCAGACGCGATTTTAAAGGGGCCGTCTCGGTGCCCGGCAGGGTCGGCCTCATCGCCGAGATAAAGTTCGCTTCTCCCTCAGCGGGCATTATCCGAGAAAAGATGGACCCTGTCTCAATCGGACGGATCTATGAGAAAAACGGGGCAAGGGCCATATCTCTGGTTACCGATAGGCTGTTTTTCAAAGGAGATTTGAATCAACTCCCACGTCTCAAAAAGGCCCTCTCTTTGCCCGTGTTACGAAAAGATTTCTTTATCGATCCGATCCAGGTCAGGGAATCGTTTCTCCATGGCGCCGACGCCGTTTTACTGATTGCCCGGCTTTTGACTTCGCAGCAACTAAAAGAGATGCTGGCGGCGTGCCGGGAGTGCGGGGTTGCCCCCCTGACCGAGATCCATGACATCCATGATCTTGAAAAGGCGGTGGAGTGCGGGGCCCGGATCATAGGGATCAACAACCGTGATCTGGACACTTTTAAGGTTGACACCAAAACCACCCTGGATCTGGCCCCCCTGGTACCTGAATCGTGCGTGCTCATAAGTGAAAGCGGTATAACAACCGGGAAGGATATCCGGCGCCTGAAGGGGAGGAGTATTGACGCGGTTTTGGTGGGAACTGCACTTATGAAGAGTAATAACATAGCGGCAAAAACCAGGGAACTGGTCGAGGCCGGGAGGGAGCATGGTAAGGGTTAAGATCTGCGGCATCACGAATTATCAGGATGCAGATATGGCAGTCCAATTAGGGGCGGATGCCCTCGGGTTTGTATTTGCGCCCAGCCCCAGGCGCATTTCACCTGAAAAGGCACGGGAGATCATATGTGCCATTCCCCCCTTTGTAAAGACGGTCGGGGTCTTTGTTAACGAAAGGCCGGATACGGTAAGGCGAATCATACGGTTTTGCGGCCTTGATCTGATTCAATTCCACGGAGATGAATCCCCGGAAGTGTGTGGAGAGTTTATGCCTCACGCAATCAAGGCCTTCCGGGTCAGGGAGGGATCGGTCCTCGAATCGATCATCCCTTATCACGGGAAAACCAAGGCAGTCCTTTTCGATACCTATTCGGGAGAAAGGAGGGGCGGGACAGGGAAGACGTTTGACTGGGACCTGGCTGTTATGGGTAAAAGGGTGGGAATTCCGATTATTCTATCAGGTGGACTCACACCTGCAAACATCGAGAGCGCAGTTTTGACAGTAAATCCCTTCGCCGTTGATGTGAACAGTGGCATAGAGGAGCGGCCAGGGAAAAAGGACCATCTCCTTATGGAAGAGTTGATGGAAAAGATCCAAAAAGTGAACGGGGGAGGATTGCCGAATGATTAACCGGGGGTATTATGGAGAGTTTGGCGGGGCATTTATTCCCGAGGTCCTCATCTCCACCTTTGACGACCTTGTAGACGCGTTTGAAAAGGCCAAGAGTGATCCTGCTTTCTGGCAGGAATATATGCACACCATGTCCACCTATTCCTGTCGGCCAACGCCCCTCACTTTTGCTAAAAACCTAACAAGACACTTTGGAGGGGCGCGCTTTTACATCAAGCGCGAAGATTTGAATCACACGGGAGCGCATAAGGTGAACAATGTTATGGGGCAGGGGCTTCTGGTAAAACGTATGGGAAAGACAAGGGTTATTGCGGAGACCGGCGCGGGCCAGCATGGTGTGGCCACGGCCACCATGGCTGCCAGATTTGGTTTCAGATGCACCGTCTATATGGGAGAGGTGGATGTTGCGAGACAAAGGCCTAATGTCTTCTGGATGGAACGTTTGGGCGCTGAAGTTGTCCCTATAAGAGAGGGTACAGGGATATTAAAAGATGCCATAAATGAGGCCTTCCGCGACTGGGTAACCAACATGGATGACACTCACTACGTCCTTGGCACCGCATGCGGCCCGCACCCGTTCCCTGAGATGGTCTCCTATTTCCAGTCCATCATCGGCAAGGAAGCCAGAGAACAAATCTTGGAGCGTGAAGGAAGGCTCCCATCCCGCGTTTATGCCTGCGTAGGGGGAGGTTCCAATGCCTTAGGGATCTTCAGCGGCTTTTTGGATGACCCGGTAGAGTTAGTGGGCGTGGAGGCCGGTGGAGAAGGCCTGGACACAGGGAGACATGCATCGAGGCTGGCATCCAAAGACGGGTCCGTGGGTGTGGCCCAAGGGTATAAGACCTATTTTCTTCAAACCGGAGACGGTCAGATGAAAAAGACCCATAGCGTGGCTGCCGGCTTAGATTATGTGGGGGTCTCACCTATCCTTGCCTCGCACCGTGAGACGGGTAGGATTAGATTTGAAGCAGCAACCGATTCAGAGGTCCTGAACGCCATGTCACTCACGATAAGGAAGGAGGGTCTGATACCGGCCCTTGAGTCGGCCCATGCCTTTGCCCAGGCCTTCAAAGAGGCCCCTGGCCTTTCCGAAGACGACATCATCCTGATCAACCAATCAGGCCGGGGAGATAAGGACATCTTTACCATCGCCGATGCATTCGCCGATCCGGGCTGGCAGGCATTTATCCGGAAAAAGGGGTATGATTATGGCGCTTGAGATCTATCTCCGCAACAAACTGGAGAAAAAGGATATCCTTTTGATGACCCATATCGTGCTTGGATATCCTTCTCTTGGGGATTCTTTCAGGATCATTGAGGCGATGGTCGAGGCTGGCGTTGATCTGATGGAGCTGCAAATCCCTTTTTCCGAACCCGTTGCAGACGGGCCGGTGATAGTAAGGGCCAATCAGAAGGCCATAGAAAGCGGGGCTACCGTAAAGGGCTGCCTCAATTTTGCCCAAGAGGTGGTCCGGACATTTGATACCCCGTTCCTTATTATGACCTATTACAATATCCCCTTCAAGTATGGCACCGCCCGTTTTGTAAATGACATAGCAAGAAAGGGACTGCAAGGGGCCATCATCCCCGACATCCCCCCTGAAGAGGGCGGGGACTATCTGGAGGCCATGGAAGAGAAGTGCCTTGCCCCCATCCTTATCTTTTCACCCACCACATCGGATAAGCGCATGAAATATCTTAACTCATTTGCCCGGGGTTTTATCTACTGTGTTGCCAGAAAAGGGGTCACAGGAGAAAAAACAAGGTTTTCTGATGAATTAGCAGTGTACCTTTCACGGTGCCGCAAATCCTCCCACCTGCCCCTCGCACTCGGCTTTGGCCTCAAAAAAAAGGAGGATGTGCATTTTCTAAAGGGAAAAGCGGATATTGCGGTCATCGGCTCTCAAACAATCCGGATAATGGAAAAGGATGGGATCGTTGCTGTGGGTGATTTTATCCGGAGTTTGCGCTGAGAGATGATCAACTCCCCTTTCGAGTGATTCAAACCCATTTATATATCACCATCATGCTTCTTCTGGGTACCGTAGGCACTGTGGTGGGGGTAATGGT
>JACKQG010004956.1_pt1 | contig 15048 bp, 16 predicted proteins | sample 8237621 | NCBI WGS metagenome assembly JACKQG01 (sample SAMN15677084, study PRJNA649215) | marine metagenome | biome: marine; feature: Black Sea; material: saline water; isolation source: suspended particulate matter (SPM) from the Black Sea western gyre | collected 2013-06-09/2013-06-10 | depth... | reverse complement strand
ACAGATTCAATTCATTGAAAATAAAATCACTGAATTTGAGAATGAATCAGCAAATGCACGAAATACACTGGAACAGCTTGCAGTAGAAAAGAAGGAAGAGGAAGTATTACTCTCAAAACTTGAAGAACAAATTAAGAATGACTCGTCTAAGCAATCACAGCTAAAGGATCTGGAATCAAGGAAAAAGGAGTGGCAAGAATATGCAAAAGATGTTATAAAATCAATCCAGAATGAGGTTGCTAAAAAAGAAGAAATTGTAAACGAATGTAAACCATGCTTTGCAATATCTAAAAACAAAAATGAGATTGAATCAGAAATTAATAAAAATCAGAAAGAACTCTCTGTTATCGAATCTGAACTAAACGATTTAGAGAAAAAACAAGTGAGACTAGAAGAACATGAGGAACTTGCTGAAAAATTAGTATTGAAAGATGGAAGATGTCCAGTCTGTGACTCTACAGTAAACCATCTAAAACCACTGTTCCAAAAAAAACACATAGAAGACGAGATTAAAGGAATAGAAAAGAAAATTGAAAAACTAGAAGATGAAAAAAATGAACTTGAACAAAACATTAACAGCCTTTCTGATAATCTAGAAGAATCTAAAAAGGCTGAAACAATTCTCAGTACGTACAAAATTAAGAATGAATCACAATTAGACGAGATTATTACAGAAATTAAGATGAAGGTAAAGCAGATGCAAACGATACCGCTCACAGTTAATTCTGGTCAATTAGTAGAAGTAACGAACCTAGATTCGCATGCAAAAACTATCTATGAGAATATTGTTTCGCTTGAAAAATCAACTAAGGATTTTGATCAGCAAGAATTTCTCAAAAATATAGAATCTAAAGATAGTTCCATGATTAGATTGACCCAGATTAACCAGGAATATGGAGAGATTTCTGGAAATATCAAAAAAGCAAAGATGGAACTAGAAAAGCTTGGTTCTACACTAACAGAACTAAAACATGTTGAAGGATATGTTACGGAACTTGAACACATTCAAGAGAATGTTTACAACAGAGATGGTCCAGTGGGCAAAAGTCTTCGTTCGTGGGCTTTAGAAATTATTTCACAGAAGGCATCAGAATATCTTGAAAAACTTAACACAAAGATTCAAAGAATTTCGTTGTCAGAAAAAACACGTGATGTAAATATTTCATGTTATTCTAGAAACACTATGCTTGATATTGAATCACTTAGTGGAGGAGAACAAGTTAGTGTTGCATTAGCATTAAGACTTGGTATGTCACATCTTCTTGGTGCATCAAATCTTAACTTCATGATACTTGACGAACCTACTGCACATTTAGATAGTGAACGAAGAAAATCTCTTGTAAATGTTTTATCTCAACTAACAAGTATTAAAGAAGATGATTCATCAATGCAATTTATTATCATAACTCATGACGCGGAAATCTTTGATGATTCTTCTGTAGAGAACATCTACAAGTTTGAATCTGCACCAGATGGAACTGTGGTAAGTAGGCTTTAACCGCCAGTAAGTTTAGCAAATTTTTCATTCTTGCTCAACTTTTCCATAAACTCCAGATTGGATAACGCAACAACTGCAGAGTCTCTTACTGGTTCGTCAGGATCATTTAGTGCCTTCTCAAGAGTGTCACGTGCTTTTTTTGAACCCATTACACCTAATGCAATAGCTGCCTCATGTCTGACAATCATGCTAGGATCATTTTTTGTTGCATCCTCTAACGGCACTATTCCGTTACTGTAACACATCTGTCCCAGTGAAAATGCTGCCTCATGTCTGACAAGCTCGTTTGTGTCGTCCTTCAAAACTTTGGCAATATACTGTACCTTGTCCTCACCTCCAATGTCAACAAGGATACAAGTAGCACGGCAACGTATCACATAATCGTCGTCATCTAGCAGCTTTACAAAATACTGAGTGTCCTTCTTTTCATATCGCTCTTCCATTTCTGTCAGAAGATCTAACCTTGATTGAGGGACAACAGCCATTCTGTATCGTTTGGAATTAACGTATATTATCCTATTTTTCAACTAGTAGGCTTTTGTCACTTTAAGGACGGTTGAAACAACTACCAGATAAAATGCAGTTGCAATTGCTTCAGAAACCAGTGATGCTGCAAATGGCTCAATTTCTATTTCCAGAAAATAGAACATCAGGGACCACCTTATTCCAAGATAGACGATCTCGCCTATCCCAAAGGATGAGGCTAGCTTGATTAGCTCCTTTTTGATGAGTTTAGGCTTCATAGCCTGGTATCGCTTCTTATTGTCCAGATAGAACAAACACCCAAAAAATCCAAAGAATACAGCATATCCCGCCACAATTGTCATTGTCGTATTGAGGTAATTCTCCTCTCCCGAGAGCATTTGGGCTACAAACGCTGAGATTAATGCCGATATTACACAGCAGGCTATGAGGTTCCTATTCAGCCTCAAAAGCTGTGGATTTAGTTTCATCAGGGCATTTAGTGCCTCCTCAAATTAAATCTAAGCCAAATACAGTAGTAAAATAGGGATTTTTAGCCTCAGATGACAATCTCATTGATTATCAATGTAGCTAATCAATGGGACAGGAAAAAAATAATGTCTAAAACAACAGTAAAACAAGAGAATTTTATGAAAAATTTACAATATTACATCAAAAAATATCCAATTATCATAAAAATCTGGGTTGATACTGAGTGGTTACCTTATATCACAATAAACCTACAATATTACTATGGCACAAATGCCGGCACTAATTCCAAAAGAGGTGGAAATTCAGAGACTGAAAAAGATCTGGATGATCATCATCGCAATGGGATCTACTGCAGCATCAGTAGAGGTCGACAACTTTGTTGACGGTTCTCTACATCAGACTTCTATCAGAGACAGCGCATTTACTCCAGCACATTGGTGGTTATACTCTCACTTTGTAGCATTGCCACTAGGTTGGGCATCTGTTGCAATCTATGATAGAAAAGTTCCAATTCTCAGAGGACCAAACAATTCTATGAACACTGGATTGAAGATGACCATTCTTGGTTATTTGGCAACCATGTTCACTATTGGTATTAACGAGATGTGGCACTTTTGGTTCGTCGAGGAAATCTTTGCCGTGCCAAACCACTGGATGTTCAATATGGGTGTAGTCGTAGCCTTTATGGGCGCTCTAGCATATGTAGTTAGGGTTTATGCACGACTCGTTGAGCTAGGTGCAGAAACACCAGGTGAAAACCCATACGTTGCAGAAATGTACAAGATGGCCTTAGAAGGCAAACTGTACAGCAGATCCATCCCTTAGAAAAACGGAAAACAGAAAAGAAGGTTTTCCGCTTTCTTTTCTTTTTATTTTGTTAAAAAAATGAAAACAAGTTGTTGAAGTTATCTTTTTAGGTGCATAATTAAAAATTAGTTCATGTCCGTACAGATTGATCAAAAGGCTCCAAACCTCAAAGTCTCCGAATGGGTGCAAGGTATGGATACAAATTTGGATAAACAAAATGACAACGTAGTTGTTGTTGAAGTGTTCCAAGTAAATTGTCCTGGATGCTTTATGTATGGAATACCTGAATCGATAGAAATTTACAACAAGTACAAGTCAGATGGTGTTTCCGTTTTGGGTATGGCTACAGCTTTTGAAGATTTTGACAAAAATACTCTTGAAAACTTGCAGCTTTTGTTAGAAACTGGTGAGGTTGTTGGAGAAACCAAGAAAATGCTACAGGCAGACAAAATTCCTTATAAAATTCCATACCCGGTTGCGATGGACTCCTTGATAAAACAGTCTGGTGAAGCCACCAAGGAAAAGATGGATTCCTTAATCAAAAACCAGATATCTAACTTTGATGAGCAGCCAGAAGATTACAAAAACCAAATCTATGATAGAGTAAAGGATTACTTTATGTCAAAAGAATTTTCAGCAGAAACGTTTGAGATGTATTCTCTACAGGGAACGCCTTCAAGTATACTAGTTGATCGTAAGGGTATACTACGTGATATTTCCTTCGGACAGAATGGGCTGTTAGAATCAAAAATTCAAACGTTGCTTAATGAGTAAGATATTGAATTTTTCCTTGATAATGCTATAATAGAAATTATAGCAACTGCAAGTACAATAATGGCTATTGTTCCAAATTCAGGAATTACATAGCTTCCATAAACTTCAATCTTTTCTACACCTGCAGTGTATGGAATTGTCAAAATTTTATTCTCATATGTTGCAGAATCAATTTCTTCCCCATCAACAAGCACAAAAAAGTTTCCGTCATCAAATGGCTTTATCAAAAAATCAGATGTGGTAAATGATAACATACCATCTTCCGTTGTTTCGAGGCTAATTACAAGAGAGTTTTCCGCTGTCTTAGCAATAACACTCGTGACCTCACCGTTTGTAACCTCGGTGTATATCATTTGACTGAGATCAAGCTCTTCAGGTACTTCCACCGTACCATCAGGTTCATGGAAGCCCTTTACTGTGACATCACCCTGATAAAATCCTGGAACAGTAAAGTAGACATGCCAGTTCCCTAGTTCGTCAAGACTTTGAAGATTAGTAACTTTATCATCGGTGTGATAGTAGGCCTGCCCGTCCCAGCCCGTGCCATCTAGGTAAACTTCAAAGTCTTCATGTATAGAACTCTGAGGAAACTCGAAGCTGGCGTTCAGTTCTGCTGAAAAACTGTTTAATGCATACATCTTAAGATCTGTACTCTCAGAATTGAAACTCCCATCTTTGAACCATGTACCTGATTCATATCTGAATGTATACTGTTCACCATTTCTGTCAGCATTAAGCGGTAATACACTTTCATCTCCAAATGCAAAGCAGCTGTAAAGATCTATCTCGTTAATAATTTTGGAATCAGGTATCATTTCGAATTCCAAAGTCTCACCGGGATGCATTACACCAAATTGCTGAGAACTTGCAACATCTAGTATCTGCTCGTTTTGATCTTTGATCAAAGCATAAACTCGGAAGTTTAGGAATGTTTTATCACCACCATTTTTTATCGTGCCAGTCATACTACCATCGTCATGTAAAATCAAAGAATCATCGTACAAGACATAACCACCCTCAAACTTGTATTCGGTTTGTTTGTATGATATTTGAGGTGGTTCCAAAACTGGGTTTTCAGAAGTTATTTCTGGTAATTTTATCTTAAGTGGTAACATTTGAGCTGGCATTACTGAAGAAAATTTGTAGTCATAAGAAAAAATATTACCGTCATCGTTTACATTGACAGTAATGGTTGGTGTTACTGGATACATTTCATTATTTTTCACACCAGCTATAACAGTAAAAATCCCGTCATGATCATAAAATCCAACATATTCATGGTCTGGGATATACACCTCTGCGCTCGCAAATATAGGAATTAGAATAAGAAGTGGAATTATTGAAGCAAAAATTATCTTTTGCATATATCTCATCTAGTTTTTCTATATTAGATTCTTTTTCTTAGACATATGTTACTGAATTCTCTTTCTTAGCTCTTTATCTTTTGTAATACTTTTGTGTGATTTATCCGCTAGTATAACTTCAAACCAATAGTACATACTATCATTATACAAAAAATATGAGCCAAAAAGTTTCATGTTGGGATGCCTTTCTAATACCCTTCTCTCTGCAACTTGTTTCATAGAAACCGCAGCTTTGATTCTAGTTACACCAAGATGCTTTGGTCTTCTTCCCCCAGTTGGCCGTTGTTTTCTCATTCCGCCTGCTCCCACACGCATACGGACAACAATAATTCCCTGCTTTGCCTTATAGCCTAATCTTCTAGCTCGTGCGATTCTACTAGGTCTGTCTATTCTAGTAAGTGCATTCTGTTTTCTCCAAAGAATCGCTTTTTCACGTAATTCAACAGAATTTGTTTTCCACATTTTTAACCAAATTTGGTCCTGCGCACTTTGCATAAAATGAACTTGTAAATACCCTTAATATTCGTAATAAAATCAGGATAAGAATGAAAATAGCTGGAATGTTGCTATCGTTACTAGCAGTACTGTTAATTTTATCTAGTATTGATCTAGCCTTTGCTGCACCATCAATTAGCATAGAAACAAGCCAAAGTGTCTACGAATATGGTGACCATCTGAATATAATAGTTAAAGTTTCAGAGATCACAGGTGATGATGTATATATTTACATCATCAATACGGAAGAAAGAAAAAGTTTGCTGCTACAGCGTCCAATTTCTCAAGAATATACTGAATTCCCATCACCATTTCCTATTGAATCTGGTTCTCCAGCATGGCTTGTTGGTACGTATGGTCTTGAATTTGAATATTCAGGAGCTAAATCTTCAACACAGTTTACACTTGAAGATACAGGAAAGGTTGGGTTACCATTCTGGATAAAGGATCTAGCAAAGATGTGGATAACAGATCGAATTTCTGGAAAGGAATTTTCTGTTGCTATTGAATACATGATAAATAGTGAAATTATTAAGATTCCTTACACTGAATCTGATGATGTATCTGCAACAACAATACCAGAATGGGTGAAAAACAATGCTGGATGGTGGGCAGTTGGGGCAATTAATGACACAGAATTTACTTTAGCATTGCAATATCTTGTAAAAACAGGAATTATTACAGTTAATTTAACTAGTGTCTAATTAACAATCTTTCTTCTAGAGGCCCTTGAAATCACATAAAGTATGATCATTATTGCAAATGCAATCAAGACAGTAAAAGTAATGGAATAAATCCATGCGTTCATTCCAGTAGCAGGAACAGAACCAGTAGAAACAGGTGTTGATTCAGCAGTAGTTTCGTCTAGCATACAAACACCATCCTTAAGATGTGTACCTTCTCCACATCCTTCCGCTAGTTCTTCTTCAGAAATTTCTATTTCTGCGATAACTTCTTCTTCGATAACTTCAGGCGCTAAAATAAAAATAAAAGTAAAAGTTGTAGATGCATTCTTATCTGAACCATGACTCACAGATACGGTGTAATCACCATCATGTATCCATAGAGGACCTTGAGCAGGGATATATGTAGAATAAGAGCCATCACTGTTAAGTGGGATTTGAGAAATAGTGACGATATTACCGTTGGGAGCAACCAATTTTAATGTCATATCAAAATTTTTGAATGGATCCGACTCGTCATAATCAGAGACAGAACCTGAGACGTTTATCATTTCACCTGTTGTGTATGATGAAGAGTCAGTTCCAATAGTTATTGTTCCAACTTCTTGGGCTGTATAATGATTACCTCCGTGGTCAGCATAAGCAAAACCATAGCTTTGAGATATTATGATAGCTGATAGTACTAGAAGCAGAATTGCCTTCATTTTATAATACACCACGAAGAATCTGTATTATCTTCTCTGCTATAATATTTGCAGCTAATAGCTGAGCTTCTTTTGTCTGTGCACCAATGTGAGGTGTTGCGATAAAATTAGGAAGGGTGATAAGCTTATTTTCAGTGGCAGGCTCCACCTCAAAAACATCAAGTGCGGCACCAGCCAAACTTCCATCCTTTAGAGAGTTGTACAAAGCCTCCTCATCAATGACTCCTCCGCGTGAAGTATTGATAATGCGCGCAGTATTTTTCATAATCTTTAGTTTTTCTGCATTTATCATATGGCGTGTACTGTCAAGTAGTGGTACATGAAATGAGACATAATCGGCACTAGATAACAACGTATCAAGGTCAGCCTTCATAAGACCAACCTCTTTTGAAAATTCATCATCAATTGGAACAACATCATATCCGATGATATTCATGTTCAATGCTCTAGCAAGCCTTCCAAGTCTTTTACCAATGTTTCCCAGACCAACTATTCCAAGATACTTACCTTTCAGTTCACTGCCCATAAGTTCTTTTTTTATCCAGTTTCCATTACGTATCTCTCTGTCAGCTCGTGGAATTTCCCGTGCCATTGAAATCATTAAGCCAATAACCAGTTCAGCTACTGCAGTAATTGCACCCTCCACTGCGTTGATTACTCTAATGTTCTTTTCCTTTGCAGCTTCTTGATCAATGTTGTCAAGCCCAATGCCTACTCTTGCAATTATTTTACATTTGTCCGCCTTTGCTATTAATTCCCTTGTCATTTTTGTTCTGCTTCGTACTACAACGACTTGGAAGCTTCCAATCTTCTCAGTTATTTGTTCAGGAGTAATTTCCGGTTCGTAAGTAACTTTGAGGCCATTCTTTTCTAGAATCTCCTTAAGAGTTGGACTTACCTGATCACAGATTAATACTGACTGATTTAGACTCATGAATTCAACTCCCGAACACGGAATATAATCATTATGAGATACCTAGACTAGTGAAGATAAAAAAAAAGAAAAAAAGATGATATGGTTTAGCCTGCTGCAGCAAGAATTGCTGGAATTGCTTCCCATAGTTTTACGGCGCCCGCATCTGCTTGTGCCTGTGCTACTGCATCAGAACACATACAATGTACGTTCTTTGCTGGGTGATGGATTGATTGTGCACCATATGGAGGTACTGAATCATATGGATTTCCTAACACACCTGCATAACTGCCATGATCAACTGCACCTTGAACAACACCTAGTGCTGTCGCGGTTTCATTGATGTTTGGTAGGAATAATCCTGCAACAGTTATTGACACTGCACCAGTATAGATTGCTGCATAGTCGTGATTAACCGCGACATAAATGCCTGGTTCGTCATAGACTACATCTACAATCATATTCTGTGAACCACCTAGTAACCAAGTCTCAGTTCCGTGAGACTGCACTCTGTTACCCTGTGTAACTCTGTCCAATATTTCACCCACTATGTGGAAGAAGACTGGTTCGTTACCTTGGTTCTCAACAAAGATTCTGTTGTGAACACCTGTTGGGGTAAACATTAGTTGTGATTGGTACTGATGAAGACCCATGGAGTTCCATGGTTGTAAGACGAATATGTTCTTGTTAACATCACCATTGTTCAATAGGTTGTGGATTTCATTTGGTACGTAACCAAGTGCTTGTCCATTAACTACTGTTAATGTGTGCTGATGTCCGAACATCTTACTCTGATCATAGTTACCATCAGTTAGGTATAGTTGGTTGTACTGCAGTGAAAATTCAAGAGCATCACCGGAATAGAACTGTCTATCTCGAATAGTGTCACCATTTGAGTTAACTGCTGTCTTTTCAACCATTAGTTTACTGTAACCATCGATTGGATCAACGATTGCAATGCCATACATTCCTTGTAGAACGTGTTGGTCCATTGCTGCTACGTTAACACCAGAACAGTGGTACTTGTAAACACCTGGGACTTCTGCAATGTAGCAGTAAGTCTTGGATGTTCCTGGTTGAACTGCACCAAATGTTGGTACTGCAGTTACTTGTGATGCGTGCATATCGTTACCGTGAGGGGTTGCCTCACCGGCTGGAACAGTTAGTGTCATCTTTACGACGTCACCTTGTGTAACTCTTAGTGTAGGTCCTGGGATCTGTTCACTGAAAGTCATTGCGTTATAGTCTCCAGCTAGACCGGTTGGGAGTGTGATACTCTCACCAGTTAAGTTGAACTCAACTACTGTTCTGCCTGCGAATTCTGCAGCGTCACAATCACCCGTTGCAGCAAATGCACCGGGCATGACTAGTTCTAAACCGCCCATGTCTCTAATTTTCTGAAGTGCACTAACATCTGACTTTACGTCAAATGCTGTTGCATTCAGCTGAGCAGTAAAAGTACTTCCGAATAGCGCGCCGCCCATTACAGCTACTGCTGCAATGGTAAACATGAAGTTCATGCGCTTATTCATCGTGATCAAGTGATCAAATAGGCAGTTAATATAGCTTTTCGCTTTTTGTAAAAATGGAAATAGCTGGTTTACCACTAGTAGTCGTTTGATGGCTATACTACACTTTGTGAAATTAATTCTTTACGAAAATATATACTGAGAACAAGCTATTTGTATATGTGAAATATCGAAGCGACAAAGATTCGCTAGGTACTGTAAAAATTCCTGCTGACGCGTACTATGGACCATTTACTGGTCGTGCCATGAAACAATATCATGTTACTGGACAAAATCCACATCCATATTTGATAAAATCATTTGTAATGATAAAGCGTTCTGCTGCGATTGCAAACATGAGAACCAAGGCATTAGACAGAAAACGTGGAAATGCAATTGTAAATGCATGTGACAAAATTCTTGCGGGAAAATATCAGGACCAGTTTGTTGTAGACATGATAAACTCTGGCGCTGGTACTGCATTTAACATGAACACAAATGAAGTAGTTGCAAACATTGCATTAAAAATTCTGCATAAAGGACTAGGTCAATACAAATACCTGCATCCTAATGACCATGTTAACACATCACAGTCAAGCAATGATACTTTTCCAACAGCTATGCATGTTGCAATTCTTTTTGCGATACGCGATACATTGCCTGCTATTGACAAATTGATCAACTCATTAGGAAGAAAGGCTAAACAATTTTCTTCATATAAGAAAGTTGGTAGAACACATCTAATGGATGCGCTTCCTGTTACATTGGGAAATGAGTTTGCGTCTTATACAACTGCGTTAACTATTACACGTGATGGAATAGTATCAGCAAAAAAAGAACTTGAAAAAGTTGCCTTAGGTGGTACAGCAGTTGGTACTGGTGCTAACACGCCAAGAGGATATAGAAGCATTGCAATTACAGAATTGGCAAAAAAATCTAAACTTCCACTAAGACCACAACAAGACATGCAGTATGCACTTCAAAGCAGATATGCGGTTGCAAACATGTCTTCTGCATTGAAAAACTTTTCAGTAGAACTTGGCAAGATCGCAAATGATATCAGACTTATGGCATCTGGACCTATTGCAGGACTATCAGAACTTGGTATACCAGCTGTCCATGCTGGATCTTCAATCATGCCAGGAAAGGTAAACCCATCTCTAGCGGAATGCATGAATATGATCTGTTATAGTATAATTGGTAACGATACTACGGTAACTCTTGCGACACAGGCGGGACAGTTTGAGCTGAATGTAATGCTTCCAGTAATGTTAAAGGCTGTACTTGACTCTACAGATATGTTAACTAACTTTTTGCCAATATTCACTGCAAATCTCATAGATGGACTTAGTGCAAACAAAAAAAAACTTCAAGCCAACATTGAAAAAAGTCCTGTAATAGTAACATTACTGGCGCCAAAGATCGGTTACCAAAAGTCAGCTGATCTCTTCAAGGAATCGATGAAAACGGGCAAAACAATTCGTGAGCTTGTAATTTCAAAAAAATTAATGACTAAAAAACAAGTTGATTCTTTGTTAAAGTAGACATGGCAAAAATCTGGGTTGAGGCATATGGCTGCTCAGCGAGTTTTGCTGACTCTGAAATGATATCTGGTTTGATCGTAAACGGCGGTCATACCCTTGTACAGGATCCATCAGAATCGGATCTTAATCTGATTGTAACTTGTTCTGTAAAAGATGCTACTGCGACAAAGATGGTTCATCGCATAAAGCAGTCACAGTCAAAGCCACTTATTGTTGCAGGCTGTCTACCAAAGGCAGAAAGACACACGGTTGAAAAGTTTGCACAAAATGCAAGCATGATGGGACCAAATTCTATTGGAAAAACACTTCAAGTGATAGAAAACACGCTTAATGGTTCAAAAGTAGTGGCTCTTGAAGACACTGATCTATCCAAAGTAGGAATACCCAAAATAAGACTTAACCCCGCAGTGGGAATTGTAGAAATTGCTAATGGATGTATGAGTGAATGCACATTCTGTCAGACAAAACTGGCAAAAGGTGATCTGAAAAGCTACAGAATTGGGGATATTGTAAGGCAAGTTAAAAGAGAACTTGCTGATGGTTGTAAGGAAATCTGGCTCTCATCAACTGACAATGGTTGCTATGGCTTGGATATCGGTGAGGATCTATCCTCCTTAATTGAACAAGTCACCCTAATCCCTGAAGATTTTAGAATTAGGGTTGGGATGATGAATCCTATGTTTATGCCAAGGATAAGAGATAACCTTCTCAAATCATTTGAAAACAACAAAGTATTCCGGTTTTTACATGTGCCAGTACAAAGCGGTAGCAATGAGGTACTAAATAACATGAAGCGTGGGCATACGGTTGAAACATTCAAAGATATTGTAAGAAAAGTTAGAGCAAAATTTGGTACGTTTACAATATCAACTGACATTATTGTAGGATACCCAACTGAAACACAGGAAAACTTTGAAGAAACAATCGGACTTTTGAAAGAAACTAGACCTGATATAGTAAATCTTTCACGATATAGCCAAAGACCTGGAACAATGGCTGCAGAAATGCCTCAGAGTGAGGTAGTAGAAATTAAGCGAAGAAGTAAGCAAGTAACTGATCTGATAACCGATATCTCACTTGAAAACAACAGAAAATGGATTGGGTGGAAAGGCAAAGTTTTGTTCGATGAAAATTTAGACGGTCAGGTTAAGGGAAGGAATTTTGCATACAAGCCGATATTCGTGAATCAAATAACAGAAATTGGTCAAATGTGCACAGTTAGAGTGGCAGATGCTACTAATCATAGCCTCATTGGTGAGATTGTAAGTTAAAAAATTTTGATCGATGTTTTGATCAAAACTTAGTTAACTGTTATTTACTGGAATTTTGCATGATATGGTACTATGACATTTCAGTTGGTTGAACCTATACTGTTGATTGGCTTGGGAGGAGTAGGTGCTAGACTTGCTGAAAAGGCAAAAAAATCTCTAAATTCTGATTGCCTTCTAATCAGTCATGATCAGAAAGATCTAACTATTGAAAACTCGATAAAAATTTCTACAAAATCAGTTGTTAACCCATCAACCCATCTAATAAGAGGCTCAGCATTAGAAACTTCAGATGAGATTAAAAAAAATATAGCAAATCACTCGACAGTTATTTTAATGTCTAACCTAGCTGGAAAAGATGGTACAGGTATTGGACCAATTGTTTCTAGAATTTGCAAACAGGAACAAAAAAATCTGTTATCTTTTGTTGTAATGCCATTTAAGTTTGAAAAGGAAAGAATATTCCAGTCAGGTATTGCGTTAAAAAGAATCAGACAAGATTCTCAATGCACCATCGTTGTTGATAATGATGCGCTGCTTGATAGTAATCCTGATCTTACTCAGAACCAATGTTATGATATTTCCAACAAGGCAATTGAAAGTATGATGCATTCACTAAAATCATCCGAGATTTCTGGAGACACAAACATTCTGTCAACAGGTAAAGCTACTAGTGACATTGAGGTTTCACTAAAAGATTCACTTAGAATGTTGTATGAGGATGCGCCACCTAATAGCATTAAAAGATCTATGTTGTATGTATATGGTGCAGATAACATTCCAGTTGGAGTTCTAGACACAATTTCTAACATAACTGGTGGAACGTTTGATGAAAATAGTACACATATAGAGATGTCATCTGAAGAGTCTAAGGTTGTAATGTTAAGTTCAATTCAGGGTGAAACTAGATTTGACAAGTATGATCCACTTGGAATTATTTCACAAGAAAATACAATAGATTGGGACGAACCAGAGTGTAGTATTGACTGCGAACTCGATTTAAAACAGTTAGAATAAAATTTTTAATCTTTAGACTTTGATTTAGGCTTCTTTTTTATCTCTTCGTCTTTTTTCTTGAAAAATTCAGGTGCATCGTCTGGTTTAGCTGCTGGTTCTGGTTTAGCTGCTGGTTCTGGTTTAGCTGCTGGTTCTGGTTTAGCTGCTGGTTCTGGTTTAGCTGCTGGTTCTGGTTTAGCTGCTGGTTCTGGTTTAGCTGCTGGTTCTGGTTCTACTTTTAGAGATTGCTCTTCCTTTTCTGGTTCTACTTGAGATGGTTCTACCTTTTGTGGTTCAGTTTTTTCCTCTTCTTTTTCTATTGATTCTTCTTCACCTTCATATTTTGACACTAAAACATAACCCTCGTCAGTTTTTGTCATTCGAACTCTGATTTTTCTAGGTGGATGTTTTATGCCTCTGGCCCAAAGTAAGTGGCTTACATCCTCTTCAAGCTTAACCTGTTCTATCTTCAAATGATGTCTAGCAAATTCCTTGATCATATTTACTGCTCTTTTAGCGCGCTGATTATCAGGAGAAAGTAATACTTTTCCTAGATTAACTGTATAAACACGTTCAACATCCTGAGACATCTAACCCACTTCCACATCAGTCTGTCTCCAAGCTCTACGTTTAGGATTAGTTCTTACTGTTTTGTTGGTTCTAAGAATAACCCATGCTGGAACCGGAGATGTTTCTTTTTGTTTTTTTAATAGGCGTATCTTCCTACCTGAATGCTTACGTGCTGCCATGAAATTTCAGGCATGATAAGCTCTTTTTAAACTAAACTGAGATGATGGTCGATCCTATAGTAGATTTTTCTTAGAAAGTAAAGTATTGATTTGTTTTAACATTCTTGCAGATGCACCCCAAATATTGTATTTTTCAAATGTAAATGTGTACATTTCTTTTATTGAACGGTGTTCTGGAAGATTATCATTAGATAGTGTATTCAAAAGAGACACCAACGGAATATACAATATTGACTCAACCTCAGAATTTGCTTTCAAAAATGGAATATTTTCTAAAATAGCTACAAATGGCGTAATCTTATATTTTGAATTTAATGTAATCACACTGTCTAACTTACCTATCACCTGTTCTTTCGATACTTTGAGACCTAATTCTTCTCTTGTTTCACGAATTGCGGTTTCCAGCAAGTCTTGATCTTTCTCACACCATTTACCTCCAGGAAATGCTATTTCACCAGCGTGTACTTTCAAAGTTTTTGCCTTTTCTGTCATGAGGATCATGGGTTCTTTTCCATAAATAATAATTAAAACTGAAGCAAGTTCATTTTCATCTAGTTCAGCTGAAAATGTTGTATGAATTTTACTTGTTAAAGCAGAACGTATTTTTTCAATATTCATATCATAAAAATAACATTATGTTTTATGGATTTATCGTTCAAAGGTTTTAATCATGCATAATCAAAAATCAACTATGACTGTTAGATACGAGATAAACCCACCAAAAATTTCTAATGATGGACAAAATATTAGAAATGTTCTGTTTGAAAGAATTGAGACTATTAGTTCTGTAT
>JACKQG010004955.1_pt1 | contig 15049 bp, 12 predicted proteins | sample 8237621 | NCBI WGS metagenome assembly JACKQG01 (sample SAMN15677084, study PRJNA649215) | marine metagenome | biome: marine; feature: Black Sea; material: saline water; isolation source: suspended particulate matter (SPM) from the Black Sea western gyre | collected 2013-06-09/2013-06-10 | depth... | reverse complement strand
ATAATACCTCCTTGTGCCTTCCTTTATGAACCGTATTTTTTCAGATAATATTTTGTGGAAAAGAATAATCACCGGTACGCGTTAAAAGACAATCACCACTTTGCCGGTGGCCAGAAAGGCATCCGGAACATCCATAATGGGTTTTAGCGTATTGTAGGCTTTGCCGCCGACTTCCAGGCTGCGCTCGCCCTTCCAGGTTCCCTTGGCGTTGATGGTGTAAGGTAGTTTGCCGACGCGCTCGCTTTGCTGTGCTCGTCCGATTTGGCGATAATAGCGGACATAGCCTTTGCGAACCACTTTTTGCATATCAATATAATCACCGGGGTAAAGCAACTCTCCCTTGGCAAAAATTTCAGGCTTTAGACAGGGTCTAAAACCTGTGTCCCGGGCGTCGATCACCAGGCCGGAGTAGATAACCTCGGTTTTGGATTTAGCGGCCTCGATTGAGGGGGCAGGTTGGGCTGCAGACTCCAGCTTCGACAAACGACCGGCCATCTTATCGAGTTTGGAGGCAAGTGCTGCAAGGCGGGTTTCCTGATCATCGAATTTTTTATTCAGATTGGCAAGTTTATCCTCCGAGGCGTAACCGGCCTGAATCATCATGGGACGGCTGGCCGTATAATCCATCCAGGCTTCCACGAACCGTTTAAAGAACAGAATCATCTCTTCCTGCTGGTGATTTATCTGTTTTAACCCGGCCAGCTTGTCTTCCATTGCTTTGACGCGATCCTCCAATCGCCGGATACGCGCGTCCACCTCTTGCGAGGGCAACACCCCGGTGGCAGGTCCCGGAGGCTGGGACGCAATATTGATGAGTTCCTCTCCTAATGGACCCGTAAGCGGCATACTCATGACCACTTCCACCGTACCATCGGACATATACTGTTTGTCATCCACGCTTGAATTCTGAATAATACCCTGGACCCTGGTAACGATGGTGTCGTCCCGAACCATATAGTTATACACCTGGGTAACAGAATCAATGTGAACGCCCTTGATAACTTCCAAAAGGTTGCGGCGAGCGTCCGTAATGGCGGCGCGCAGGGCCAGTGGGCGGGCCTGGGGTTTGCCATAATATTTTTGAGGAGGAGCTCCTATTCCTCTGGCAATGACTTTTTGCCCGACCCAGTCAATGGTTCCGTGATCTTTTACTCGTTCCATCGCAGGGTTCTGGGCCTGGCAGGGTTGCCAGAAAAAAAGTATGCCCGCAACGATCAGGGCAAGCCATCTATATTTCACACCGGATTTCATAGGTACCTCCATTGTATTTAGTCTTATCTTACCGGGCAGGGCGCGGTCGGTTTGGCCAGCGCCGGTTTCCACACGACTTCACCCAGAAACCAATCTTCTTCGGGATCGGAGCGGCCCCAGTAGTTGCCCGTAAGATCAATCTCTAAGGGGGTATAGCTTTGAACCTGAAACGGATGGTTGTCTTTGAATACATTATTGCGAATTATCGGTGCCAAGCCTTCGCCCTCGATCACAATGGCACCCTGGCCTTCGTTGCCCACAAATTTCGAACAAGAGATATTCGGTTTGGCATTATCCTTTAGATAAAGGCCGGCTTGGGAACTGCGGGTTACGGTGGCGGAAATGATAAACGGAGCGCTGTTGTCTATGGTCAGCCCGGTTGCAGCCCCTTCAATGGTTACATGGCGCAGGACGGAACGCTTGGCACTTTCCAGGATAACTCCCTGCCAGGATCCAGGCTCACTTGTGCTTGTTTGTGGAGCAAAATGGATGGGCTTGCTGCCCATGCCGTAAGCCAGAAAGTCACCGCCGGCTACCTTTAGGGCCGTATCCGGGGCAAACAAAATTTTGACACCGGGCTCGATGTAGAGCACTCCGCCGGATGTGATCGTTAAATCGGAAAGCACCGTATAGGGATTTTTATCGGCCACAAGCAGAATTTTCGCCGCGACAATTCCGCTCAAGGCCGGCCCCGGCTGCGGCAGATCATAAAGACCCGGTTCTGGCAGGGGTACAGCTTCGATGTACTTGCTGAAATCGCCGGCATTGGCCGCCTTATCAAAAGCTCTGATCTGGACGTAAACCTTTGTAAAATTGGACAAATCTTCAATGATAGCTTCAGTCTTTTCGCTTTCTGCCACCGGGCTGTAGCCGCTAAGCGGTGTTGAGCTTAACCATATTTCATACCCGGTCAGATCGTCCTCAGGGCTCAGAGACCAACTCAACTTTATCTTGTTGTCCAGAGATTCTGCTTTCAGACCCTTGACAGGCTGGGGTGGAAGGCCGTCAATGTCCACAATATTCGCAGCATCAAGGGCGGTTCCCTGGGTGCCTGCCGGACTGACCAGGTATCCTTTAGCCATCATTCCGTAAGACTGTTCTCCGGGTTCCACTGTGTATGTGCCTTCATAAATTTCACGTGAAGCCAGCTCCTCTTTAACGGCGGCAAGGAGTTCCGGGGTCAGCGTATGCCCGGTATCCTTGTAGGTCTTTTTGATGGCCTCCAGCACCTCGGTCTGCAATGCCTGCTTCACATTGCCGGGTACGGGAGTAAGTTCGATGCCTGCTTTGAAATCGCCCAAATCCACATAAGCCGAATTGTTCGGGTCGCCGATGAGTCGAAAGGCGACTTTTTTCCCGATCGTAAACGGCTTGCCGGTATTCATGGCGGCAAACATATCGATCCGCGGCGGGGATACCTGGGTAACCCGTTCTGATTCCGGCAAATCGATGGTTGAGATAATCTCCCGGAAGAGATCGTCTGTCTGGCTCAGCATTTCGGTGGCACGCAGGTTCCAGACGGAAGCAACAGTGGCCACGATAAGACCGATGGGACTGACGGATATACCACCGGCGTGCGCCCGGGAGACGTGTTTGGCTCGCCACAAAAGATTACCGGTCTTTAGATCCCACATATTAACCTCGACACCCACGGCTACCTGGGAATAAATGCCCACGAATATCCGATCAAAGTGGGTTACGTGCCCGGTAACGGCAGCATCCACCCCTAAAATGCTCCTAAGTTTTTTTGGATTTTCGGCAATGAGGGCTTCGATTTGGCGGACATCCTTAAAACCGGCGTTCTTGAGAAGTTTGTCGGTGTTATAAAGCTCCAGATCTTTGAACGGCAGGGAAGCAATGTGATTGTACATGCCCCTGCGTACAACACCGGCGGGGTTTTCGGATTCGAAATCAATGGAATAGTCTTTCGCCTCTAAACCCTTGAAAGGGAGGACCGCCAAAGATTTTGGTTTGTGTTTCTTATAATACTCGGTATTTTCGAATTCTCCTTTGAAACTTTTAAAAGCCTCACTCGTTGCTATTATTCCTATTGCTTGATCTGTGGAGGTATCCACATGCGCACAGCCCATAAAGGCCGCCGATGCCATAAACACCATAAGGACGAGCAATCTGAGTAGAATTTGTTTCATGGTGAAAACTCCTGGTTGATTGAAAGTTTTGGGTTCCATTTAAGGTCTCTTTTACTGAGGCTTATGGCAGGAAGAATAAAACGCCTCCTTGATTTGTGGTTATCTTTCCCGTAACACCGTGTGCATGACCGTGGCAAAGTCTTGATACAGGGCATGAAACTATCTGATACGATAGAACAACACCTGATTGTTTGTCAACGGGAAACGGATGCATATTCACGATAACAGTCATTAACCATTGAAGATTTATGCTCATATTTAGTTGGGGGGCGGGGAGTTTTCGCTGTAAGGCCGCTCAATGGATAATCAGATTTTAAACCGTATGAACTCGTATATAAAGGTTCGTAAAGAAAGAACAGAAGCTTTTGCAATAATATTAATAGTTTTGCTGGACAACCGGTAATCGCTTACGATGGTAGCTTTTGGCAATAAGTCTGTTCTTTCTAACGAATTTGATTTTTAATCCTTTTGTGATATTATAGCCGCATTATAATGGTTGTGTAAAAAGTAAACGGACCTTAATACTTCGGGACACTAAAATGAATTTTATCAAAAAAATTTTGCCGGCCATACTATTATTTCTGCTCCTGGGATCTTATCCTCTGCCGGCCCGGAGTAAAGCCGTTAAGATTAAAATTGGTGCAGGAAAAGCAGTGGTTACACTGCTTGAAGGTGATGCTTTACTATTCAAAAAAGGGGTGACAAAACCCAAAACTTTATCCAAGCAGAGTCTGCTGGCCCAGGGGGATCGTGTCACCACCGGCACTAAATCCAGAGTTGAAATAAAACTGCCGGATAATAGTTTTATCCGTTTTGATGAAAAGACCACTTTTGTGCTTGAATCTGTAGCTTATGATCAAAAAACCAAAATAAAGGATGTTAATATTAACATTATCCTGGGCAAGACCTGGGCCAAAGTCCCTAAGTTTTCCGGTTCAAAAGGGCGTTTTGCAATTACCACCAAGACATCGGTTGCCGGAGTGCGCGGTACCGATTTCAGGATGAATGTAAACAAGGACAATTCGGCTGTACTAAAAGTTTACGATGGAGAGGTTGTTGTAAGCAAACGCAAGGATACTATAGTAGAAAAAACAAAAGCAACGCTCGAAAAACCGGCACCGGTTGCAGGACCTCAGCCGGTAGCGGGCCCCCATCCTGTGTCCATGGAAGAGTGGACCTATATTGTTAAGTCCTTGCAGCAGATTAACATCCGGCCGGACGGCACAGCTGCAAAACCGTTCAGATTTGACATCGCCAGGGATCTGAACGACTGGGTTCGATGGAACCGGATGCGGAATGAGTTAATACAGCAATAATCGAAACCGAGACCTTTGACTATCTATTCAGAAGAATCTGCTTTATTTGAAGTATTAGATCTGAAATACCTTAAAAACAGCGGTGTTCCTTGAACATACGGGATGAGGAGGTAATTTTTATGAGTCAAGAAATGGAATGCATGTGCCAGCAATGCGGCATGTCGTCCCATATAGCCGAAGGTGACATTGTTCTGGAGGATCCGGCCAACGTTGAATTGAAGCTGCTAAGCAAGTTGTTGGTCTGTCAAAATTGTGGCGGCCAACTTGTGTTGGTGGGCAAGGCCGGAGACGAGCCTCTCTACCGGATCAAGTAGGGTAAAACCAAAGACTAGAAAAAGTTGGTCTGATAAAAATGGAAGATATCCGCTTCTTCATCTTCATGCAGCATCCTGAGCGGTGCGACCTCCATTTTGCAGCGGTAGTTCGGTGATGTGCCGTACAGGCGGCAGATCAGCGGCCTGGCAGGATAGATCGAGCAACCGGTTTCATTTAAGTACGGGCAGGTGTTTCCAATAGCTGCACCGAGCTGCATTGAGTTTTTCCGCAAAAACGCTTTAACACGTTCATCCTCAACCTGTGTCCTGGACGGCACTCCAAAATTCTTGCAGCATTCATAACATCCTTTAGTACAGATAAAATCCGGAATTAAATCGTAAAGATCCTCAATGTCCATTAACGTTTCCTGGTTGCCGCCGGCCTTATTTTTTTGTCCGGCAATTTATTGTTACCTGGGTTAAGCGGTTCAACGTTTAAAGTTCCGGGTTGATGAGCCCTAACAGGCTCATTTCAAAAGAGTTACGCCTCAATAGGGGCGGCAAGTAGTTTTCACCCAATAGGTGTAGGAGACCAATCCTGGCATCGAATTGTAACGTTAAGTAATGTCAAAATGTTATAACCCTTGAACCTAGAACCCTGAACCCAGAACCGATCAGCTTAGGTGTTAGTATCATCATAAGAATTTGTGGGTTCGGCTGAATTATAATTTTGTAATATTCACCATATTTATGTTATTAGGAATCCGGGTTAGGATCAGTTAAATCCACAAAGCAATGGGCCAGAATTTAATAAAAATGTCAACTAAAAATGAAAGGCTAATTAATTAAGCGTGGATACAAGCGGCAAACATTCTGGATTGTTGGATAAAATTGTTCTCATCTCCGCCCCCTGGCCTCTTTTTAACCGCCCTTCAATTCAAATCGGTACGCTGAAGTCCTATCTTAAATCACAGTTTCCGGACTTGCAGGTCGATGCCCATCACGTTTATTTGAAGATCGCTGCAACTTGTGGTTATCAAATTTATCAGGCCGTCTCTCAGCGCACATGGCTGGCGGAAACCGTTTACGGCGCCCTCTTATACCCGGAACGTCTCGAATCCATCAAAAAGGTTTTTCAGCAGCAGGCTGCCCGCCAATCCTCATTGCGCAAAGTCGCCTTTGAGAAACTCATCGCTCAGGTCGAGACAGTCTCAAAAACCTTTATCAACAGCACCAACTGGGGAGAATACGGGTTTGCAGGTTTTTCAATATGCACCTGCCAGTTCACCGCTTCCCTCTACTTTATCAAACAGATGAAAAAACGGTTTCCGCATCTGACAATCGTGGTCGGCGGCTCTATGTTCGCCGGAGAATCGATCGAAAATATTTTTGAGATGTTCCCCGAAATAGATTTTGTCATCAACGGTGAAGGTGAGATACCCTTGGGCCGCCTGGTTCATCATTTAAATCACTCCCGGCGCATGCAGGACATACCGCCTGTCCCGGGGATCGTCACCGCCAAATCCGCGCAAGAAAATATGCCGGTGACGTTCAACCAGATGGAGGATTTGACCGCTCTTAAATGCCCGGATTATGATGAATATTTTGAACTGCTTGAATCTTTGGGTCCGCAAAAAACCTTTTTCCCAACTCTACCTGTGGAACTGTCGAGAGGCTGCTGGTGGCGAAAGTCACACGACACCGCCGGCTTTACCGGATGTGCCTTTTGCAATCTCAACCTGCAGTGGGATGGATACCGCTCAAAAAAAGCTTCAGAGGCGGTCTCTGATATCGACAAGCTTGTTAGTAAGTACAAAACCCTCTCAGTGGCTTTTATGGATAACATGCTGCCGTTGAAAAACTCCGGCGAAATTTTTGCGCGGATCAGCAGGCTGGGAAAAGATTTGCACCTGTTCGGAGAGATCCGGGCTTCTACACCAAAGCGCCTTTTAGCGGCCGTGAGGGCAACAGGGACGGTGGAGGTCCAGATCGGTATTGAGGCTCTCAGCACACGGCTTTTAAACCGGCTCAACAAGGGTACTACAGCCATTGAGAATCTCGAGGTCATGAAACACTGTGAAGCCCTGGGTATTGTCAATAAATCGAATCTGATACTCTGTTTTCCCGGCAGCAACGACGAAGATGTGGCCGCGACGCTGCGGTGCCTGGACTTTGCGCTGCCCTTTCGCCCTTTAAAGCCCGTGCAATTCTGGCTCGGCCTCGGGAGCCCGGTGTGGCAGCATTCTAAAGCATTCGGATTGAAAGCGGTCTTCAACCATCCCAATTATGCCGCCATATTCGGACCGGCAATAAACAGGGCCATGCAGTTTACCATTCAAGCTTATCGTGGTGACCTCGTGCGTCAAAAAAAACTTTGGCAGCCGGTTAAAAAAAAGCTCGAAAACTGGAAAGAAGCGTATGCCGAATTGCACCAAAATCCTGCATCCGGGCATATTCTCAGCTATCGAGACGGTCGGCAGTTTTTGATAATCCGCCAGAAACGGATCGGGGCCGAAAACTTAACCCACCGCCTGGAGGAAACGTCCAGGGCCATTTATCTTTTCTGTGAGCACCACCGCTCCATTAAAAGTATAAAAGGTCGTTTTCCAGGAATACCGCAGGATAAAATCTTGCAGTTTTTAGAAATGATGGTAACAAAGAGGTTGATGTTTACAGAGAATGACAAATATCTTAGTCTGGCTATACCGGCAAGGCCCTAATGCCAAATACTAACACCCTAATCGAGTCAAAACTCGATTAGGCGTCTGTGGTCAGTTGTCCGTAGTCAGTGGTTTTACAGGTTCTTAGGGCCTCATTTTGTGTTTCACCTGTAGTTGAAATATAATCTCGCTTCTTATTGCCTTAGCAACGGACGACGGACAAAGGACAACGGACACCCGATAGAGCGTTTTCGCTCAATTGAGTTAACACCAAATACCAAACACCAATTTTAAACACTCATGTAAAAAAGCGTTTTGCAAAGGTCTCGTAGAAGGGAGAAATGTTATGGCAAAGAAGACAATCGGATTTGTTGGACCAGATGGGCGCACCTGTATGTGTGCCTATACCGTATCGACCGTTGAAAGTGATAAGTTTGTTGGTGCTATAATCAAAGGGATGACCGGTATGGGACCTGTAATGGACGCCGTCAGGGGAGAGAAACAATGGTCTTTGAAAATATTCCCTGTAAAAGGAAAGACTGTCGCAGAATACAGTTCTGTCATCATAAAGGCATTTCAAGACGGCGAAATTGACTGTGTTGTGATCATGCCCGAAGATCTGATTTATGAAGGTCTTGTCAATCAACTTATCGAAGCGGGTTACGGTGACAAGGTCATTGGCTTGACCAAAGAAGCAGCTTTCATTGAAGGTGACAAGGTTAAAGCTAAGGAATGGATGCAAAGGGCCGGTGTGCCGGTTGCGCCTTTCAAGGTGGTCGATGCTAAAGACCTTCAGCAAGTCAAAACGGTGGTCACTGAGTTCATCCGCCAACACGGCGGAGCAGTTTTAAAATATCCTTACAGTGCCGGCGGCAAAGGCTCCCGGCCTATTTTCCGGGTTGAAGATATTCTCGATGTATGGCGTAGACTGCATAAAGATTACAGCCAAAACTACGACAAGCTGTACGGAGACAATCAATGGCCGCTCTTGATTGAAGCCTGGAAGTCCGAGATCGAGATCAGCTTTACCACTTTAGTTGACGGAAAAGGCAACTTTCGCATTCTTCCCACTGCCATGGATTATCCCTTGCGGTTTGAAGGGCCTCCCAGCCAGAATAACCCTGTTACCGGTGGTATGGGCGCCATCGGTATGCACCCCGCTGAAACACCTGAGCTTATTAAAATGGTCGGTGACAAAATTTTTAAACCGTTTGTCCAGGAGATGAAAAAACAAGGTGTACTGCGGCCGTGTATTCTTTATCCGGGCTGCCGCGTATCGATAGATCCTGTTACCGGGAAGCCGGTGGGCATCCTGGTCTACGAAATGAATATCCGGGCAGGTGAGCCTGAGATGCAGGTTGTTGCCCGGCGACTTAAGAATCTGGGCGAACTGGTTGTTGCCACCCTCGAAAACCGCCTTGATGAAGTGGAGCCGGAAGTACGCAAAGATCAAATTTCTATCAGCCTGGCTCTTGTTATCGGTCCCGGCGGACCTCAAGGCCAGAAAGGATACCCTGAGTCTTATACAAAGTATGAATCGGTTGCCATCAATTTCAAGAGTCTTGCCAAGCGGGGCATCCTGATTGTCCCGTCTAACGTTAGCTGGGATGAAGAAAATCAACGCCTGGTATCGGATGGCTCGCGGGTATTCTATCTCAGTAGAAACGCCACGGTCCAACCAGGACAAAAAAGAAGTGAAGCAGCGAAAACGCTCAGGAATACGCTCTTGCAGTCATTTGATGCCGGTACTGTCAGAGTGGTCCCGCGAGAAGTAGATGAGACCTTCGAGGCGGCCAAGTTGCTGCTTGAGCAGGGCAATATTTCCAAGACAGAATTCAAGAAAGCCACGGCTGCTTACGAAAAAGCGAATCGTCTTGATCTGCGCCGCGACCCCGGCAGAATCTATGAAGAGTGGGATGAGCTGTACCCCGACTGGCAGCTTGACACCTAAAAATACCACCAGGTACCGCCTCCATCACTTTTGATTATATGGGTGGGGTTGGAGAAGGAGACTGAATGAAGATTGCTTTCCTAATGGACCCTCTGGCGTCAATCAACCCGACGATGAAGACCACAAGTCAATTGATGTATGAGTGCAACCAGCGCGGGCATACGGTTTATTTTTTAGAACCGCATGATATCTACATCCGTCGAGGCGAGATTGTGGCCAGAATGCGCAACATTTCCGTACCTTTGAATCTTTCCATGAAAAAGTACTGGCGGTCGGTGATTAATTGCCTTAAACAGAAGGGACTCATATTTGAAACCGTTACCGAGTTGGACGTCCTGTTTATTAGAAAAAAACCGCCGGTGAATTATCAGGCCTTGGAATTTTTGGCGCCGGTAAATCAGAAGGTGTTCATGGTTAACTCCATCAATGGACTGAGTACCGGAAACAGCAAGCTGTATGCACTGAATTTTCCCGATATCATACCGGAAACCCATGTGTCCAGGGATCCGAAAAGGCTTATGAAAATCATCGATGATTTTGGTGGTGCCATGGTTGTTAAACCGTTACAGCGGTTTGGCGGAGAAGGGGTGATCAAGGTCAGTACCAAGGATCGGGAAAATTTAAATTCACTGATTAATTACTATGTCAGAGGTTATGAAGATTATCAGGCAAGGGAGCCCGTCATGGTTCAGGAATACCTTGATGTGGTCAAGAAAGAGGGGGATGTAAGAATTCTTTTGCTGAACGGAGAGATTCTCGGCGCCATAAAACGAAAACCGCTTCCCGGAGAGTTCCGAACGAACATTTATGCCGGCGGCAGGATTTATCGTCATGAAATAACAACTAAAGAAAGAGAAATCTGCCGGGTTATTAAAGACAGATTAATTTTAGACGGCCTTTTTTTTGTCGGTATCGATATCATCGGTAATAAACTGGTTGAAATCAACTGTGTCAACCCCGGAGGAATACCACGTATTAACCAACTGAATAACGACAAATTGGAAGTAAAAGTTATCGATTTTGTTGAGCAAAGCGCAAAAGATTTGAAAGGATAACATTGATTATTCAGAATAGAATGTTTATAACAAAACAATTCCGGTGGGCCAGTAATGTTATCGCGCTCCAATAAATGCGTTTTTTTTCAAACGCTTCGATAAAGGTATGCATTGAACGACAAACTAGAAAACACACTGCAGGCAGATTCAGCCGAAATTAAAACTAAGGGTGTCCGCAAAATCCTTTTAATGGGGATTTTTTGGCGCATTCTGATTATCGAATTAATTCTACTGGTATGGTCTCTTTATTACAGAGTAATATCGGATCCCCATGTACAGTCGGTTGACCTGTTCTGGTATTCCATGCGAATTACCCTGCTGGTTGCAATTATAATTTTGTTCGTCATGGTCACCTTCAGACACTTTCTTAATAAAAAAATAATTTTGCCCCTGGAAGCTATTTCTGCCTCTAACCGGCGTTTAAGAGACAGCGATTCAACTGAGCTATACATCGACATGCCGGCTGATCCGCCGGACGAAATTCAAGAAATCATTGCCACGCGCAAGGAAATGCTGGAGACGATATTCAAAGTCTCGGAAGAACGTTTGCGCTTAACCAATTTTATCCGCGACATGTTCGGTCGCTATCTTTCAAAAAAGATCGTCGACAGCATCCTGGAATCGCCCGGAGGCTACAAAATCGGCGGCCGACGGGAGACCGTTACGATCTTGATGTCGGACATTCGTGGTTTCACCAGCCTTTCGGAATCCCTGGAACCGGAACGGATAGTACAGCTTTTGAATCGATATCTTGAACGCATGTCCAAAATCATTTTGGACTATGACGGTATTATCGATGAAATTATTGGCGATTCAATTATGGCGGTGTTCGGGGTGCCTGAAAAACGTGATACAGACCCGCAACGTGCCGTGGCCTGCGCCCTTGCCATGCAAAACGCCTTGGTTGATCTTAATAATGAGTTCACCCTCCAGGGGTATCCTTACCTTGAAATGGGCATCGGCATTAATACCGGCAATGTAATTGTAGGAAATATTGGTTCCGAATTAAGAATGAAATACGGCGTCGTGGGCGCTGCCGTGAATACGGCCTCCCGCATAGAATCGAACACGGTCGGCGGTCAGGTCATGATCGGAGAGTCAACCTATCATTTGGTTAAGGATTTGGTAACCATTGAGGCGCCTCAGGCCATCATGATGAAAGGAATCAAAAAGCCGTTGATAACCTACCTGGTCAAAGCCATCGGACCGCCTTATAATATTGAATTAGATGTCATAGCTGAAGTGAAATTGGAATCTCACTTAAATCTACCTTTCAGCTGCTGGAAAGTGGAAGATAAAAAAATAGTAGACGGCGCCATTTCCGGTGAAACCATTCTGTTGAGTGATAATATGATTACCGCAACGGTAACCCCACCTTTAAAGCCTCTGGCGGATATCAAGCTTGTTTTCGATTTTTGTGTGGAGGCCCACTGTTTTGAAGACATCTATGCCAAAGTGTTGTCCGTCGAAAACACCAAGGACGGTACAGTCCATCATCTTCAGATTACCGCCATCGACCACAAAGACAGAGAACTCCTGGAAAAATGGATACGAGAGGCTTCCTATCCCGGGCATTAAATCGGAGGCCATTCAGGGTGACGGACATCGAAATCTGGGATGAGCTTCAATAAGGGCCTGGGTATACGGATGTTGCGGACTCTGAATAATATCCTCAGCCGATCCTGTCTCCACCAACTCGCCTCTATAGATCACAGCAATGCGATCGCACAGGTAGCGGGCAGCTGCCAAGCTGTGGGTGATAAAAAGGAAAGTTACGTTATGTTTTTTTCGTATTTCAGCTAAGATGTTAAAAATTTGTATCGATATAGTGGCATCGAGCATCGACGTAGGCTCATCCGCAATAACAAATTCCGGTTTTAACACCATGGTCCGCGCAATGGCCACCCGCTGGCGCTGTCCACCGCTCAGCTGATGCGGATATCGATAAAAGAAGTCATCCGCAGGCGCCAGGCCTACCGATGTCATAACCTGCCGGACCACATCCTTGCGGGCCCTGATATCTCCGATGTTGTGGACGAGCAGCGGCTCTGAAATAGTATCATACAGAGAAAAATAAGGGTTTAAAGACTGGTAGGGGTCCTGGAAAATCATCTGCACTTTGCGGCGAAATCCTTTGAGGGCCTTGCCTTTGATTCTGGTAATGTCTCTGCCGTCGAATAGCATTTTCCCATCGTCCGGTTCTTCCAGTTTTACGATGAGACGGCCGGTAGTGGTTTTGCCGCTGCCGCTTTCGCCGACCAGCCCGAAAATTTCACCTTTGTTGATGCTTAGAGATATCCGGTTAAGCGCAACCACCTCTTTTTGAGCGCTCCCTAAAAAAGACCTTCCCGATTTAAACACTTTATACAGCTGCTCTATTCGGAGGATCTCGCTTGTGATGTCCTGCATTTATTTAATCCTTCTTTATTTGCAGCGAAAGCATAGCGCCTTGTGGGTCGGTGTAATTTCAGCATACTCCGGAACACTTAAACTGCAAGCAGCATCGGACAGCGGACAGCGGTCGCAAAAGCGGCATCCTGGCGGCGGGTCAATGAGGTTTAGGGTTACGCCTGTAAACGGCATCGGTTGCGCAACGTCACCGTCCAGCGTGAGGTATGATGCCAGCAGCGCTTTGGTATACGGATGCACGGGCGCTTCAAAAACCTCTTCCCTGCGGCCATACTCCACCAGCTGGCCGGCATACATAACACCTATGTCATCACAAACATCCGCCACAACAGCGATATCGTGGGATATGAAAATAAGGCTGATATTCATTTGCTTTTGAAATTTCTTGACGGCACTCAAAATCTGATCCTGCACGATCACGTCCAAGGCGGTCGTCGGTTCATCGGCAATAATCAGCGCGGGACGGCAGGCTAATGCCATGGCAATAACGGCGCGCTGTTTCATACCGCCGCTGTATTGATGGGGATAGTCTCTCATGCGGTCTGCAGGTATGTCCACCAGAGAAAACAGGTCTTCAACCTGCTTCATGGCCGCTGCCTTGGTTGCCAAAGGATCATGGGCTAAAATGGCTTCAGCAATTTGATCGTTGACACGGTGTATCGGATTTAAGGCATTCATCGCCGCCTGAAAAATCATCGCTATTTTTTTCCACCGGATTTGACGCAGTTGTGCATCCGGCATTGCCAGCAGCTCTTGACCCTCGAAGATGATGCTCCCTTGTCGGATGGATGCATTGTCAGGCAAAAGCCTCATCAAGGCCATACCGACCGTTGTTTTCCCACATCCCGATTCACCCACAAAACCTAAAGCCCTGCCCCGCTTCAGAACAAAGGAAACCCCCTCTACCGCTTTTATAAAGCCCTTGCGGGTCTGATACCCGACGCATAAGTTATCAACCGCCAGCAGTGTCATCCTATTCGATTTCTCCTTCCTCCCTCAGCCGCGGGTCTATAACTTCCTCCATGGCGCGGCCCAGCATATAAAAGGAAAGCGTCAGCAGGGAAATACAAATGCCGGGAGGCAGCAGCCAATAGGGGGCCTGAAACATGTGTCCGGTTTTCCATACCCATTGAAGCATCATGCCCCAGCTGACGGTACCCGGATCTCCGAATCCTAAAAACGCCAGCGCGGCCTCAATGATAATGGCCGAAGTAACGCGAAACGTCATGTACAACAAAGACAACGGCAGCACATTGGGCATGATGTGGCGGAAAATAATTCGAAAATGAGACACCCCGGCCACCTTGGCGGCCTCAATAAACGGCCGCTGCTTTAAGGTAAGGGTTTGGGCCCTGATGACACGCGAAACTCCCGGCCAGCGAAACAAAGCAATAAGCAAAACGATCGTCCAGATATTCAACTGCCCGAACAGGGAAGATAAAATCAGTACCACCAACAGTGTCGGCATTACCATAATCATATCTGCCAGACGCATGAGTAGGGTATCTACAGTATGACCGGCATAGCCGGCGATCATGCCGATGATTGTGCCTAAAACGATGCTCATAAAGGCTGCTGAAATTCCGACCATGAATGCAATGCGGGCACCGGCTAAAAGCTGGCACAGAATATCGCGCCCGATAAAGTCCGTGCCCAGCCAGTGGCGCCAGCTCGGTCCTGTGGAATTGGAAATTTGAGGGTCTACGCCGGTCATGGGATGGTACATGGGATCGATCAGCGGTGTAAAGAAGCTGAAAAGGGCCATCAACGCAAAAACGGCCAGCAACGCCAAACCAATTCTCCCGATCAAACTCTCGTTGAAAACCGACCAGTTTTCTAAAAAGCGCTCTATCATCGGGTCTTTTTGAGAAAGTCTTCCACGGCCGTTAAACAGTTGCATTGATTTGTTCGTTACCATCTTCATTCCCAACCCGGACAAGCCGGAACCAACAGGATATATTAAAACTTTAACCACCTGTGCCATTTAACAAGCTGATACTGGA
>JACKQG010004316.1_pt1 | contig 15050 bp, 15 predicted proteins | sample 8237621 | NCBI WGS metagenome assembly JACKQG01 (sample SAMN15677084, study PRJNA649215) | marine metagenome | biome: marine; feature: Black Sea; material: saline water; isolation source: suspended particulate matter (SPM) from the Black Sea western gyre | collected 2013-06-09/2013-06-10 | depth... | reverse complement strand
TAACAGAAGATTCTTTTTTATATGCTTTATATAAGAAAAAAGTATGGAAAAATAGCCTTTTAAAATCCTTTGAGAAGTACTCGACATTAAATTTAGATAAAGGTACTTTTCCTTATAATGTGCTAAAATACACATCAAAACAAAAAACTGAATTCAGGAGAATTAAAAAAAAGAGTGCTGAAAATACGCATCATTTTTTGTTAAAAGACAACTCCAATTTTCCCATTCAGGACATCTATCAGCTTAAAGAAAGAATGATAGGGTTAGGGCTAAGAAAAGCGAATTTCTTAAATGAAGATAGATTAATACTTCTGAAAGAATTGTATAATTCTAATAGGATGATTGTAAGTATGGTGAAGAGTAAGAGTAATATTTGCGCAATTTCATTTATTTTAAGAAATACCAATGAATACTTGTTCTGGATTGATATGTATGATAATTCTAAAATGATAAATATCTACAATTACATTTCATTTATAGAGCGCATCTCACAAGAAAATAATATAAAAATAAACTTTGGTAGAGGAGTATATGATTATAAGGTTACAAATTTTAAGCCAGATATCAAGCAGCTGTTTGCATTCTATATCTTCTCAAATAAGCTGCAGTTATTGATTTTTCTGTTTGTAGATAACATCAAGGAGATTTTAAAATCAATCTATAAAAAAATAAAAAGATGAAAGTATTTTGTTATTTTGTAGAGCCCGCCTTATATACGCTTGATTTAGCAAAAAATATTTATGTAAAAAATAACATTGATTATGGCTTTATAAACTCCAACACTTTAGTTAAATCAGAGGAAAAAACAGCTAAGATATTTTTAGATAATTTAACTTTTTTCTCTAAATTGAAATTTCTAATTACTACTTATAAGAACAATGATTTTATTATTGTAAATGGGTATAATAATTATCCTTTTATTGTAACTTTTATTTTGAATCTATTTTCATTTAATAGAAAATATATTGCTACTGAATCAGATACTCAATTCAGTATTCCAAAGAGTCCATTAAAACGCTTTGTTAAATGGATATATTTATCAATAATATTTCGAAATAAATATATTTTAGGTTTTGCAGGTGGCAGTTTTTCTCACAAGGATTTATTCAGACATTATGGAATGAAAGAGAATAGAATATTTTTAATGCCAATGATGGTGGACAACTCAAAATTTTATCAAGAAGAAAAGCTGTTTCCGGAGATATTTACCTTTTTGTATGTTGGCAGATTAGTAAAACATAAGAATGCAGAAAATTTGATACAACAGTTTAATCAGAACTTTTCTGATAAAAGTGCAGTTCTAAAAATTATTGGTAGTGGTGAGCAAGAAAATTATTTGAAGAATAAATACAGTTCACAAAAAGTGATTTTTTTAGGCAAACTATTTAATGATGATTTAATAGCTGAATTTAAAAATGCCAGCTGCTTTGTTTGTCCTTCAGAATTTGAACCTTGGGGATTGGTTGTAAATGAGGCCTTATCTTCAGCTTTACCAGTTATTACAACTAAAGAAGTTGGTGCTGGTTTTGATTTGATTGTCAGCAAGGAAACAGGTCTTGTAGCAAATAATATGGACGAGTTTGGGGAGTGTATGTTGCATTTGTATAATGATGCAGATTTATTAATGCGATTTTCAAAAAATGCCTCTGATTTAATGAGAAATCATTGGAATTATGCTTTGTATGATAAATGTTTACAAGATGCAATTAAAAAAGTGGAGCAATGGCAATAGGTTCATTAGTTAGAATATTAATTATTCGAATTTGTTCTCTTTTTTATTTTAAAAATAGGAGTAAGGTGATTTTTTATCATGATATTCATTCTAAGAAGAAATACACTAATATGTCAACTGCTATTGAACTTTTTGTGAATCATATTCAGATTATTAGAGAAAGTGGCTATGAAGTAGTGCCTGAAATAACAAAAGAATACGGGCAAATTGAGATTTGTTTTGATGATGCCTTCTTAGGATTGTATGAAAATATTGGTTTCTTAAAACAGCAAAATATACCTGTTCACTTATTTGTTATTTCTTCTTATCTAGAGAGAGAAAATTACATCAATGAAAAACAATTAATGGAACTTAGTAAATTAGACATAATTAAAATCTCCTCTCATACCCATACCCATAAAATTTTAAATCAGCTTGATGAGAATGAGCTACTAAGAGAATTGAAAGAGTCAAAAGAGATTCTTGAAGATTTATTAAATGCTCCGGTAGATTCAATTTGTTATCCTGAAGGAAAGTTTGATAAAAAAACAATTCATATTGCAAAAAAAGTTGGCTATAAAAAGCAATATTCTTCTTTGCCTGGTTTTTTTGCTGATAAGTTTGAAGATGGTGTTGTTAGAAGAAGTTTGGTGCAATTTGCTCTAGAGAAAGAATTTAAAGCCATACTAAAAGGTGGTGATCATATTTTAGCATTTTGGTATAAACTAAAACATTTTAAGAGATGAGAATTTGTTTAGTATCCTCTTCTTTCTATCCTGCAACTTTTTATGGCGGCCCAATTTCTGCTACATGGGATTTATCACAAGAATTGGCCAAGAAAGATGTGGAGATGTATATATCTACTACTAACGCTAATGGAAATTCTAGATTAAAAGTTAACACAAATAGATTTATTAAACAAAAGGAAAAACTGTTTGTAAAGTATTATCACGAGCAATTTATAAATAGATTTTCACTAGCATTTATTTTCGGTATTTGGGATGATATCAGAAAAGTAGATGTAGTGTATATCCAATATTTGTTTCATTATACTGTTTTATTTTCTTTATTGTTTAGTAGAATGCAGGCTAAAGAGATTATAATTTGTCCAAGAGGCAGTTTTTCTTCTTTTACCCTTTCCAATAAATTACCATTGTTAAAAGCACTTTGGCTTAAACTATTTATCAAACCTTTTTCCAAATCTATTAACTGGCAGGCATCTTCTTATTTAGAAGAAAATGATATTAAAAGAAGATTTCCAAATGCTAGAGTTGAGATAATTAATGATGGAGTAGACTTTTCATCTTTTCAGCAATTTAATAAATATGAGAAGAATGAATTATTAGAAAAGTATACAAATACCCAATTTAAAGCTATTTCAAACATTTTCTTTTCTATGGGAAGATTACATGCCATTAAAGCTTTTGATGTGCTGATTGATGCTTTTTCACTCTTTATTAAAGAGGATACAAATGCTAAATTAATTATTGCTGGAGGTGATGATGGGGTAGGAGAAAAGTTAAAACAGCAAATTATTGATTTAAAATTACAAGACTCCGTTTTTCTAATTGGAGCTATTGATTTTGAAGATAAAAAAACACTTTTAAATAATTGTGATTATTTTACTTTGGCATCTGAATTTGAGAGTTTTGGAATTGTAGTAGCTGAGGCATTAGCTTGTGGCAAACCAATAGTTCTTTCTAATAAAACACCTTGGAAAGATTTAGAGAAGAATAAATGTGGTATTTTAGTTGATAATGAAAAAAATAGTTTTTCTAATGCGTTTTCAAAAGTTATAAAAGAAAAGTACGATAGTAAAGCGATTAAAAATTATATTCAATCCAATTATGATTGGAGTATCATTACAGATTGTTTTTTAGCTAATATAAAAAATAAGTAGATGTATATTTTAGGAATTAATGCATATCATGGAGATTCTTCAGCTTGCCTACTTAAGGACGGAATAGTAGTTTGTGCTACTGAGGAAGAGCGTATTAGACGTATTAAGCATTGGGCTGGATTTCCTTCTGAGGCAATAAAATTTTGTTTGGAAGATGAAGGAATCACTATTGAGCAAGTAGATTACATTACCATTTCAAGAGATCCGAAAGCTAATTTTTACAAGAAAATACTACATGCTTTAAGATATTCAATGAGTATTTCTGCAATTTGGGATAGATTGGGAAATTCCAAAAAAGTGAGTTCAGTAAAGCAGGAGTTAGCAAATCTATTTCACCTTCCTATATCTTCTATTAATGCAGAAGTTCATAATATTGAACATCACAGAAGCCATATTGCATCTTCTTTTTTTGCTTCTCCTTTTAAAGAATCTGCCATTTTATCAATTGATGGTTTTGGAGATTTTACTTCTACTATGACTGCTGTTGGTTCGGGAAATAAGTTTAAAGTTTTAAAAGAAGTAAATTATCCTCATTCCTTAGGTGTATTTTATACAGCTGTAACACAATTTTTAGGTTTTCCTAATTATGGTGATGAGTATAAAGTTATGGGACTAGCTCCTTATGGTAAGCCAAAATATTTAAAAGAGCTAGAACAAATACTGAAGCTCTCAGATGATGGGTTTTTTAAGTTAAATAAAAAGTATTTTAAACATTTTAAAGAAGGTGTTGCAATGGATTGGGAAGGAGGTAGTCCAACTATTGAATCCTTATTTACTAAAGATTGGGAAGATTTATTTGGAAAATCAAGAGAAAAAGAAGCTAAATTGGAGCAATGGCATATCGATTTAGCAACTTCTGCACAAAAATTTACTGAAAAAGTTATTTTTCATTTACTTAATCATTTACACAAAGAAACTGGCTCTGAGAATATATGTATAACTGGAGGAGTAGCTCAAAATTCAGTTGCCAATGGTAGAATTTTGGAAAATACTCCATTCAAAAATATTTACATTCCTTCAGCAGGACATGATGCCGGAACTTCAATTGGCTCTGCATTATTTCTTTATAATCAGCTATTAGGAAATTCTAGGATGCCAGAAATTACATCTGCTTATTTTGGAAGTAAGTTTAATCATGAAGAAATTATTAAAGTTTTAGATAAAGAGGGCGTTACATACACTATTGTATCTGATGATGATTTATTTGAAAGAGTTTCAGATAAGTTAGTAGATGGAGGTGTTGTAGGATGGTTTCAAGGAAGAGCTGAATTTGGTCCTAGAGCTTTAGGAAATAGGTCTATTTTAGTTGATCCTAGAAGAAAAGATGCTAAAGGCTTGCTAAATGAAAAAATTAAAAGGAGAGAGAGTTTTAGACCATTTGCTCCTTCAATTTTAAAAGAAGCCGTTGGGGAATATTTTATCCAACATGACGCAGTTCCTTTTATGGAGAAGGTTTTTGATATCAAAAAGGAGAAATATGAACAGATTCCTGCTGTAACTCATGTTGATGGTACGGGTAGGTTACAATCAGTTGATAAGGATGTGTCTCCAAGATATCATAAATTAATCTCTAAATTTGCTGAAAAAACAGGAGTGCCTATTTTGTTAAATACTTCATTTAATGAAAATGAACCCATAGTAAATAAGCCTGAGGAAGCATTAGCTTGTTTTTTAAGGACAAAAATGGATATGCTAGTAATGGAAAATATAATTATTGAAAGATAATGTCGGAGCCCACATTTTACGATATCACTCCTTTTGAGTATGGATACTCTTCTAAAGAAGAAATAATTGCCAATATGAATCCACTCTTAAAAGAGTTAATGGAGCAAAATTCAGGAAAAATATTCTGTGATGTTGGGTGCGGTTGTGGTAGAAATCTTGTGTATGCTTCTAAATTTGCCACACGACTAATTGGAATAGATTTAAGCCTAGCATCTTTAGCTTTTGCAAAAGATTTTGTAAAAAGTGATAAGCTGGAGTTAAAACAAGGTAATAATTTAGAAATTCCTCTTGATTCCCAAATTGCAGATGTAGTTATAAGTGATGGGGTTTGCCATCATACGGGGGATACTTTGAAGGCTTTTTCAGAGTGTGTTCGGATCTTAAAACCAGAGGGAAAACTTTATTTAGCAGTATATAAGAAATTTAGATATTATCCAATTGTTTATCATTTAATAGGTGGCTTATTTAGAATGATGAATAAAATAAAATTAGGCAATTATATTATTGAAAATATGTTTGTTAATGTACATTATCTAATGTATAAGAAACTTAAGAAGCAAAAGTTTTCTAAAACAGAAACTCGTAATATTTTCTATGATTATTTTATGACTCCAATTGCAACTTTTCAGTCTAAAAGTGATGTTAATTATTGGAGTAATACTAATAATTGTAATATAATTAAGTACGCAAAAACTTCAGGAAATTGTCATGTTTTTATTATAAAAAAGAATGCTTAAAAAACCTAAAATATCAATTATTACTGTTGCTTTTAATAGTGCGAAAACTATTAAAGGAACAATAGAAAGTATAATCTCTCAAGATTATAATAATATAGAGTATTTAATTATTGATGGAGGTTCTACAGATGGAACAATGGATATAGTTAAGTCCTATTCTGAGCATGTAAAATACTATGTTTCTGAGCCAGATAATGGCATATATGATGCAATGAATAAAGGAATAAAGGCCGCTACTGGAGATGTAATTGGCATTCTTAATTCTGATGATTTTTATCCAAATAGTTTTGTGCTCAGTAATGTTGCAAAATTATTTCAGAAATACAGTTGTGATGCTGTTTATGGCGATTTGGTTTATGTTAAAGCTAATGATATTAATAAAATCAAAAGATATTGGCAAGCTGGAGAATACTCTACTTCAAAAATTAAAAATGGTTGGATGTTGCCTCATCCCACATTTTTTGTAAAAAAGAAAATTTATACAAGATATGGTTTGTATGATACGGACTTGAAATCTGCTGCTGATTATGAGATGATCTTAAAATTGCTTTATAAACACAATATCTCAGTTCATTATCTTCCAATGATATTAGTGAATATGAGAATGGGAGGCGAGAGTAATAAATCTTTTTGGAATAGAATAAAGGCAAATAAGGAAGATAGTTTAGCTTGGACAAAAAATCAGTTAAACAAACCTATGTTTGTGAGACTTAAAAAACCTTTACAAAAGCTAAGGCAATTTTTCTTAAAACCAGAAATATAGTTGAAAGTTCTCATTGTAGATAATAAGGATTCGTTTACCTATAATTTAAAGCATTATATCAATCATTTTTGTGATGATGTTGATGTGGTTAGATGTAATAAATTACAACTAGATGATGTGGAGAAATATGATAAAATCTTATTTTCACCAGGGCCAGGATTACCAAAGGAATATTCAATTTTAAATGCTATTCTTGTTAAATATGGTAGCTCAAAATCAATTTTGGGTATATGTTTAGGCCAACAGGCAATTGCTGAGTTTTATCGTGCTAAACTGGAGAATCTAGCTGATGCAATGCATGGCATAACCTCTAAAATAAGCCATTTAAATAATTGTAATTTATATAAGGATTTACCTATTTCTTTCCAAATAGGACATTATCATTCCTGGGTAGTTTGTGATAAAGATTTTCCTGCAGATTTGGAAATAACTGCTATCAATGACAGAGGCTTGATAATGTCAATAAAACATAAAAAATACGATATTAAATCAGTCCAATTTCATCCTGAATCTATTTTAACAGAAAACGGATTGCAGCTAATAAAAAATTGGCTTTTTAATTAGTCGTATTCTGGCGTAAACCAGTCTTTTTTCTTTTCGTATTTCAAATCCCGTAATGCGGCAGCTTTTACTCGTATTGTCAAGGTGTAACTTTGATGATAGCCTAATGGTATCCAGTGGAAAAGCATTTCCCAGCAATGTAAATCCCTATAAATATCTACTGAGGAGTAAGTCAATTCTTTTTGATCAAAATCATAACCGGATCGAAAACCAATTTTCCAATTTTTGGTAATTTTTAGATTTCCTGAAAATGTTAAGGATTGTGTAGTGTCTGCAAAAGCAGCAATATTATGCCCTTTATCATAGGTTAAGGAATAATTTGCGCTTAGATCCCATGGGATAGCATAGAAGTCTCGGTTTTCGTCCTCCTCTTTTTTTTCATCCTTATTCTCATCTTTATCAGCGCTAAAACTTTTATCATTTATACTTAGACCAATTGAAGTTGTAAATGATTTTAATCTTGCAAGCCGTTTATTTGTAGAAAGCTCAAATTGATTTATTCTGTTTGTTCTATCTGTATTTGTAACATAGGGATCGTAATCACTTGAAAAAGTAATGTCTAATATATTAAGTAATCTTGTTCTTGCATTTAATCTGATATTACTAAAATTTAGAGAGTCAGAGAAAATATTATAGGAGCTACTTATTCCAAGACTTTCAATTAATTTTATCTTTTTAAAAGTCTCTACAGTATCTTTATTATTTCGGATCTTCATATCTAGTATATTTCCCAAACTAAAATTAATAGTACCACTTTCTCTATTTGATGGACTTCCATAAATTCCATTTTCCATTATGGAGTAGTTTTGAGTTTCTCCATTTTCATTTATTTGAACAGTTTTGTAGTAGTCGTATTTTTCATCTGAAAAATCAGGGTTGTAGGTAAAGGAAATATTAGGTGACATTACATGTCTTATTCCAGCAATCTTACTTTTTTTGAATTCTACCAAGCCATATATCTTGGTATTTAAACCGGTTGATAAATTATAATCATGGGCTCTAGTAAATTTAGATATAGTATCAGTTGTTAATGTGGAATCATTTGAATTCCAAGTTTTCTCAATTCGATTTAAGTACCATCTTTCAGTAAGATTAAAACTTGGAGTTAAAGTGAAATATTTTAACACCTTGATTGATGAGCTGATAGGTATATTATGGGTCATTCCATTTCTAAATTTTGAAAGAGAATTTTTTGTAAATAATAAGGAATCAGTAGTAGAGATGGTATTTTTTGTATTCATTCCATATTGAATTGAAATTTTATCGTACCACTGGGTTTTTGCTGAATTGCCTATTAATTTAAAAGGATAGACCCTTTTTGAATTCAGTGAAACATCAGGAAGAGTTAGACTTATATTTTTATTTGATGTATTTTGACTGTGTCTTAAACTCAGGTTCAAATTATTGAAAAAGCCATCAGTCCATGATTTTGACAGGTTAATATTTGAAGACATGGTGTTTTTTAGATACTCATTATCATCATAAGAGTTGTTTCTGTGATAAGTGCTACTACCAGCTTCTACATTTGCTGAGAAAGTTAATGATGGATTTGCTTTTTGATCTTGTTTGTGAGACCATTTGATATTAAAATCTTTCTTTTCACTATAATCAGGAAATCCAACATAACTATTTTTCATATTTCCATAACTAAGGTTAAGATTACCACTGTATTTGTACCGATTATTATATCTTAAAAGTGATTTCAGATTCCAACTCCCTTGGGTGTAGATATCGCTTTTTAAAGACAAGTCCATTTTTTCACTTAGAGTAAGATAATATCCTCCATCTTTTAAAAAGAAGCCCATATTGGCAGATTCGCCATAAGATGGAATTATAAGCCCAGAACTCTTTTTATCATTATTTGGAAAATATCCAAATGGAAAAATTAAAGGGGTGGGGATTCTGAAGAAAGTAAGATAAGCAGGTCCAGTAATGATTTTTTTACCAGGTATGATTTTAATCTTGTTTGCTCTTATCGAAAAATGAGGTTTTTCTGCGTCACAAGTAGTGTAATCCCCTTTGTGAAGGTAAAAAACATCATCACTTACTTTTTTGACAGTTTTACCTAAAATATAACCTTCGCCTTCTTTTGTTGTAATTTTTTTTACGCTACATTTTTTAGTCTTGAAATTATAGGTCATTTCTTCCGCTTTAAAACTTTCATTTTCTTCAGTAAATACAGGTATTCCTATTTTGTTTTTTGCAGAGTCGGTTGTAAAACTGGCGTAAATAGTGTTTTTATCCCAATCAATCTCAATATAAGAAGCTGTTATAGTAGTTTTTTGATATTCAATTTTGGCATTTCCATACAGAAAAGCTTTTTTCCCATCAATACTCAATTTAAGTGAATCCTCAGCAAATTGTTTTATTTCATCATCAAAGAAGTTATTTTGAATTTGTGATGAATCTGGAGCAGGAGGAATTGTATCAGCAATAGATTTATTAAAAGCCCCTGTTAATAAGAATAGAAATAGAAATAAAGTTTGTGTTTTTAAGTTCAATCTTAGTATTATATTTGTATCAATTGTTCAATAGAAAAATCGTGTCAAAACTAATTAAATTATACCAAATAATTTTAACTAACGCAAGATGGGTGTTTTTATTTGTGATTATCCTTGGTGTGAGTAATTTTCTAGAAGCTCAAACTACTACAAATAAGATACGAACTATTGTAATTGACCCTGGACACGGAGGAAAGGACGGTGGCACTGCGGGGACGGGAAGATATAAAATAACTGAAAAACATGTTGCACTTGCAATTTCTTTACAATTTGGAGCCTATATAAAACAAAACTTCCCAGACATAAATATCATCTATACTAGAAAAAGTAATGATAAATTTCTTGAGCTTTATGAAAGAACACAACTTGCAAATGATAATAATGCAGATTTGTTTATTTCAATACATTGTGATGCTTTTACAAATCCTGAGGCTTCTGGTGCTTCAGTGTATGTTATGGGTATGAGCAAGTTGAAAGCAAATATGGATGTTGCTATGAAAGAGAATGCGGTAATCTATTTAGAAGATGATTATAAAAAAAAATATGAAGGTTTTGACCCAAATACTCCAGAAAGTTATATTGTTTTTAGTTTAACACAAAATACACATCTTGATCAAAGTTTACAATTAGCAGAGCAGGTGGAACAGCAATTTTCAACTACAGCTAATAGGAAAAGTAGAGGTGTAAAACAAGCACCTTTTTATGTAATTAGTAGAGCTAATATGCCCTCTATTCTTATTGAATGTGGTTTTTTAACCAATCCAACTGAAGAAGACTTTTTGCATTCAGAAAAGGGACAAGATTATCTTGCTTCTGCAATTTTTAGCGCTTTTAAAAGTTATAAAGAAAGTGTTGAGAATGTTGATGATTTATCAGCAGAAGATACTTCAGTTAAAAAACCCGAGACAAATACGGTTATTCAAACACAAGCTGCGCAAATAAAAAAAAATGACATTATTTTTAAAGTTCAGATTGGTACATTTTCAAAATCAATGAAAAATGACAAGTTGTTTGTTGAAATAAAAGCACAAGAAGAGTTACTAAATGGTACTTTTAAATACTATGTAGGTTCTGAAAATGATAAAGCTAATGCGGATATAATTAAAAATAAAATGATTGATCTTGGATTTAATGGAGCTTTTGTTTTAGCTTTTAATAAAGGAGTAAGGATTTCTATACAAGAAGCTTTAGATTTGCAAACGAAAATAAAAAATAATGAATAAAGAATTAAAGATAGGATTTGTTGCATTATTAGCTATTGTAGCACTCTTTATAGGTGTAAATTACCTGAAAGGATTAGATGTACTTAATCCAAGTAGAAAATTTTACGCAAAATATGAAAATATTGGGGGCTTAAAAGTTGGTAGCTCTGTTTTTGTAAATGGTTACCAAGTAGGTATGGTGTCTAATATTGATTTATTAGCTAATGAAAATCAACAACTATTAGTAACAATTAGTATTGAAAAAGATTTTGATATTCCTAAAAATTCAATTTTAAAGATTGTAAATCAGGATTTAATGGGTACAAAAAGTGTTAATTTAATTTTGGGAGATGCTGCTTCTTTTGCAGTAGATGAAGATACTTTAATTAGTGGCATAGAAGGTTCATTACAGCAAGAAGTAAGTGCCCAAATCTTACCTCTTAAGATTAAAACAGAGGAGTTAATTGGTTCGATTGACTCTGTAATGAAAATTATTACAGCTATACTTGATAAAGATGCTAGAGAGAATTTAAGCAATAGTTTGCAATCATTAGACCAAACATTTTTATTGATGAATCAAAGTATGATTAAGGTAAATCAAATTGTAGATCAAAATGATGAGAGGATATCAAGTATTGTAAAAAACTTAGAAGCAAATAATGATGAGATAACAAATATCCTTAAGAATTTTTCTAATATATCAGATGATATTGCTCAATCAAACATTAAAAATTTACTGACTAGTTTGAGTGCAGCTTCTAAGAAAATAAATGATTCTGAAGGAAGCTTAGGCATGCTTATTAATGATAAAGATTTGTATTTAAATTTAGAAAAGTCATCTAAAGAATTAGAGGCACTTATTAAAGATATTAAAGCGAATCCAAAAAGGTATGTAAGTTTTTCAATCATAGGTGGAAGTACTCCAGCTCAACAGGAAAAGAAATAAAGGATGGAGAAGTCGATAATTTTTTCTTGCATTTTATTTTTTGCATTAGCATTTTTCTCTTACAATCTTTGGAAAATAGTAAGAAATATTAGATTAGGAAAATCAAAAAATAGATTTGATCAACCCTTAAAGCGCACAAAGATTTTATTAAAAATAGCTTTTGGACAAACCAAGCTGTTTGCACGTCCTGTCTCAGGAATATTGCATGCCATTGTTTACTGGGGCTTTTTAGTGATTACTATTGGAACATTAGAAATGATGGTAGATGGGATTTTTAATTTAGATAGATCTTTTGGTGAATTAGGTGGATTTTATGATATGATCACTGCATCAGGAGATGTTATGGCGGTATTGGTTTTGGTTTCGTGTTTACTGTTTATGGTTAGAAGATTATTTCTAAATATTAAGCGTTTTTCCGGTAAAGAAATGAAAAAATCATCTTCAATTGATGCTATTATTGCTTTAGTCATTATTGTTTTTTTAATGATTTCTTTACTTACAATGAATATTGGCTACATAGGCATTCATCCTAATGATTATTTAGGTTCTTTTCCGATAAGTAATTTTTTGCTTCCGTATTTTGAAAATTGGAATTTACATCTTCTTCATGATATTAGTTGGTGGACTCATATCATGTTGGTTCTTATTTTTCTTAATGAATTGCCTTATTCCAAGCATTTCCATGTAGTGATGTCTATCCCTAATGTTTATTTTTCAAACATTGAAAATTTAGGTAAAATAGAAAATATGGCTGCTGTTACTAAAGAAGTTAAATTGATGATGAATCCTAATCCTGATCCGTACCCAACACCACCTATTGATGCTCCGCCTCCGCAAGCATTTGGAGCAAAAGATGTAACAGATTTAAATTGGGTCCAATTAATGAATGCTTATTCTTGTACTGAGTGCGGTAGATGTACCTCAGAATGCCCAGCTAATCAAACAGGTAAACTACTTTCTCCAAGAAAGATTATGATGGACACTCGCCAAAGACTAAAAGAGGTGGGAAAAAATATTGATAAGTACGGTAAAGATTATTTGGATAATAAATCTTTATTAAATGATTATATCTCAACGGAAGAAATATGGGCATGTACAACTTGTAATGCTTGTACAGAGGCTTGCCCTTTAAATATTGATCCTCTTTCAATTATCGTAGATTTAAGAAGGTATTTAGTTATGGAGCAATCAGCTGCACCACAAGAGCTAAATATGATGTTTAATAATATAGAAAATAATGGAGCTCCTTGGCAATTTCCAGCAGCTGACAGATTAAATTGGAAAGATGAGTAAATTAGTAGAAAAGATAGTAGATGGGAAACACATATCTCCTGTATTACCTGATGATATTAAAAATTATCTGATTGATATTGATGGTACTATTTGTGATGATATTCCAAATGAAGAACCGGAAAGAATGGCTACTGCTAAACTTTATCTTGACGCTTTAGAAACTTTAAATAGTTGGTATAATCAAGGGCATTATATTACTTTCTTTACTTCTAGATTGGAAGATCATAGAGAAGTAACAGAAACTTGGTTAAAACAGAATGGTTTTATGTATCATGGACTTTTAATGGGAAAACCAAGAGGAGGCAACTATCACTGGGTAGATAATCATATTGTTCGAGCAACCCGATTTGATGGTAAATTTACCGATCTTATTGATAAAGAAGTGACTATTCAAGTTTTTAAATCTTAATAGTATGAGTGAATTACAAGTAAAAACAATGGCTGAATTTATGGCAGAAGGAAAAGAAGCTGATATTCTTTTTTGGGTAGGTAGTGCAGGAAGTTTTGATGATAGAGCAAAGAAAATAACAAGGTCTTTTGTAAAAATACTCAATACTGCAGGAATTAATTTTGGAGTATTAGGTACGGAAGAATCTTCATCAGGAGATGCCGCAAAAAGAGCCGGAAATGAGTTTTTGTTTCAAATGCAAGCCATGACAAATATTGAGGTGATGAATGCTTATAATGTAAAATATATTGTGACCACTTGTCCTCATTCGTATAATACAATAAAAAATGAATATCCGTCTTTAGGAGGCAATTATACTGTTCAACATCATAGTGAGTTTATTTCCAATTTAATTTCTCAAGGTAAATTAACTATTAAAGGCGATTTAAAAGGAAAGAAGATAGTTTATCATGATCCTTGTTATTTAGGAAGAGCTAATGGGGTGTATGATAGCCCACGATCCTTAATCAGATCTTTAGGAGTTGATGTTGTGGAAATGAAGCGATCTAAGAGTAGATCTTTTTGTTGTGGAGCAGGAGGATCTCAGATGTTTAAAGATGCTGAGAGAGGAGATAAAGAAATCAATATTGATAGAACGGAAGAGGCTCTTGCACTAAATCCAGATATCATTGCAACAGGATGTCCATTTTGTAATACTATGATGACTGATGGGGTAAAAGCAGTAAAGGAAGGGGCTGCACAAGTTAAAGATATTGCCGAACTTATTGCAGAAAATATTTAGATGTTAGTTGATTTTGATATTCTACCTAATGATTCCAGAATTTGGATTTATCCATCAGCCCAAAAATTAACAACTGATCAAGAAAACTATATTCTTACTCACATCTCTGAGCAACTTCAAAATTGGGAAGCTCATAAAGTGCCTTTAACAGCTGGGGTTAAAGTTTTTGAAAATCATTTTATTGTTGTTGCTTTGGATGATAATGAGGCTGGAGCAAGTGGGTGCTCTATTGATACACTTCAAAATAAAATACTGAAAATAGAAAAAGATCTTTCTGTCTCTTTAATGAATAGACTTAATGTATTTTGCAGGATAGCTGATAAAGTACAATGTATTACTTATTTAAAATTAGCAGAAAGCGCAAATAAGAATAATATATTTTATGACCATACCGTACAGAAAAAGCGCGAGCTTTCTAATTAGTTAAAACCAATAAGAGAAGGATGGTGCAATAGCTTTTTATAAAACTTTTCTAATTTTAGCTAATTTGATATGCAAATCTTCTAGTTTTTCCGATGCCG
>JACKQG010004954.1_pt1 | contig 15052 bp, 21 predicted proteins | sample 8237621 | NCBI WGS metagenome assembly JACKQG01 (sample SAMN15677084, study PRJNA649215) | marine metagenome | biome: marine; feature: Black Sea; material: saline water; isolation source: suspended particulate matter (SPM) from the Black Sea western gyre | collected 2013-06-09/2013-06-10 | depth... | reverse complement strand
TAAGGTGTCCGCACCTTTCATGATAAATGCATTTCCAGCATCACCATTTGCATGGGTTAACGCCGCAGAACTTGCTGTACCCATACCTGCAATTTTATTACCCTTTGCCTCAGATACAATAAACTGCCATGATCCACCATCTTCAGTATCTGTTTCAGCATTTACCATCCATACTGGCATGCGTGAATCTTCCATTTGATTTTGTGCCATTTCAGAATAATCTGTCGGATTGATTGTGTCTAGTAATTTCATGCCGTCAGCTGTACCCCAAACTACTTGCTGCTTACCAGCACGAATTGAGTAGCCGTTGGTTTCAGCATCAACATAAGCTTCACGAAGTGCGTCACGTTGTGTATATGACTCATTGCCATCGTATTTACCAACACCCTTAGAATCACGCATAAGATTTAGCTCTACGTGATAGGTTGCACCTTCTTGCAATTGATCCGCTTCGCCATCAATATAGATGCGTGCAGATGTTTCCGTTTTAAACACATCTTTACCGTGCGAATCGGCAGTTTGCGTTGCTGTTGTTGCTGCACCAATGCCAATACCAGATGTAGTAAATTTGGCAGATTCGTGTACGATCTTACCCGTTACCTCAGCTTCGGCAAATACTGCCGAAGTAGAGAATACCGCTGCTAGTGCAGCTGATAATATTAAGTTTTGTTTTTTCATTTTTTCCTCTTATTTTTAAAAAGTTACTTACTGTATTACAAAAAAAAGTCATAAGCATTGCCTATGACGTTTTTTAAATTTATTTGATATTTCTAGGCATCTTCTTTAACGTACGGGTTGACCATAAATTTTTTGCTTTATATTTATGATTTACCTTGGTGACGCTTCTTGGAATGAAAGCCATAGTTTCATGACCAGTTGCTAGCGTTGTACCATACCAGTAGCCCCAGTAGCTGCCACGTGGATCGTCGATACCTGCAGACACCCAAGATCTATCAATGGTTTTAACTTGCTTGCCGCCTTTGAAGTACTCAGTGCGGTAGTCAGCAAATGTTTTGGCATCGATGTAGCTTACGCGGTTGTCGTACCACCAGTTTGCATCATTAGCAGTTGATTTAAGCTTGTAAACTTCTTTACCATCTACAGAGCAATCTGCTTCAATCTTAGCATTTTGTGTGTATTTATTACGCTCAACATCTTTCATAATGCCTAAACAGCCAGAAAATGTTGCTTTGCCTAATAGCTCGTGAGATTCATGCTTTGGCTTACGTAGTGTTACATCACCAAAGGTAAAGTCTGATCCACCCCAAGCATCGTCACGCGCAGGCTCGGCGAAACGACGAACTTTGCGAATTGATGGAATGAAGATTTCATATGATTGTGATTTTGCTTGATCAGAAAAATCCGTAATTAGCATTCCTGTGCCTTTTAGCTTACCTGAACGGAAAATTGCTAGATCTTGTGCATTAACTCCGTCGGCCGTCGGGCTGTTGTTGAGCATACGCTCTAGTGTTAATGTTAGAGGATTTGAGTCTTTAGCTCGAAGAATAAGCGCAGTGATCTCTTCACCTTTTGAGCCAATACCATAATTGTCAAATGAATAAAAATGATTAACAAAGTAGTTTTGATTAGCAACATCATTAGCAGATAACCCGCTAGATTTATAGGCTAGATCTTTTGATACTGTGGCTGTTGCAGCACCTGCTACAAGACTGGCTGCAACCGCAACCGATAAAGCGATTCGCTTCATACTGACTCCCCCATAGAGTATTTATAAAGTGCTTTAATATACCTATAATAACCATATTGTCAACAATATTATGTCGTTCTGATACAAATTGTCACTTTTTCTCTGCAATTGTTTTTTTTTTTTTGCATTTTCCTTTTACATCAACTATTTTCAGACTTTTATTGTTATAGGTCTTACCTATAAAAAAATATTGGAAATTTTCAAATAACCTTAAAAGGTATTATAGGCCTTGCCTATAATACCTTTTAAGCACCACACACAAAAATTATAGAAAATAATGAAATGATGTTATAATGTAACTACATCAATACATCACATTGGAGAAACCCATGCATAGAGTTAATTTAACCATCGATGAATCGCTTTACGAACAAGCTCGAACGCATAGCTTTGTTTCAAAAAAATCTATTTCGCAAATTATGCGTGAAAGCTTAAGCGAATACTTAAATAATGACAGCAAAACTAAACAACAAGCGGAATTAGTATTGGCTGCAGATGACGAGCAAGAAATTTTGGAAATTTTGTCAAAAGATGAGTTTATTGCTGACGTTGATTTTAAAAAACAATTTGATTTGTGAAAATTGTTTATGCTAAAAAGTTTGTAAAGAAATTTTCTAAGCTTGATTCAAAACTCCAAAAGAAAGTTTATGGTGCCATTGTCAATATTCCCAAAGGCGATATTAAACGTTTATCTGGAAAGCGCACGCCACCTATTTATCGATTAAGAGTTTCAACTTATCGACTATTATTTAACCTTGAAGATGACCTGCTCAAAATTCTATTAATTGACAGTCGTGGTGATGTTTATAAAAATATAGACAAATAATAGTAAAATAAAGCCATTCAATAATCGATTCTTGGGAGAGTCATGGAATTTAATATTTTTACGTTAGTGTTTTTAATAGCAACGCTAGCTTACGTTATCACTCTGCTTTGGCTAAATTTGCGCCAAGATAAAGCGGTAGCCAATTCATTTACAAGTGTGCCTGCCGAATTTAGTGAAAAAATTACGTTAGAGCAGCATCAAAAAGCAGCTGAATATACTCAAGCCAAACTGTTAGTTAATCATTTTGAGGTGATTTTTTCAACGTTAGTGCTACTTGCTTGGACGCTCGGCGGCGGGCTTAATTGGCTGGATCATGTGTGGATGGGCATTACTGATAATGCACTCTACCCAGGGGTAGGCTTTATTATGAGTTTGATGATCATCGCCAGTGTGATTGATTTACCTTTTAGTATTTATCGCAGTTTTGTTTTAGAGCAAAAATTTGGCTTTAATAAAATGACGGCTAGCACTTTTATTAATGACTTATTTAAAGAATTTATCTTGATGCTGATTATTGGCCTGCCGCTAATTTATGCTATTTTGTATTTAATGGGTGCGATGGGTGAGTATTGGTGGGCTTATGTTTGGCTGGTATTAACCAGTTTTTCACTATTGATGTTTTGGGCTTATCCAAGCTATATTGCGCCAATATTTAACAAATTTAAACCATTGGACAATCTTGAACTAAAAGACAAGATTGATAACTTACTTGCTCGTACCGGCTTTAAAAGTGACGGTGTGTTTGTAATGGATGGCTCTAAGCGCTCATCACACGGCAATGCCTATTTTACTGGCATTGGCAAAAATAAGCGTATTGTGTTTTTTGACACGTTGCTTGACGGCATGGATGATCAAGAAGTGGAGGCAATCCTTGCGCATGAATTAGGGCATTTTCATCATAAGCACATTCGTAAACATATGATTACCTCGTTTGGTATTTCTCTGTTGGGTTTGGCGCTTTTAGGTTATCTGATTAACCAGCCTTGGTTTTTCCACGGACTTGGTATTGATACACCGTCAAACCACACGGCGCTGATTTTATTTATGTTGATTATGCCGGTGTTTAGTTTTTTCATTGCGCCGATTAGCAATGCTTTATCGCGCAAACATGAGTTTGAAGCGGATAGCTTTGCCGCTAAACACACCAATGCTGATGATTTGGTTTCTAGCTTAGTGAAGTTGTATCGCGATAACGCTTCTACACTTACGCCAGATAGGCTTTACTCCGCGTTTCATGATTCACACCCTTCGGCTTCGATTCGAATTGCACACCTAAAAGCTAATGAGGGTTAAATTATTCACCCTGTTGATATTGCCCAGTTTAAGTTGGGCTGCGCCCAATTTGGCTGATGGAAAACTACTTTATGATGAAAGCTGCGCCAAATGCCATCATACCCCCTATCAAAGCTTAGGCTGGAATGAGATGACCAACAAAATTGAACTTAGCCATATGGTAGAGGCTTGTAGTGATTATTTTCAGTTGGAATGGAATGCGCAAGATATCAAAGACACGACCGAGTTTTTAAATACTGAGTTTTTCTTTTTGGAGAAATAAGCGGTATACTAAAAGCCTAACGGAGAGAAAACCATGAAAATATTATTATTAACCACCGCCCTATTGGCCAGCATGACCACCATCGCTAACGAAGAAGGTAAAGAATTACACGATGAATCTTGCGTGGCTTGCCATCTAGTAACCCATGATGATGCGTTTTACACGCGTGACAATTCAAATATGAGCAATCATTTTGATTTGCGCAGACAAGTTAGCATGTGCGCCTCAAACTTTGAATTAGGCTGGTTTCCTGAAGAAGAAAAAGCTGTATTGGATTACCTAAACACCAAATACTATAAGTTTAAAGAATAATTGAGTCTGACACGACGCCAAAAATGGCGCATAGAAAAAATCCAAGCTGAGCGTATTGCTCGCGCTAATCGCGTCGCTGATAGCTCAGATACGCTTGATTTAAATACTGATCATGCCAAGACTGGCTTGGTGATTACTCGTTACGGTCAACGCTTACTGGTGGAGTGTGATGGCGAGCTGTTTCAATGTACCGGTAGGCGCAATATCGAGTTGTCTGTTGCAGGTGATCAAGTGCTGTTTCAACCCACCGATAATGGCGAAGGAGTAGTTACCGCCCTACTTGAGCGCGATAACTCACTCATGCGTTCGCAAAAGCTTATTGCTGCAAATATTGATGAACTTTGGTTGGTGGTGGCGATTGAGCCGCACTATCAATTTGAACTGATTGACCGCTACTTGGTGGTGGCTGAAAATGCTAATTTGCCCATTAACATTGTGGTGAATAAGATTGAATTGTCAGACAACATGGATAAAGTTAAACGTGACTTTTCTATGTATGAATCAGCCGGTTATAACGTAAGCTTCCTAAGCGTGAAAGCACAAACCAATATAGCTGACTTTAAAACCAAGCTTAACGAAAAAGCGCACATCTTTTTAGGCCAATCAGGTGTGGGAAAATCTTCACTTATTAATGAGTTAATTCCAGATTTAAATTTGCGTGTGAATGAGATTTCAACCAAAAGTAAACTCGGCAAGCATACAACGACTAGCACGACACTTTATCACATCCCCTCGGGCGGTGATTTGATTGATTCTCCTGGTGTGCGAGAGTTTCAATTAGACGAGCTAACCGATAAAGAAATTCTCAGTGGCTTTAAAGAATTTAAACCTTTTATTGGCCAGTGTAAATTTAGAAATTGTGCCCATATTAACGAGCCCAAATGCGCCATTAAAACTGCCGTAGAAAATGGTGAAATTAACCCAATACGTTATCAGAGTTATTTAAACTTGATTCACTAAATAGAATCTATTCAAACTCCATTCGTTTAAAAATACGCTCAGCATTTTGTTTATGTAACTCTCTATAGGTGCCGCGATCACGAAACATAGATTGGTCAATATTGTAAGCTTCGTATAAGCCGCCATCTTCATCTAAAACCTTCTCCACTTCGCCAATCATGTGAAGTAGATAATCTTTGGTAAATTTAGTCACTGTGGCCAAATCAGTTGATTCACCATGGCCTGGAATAATAATTTCAGGCTCTAACGCTTCGATTTTATCCCACGTTTCAGCCCAGGCAGCTGCATCGGTATGCGGAAAAATCGGCAGCATGCGTTCATTAAAGGCAGTGTCACCACTGATCAGTATTTTTTGCTCTGGCAACCACAGCTGAATGTCATCCGGTGAATGTGATGCGCCAATATGCATAAGCTCTATTTTGGTATCACCCATTGGTAAGTTCATTTTTTCTTCAAAAGTTAGGTCTGGTCTGATTAGTTTTGTACCAATAAGCTTGTCTTTTTGTACGCGCAAGGAGCGTGCCAAAATATCTTCACCACGGTGCTTGATTTCTTTATCTGCTTCAACGTGAGCAATAATAATAGCACCCTGCTCTTTCCAGTAATTAGAGCCCAGTATCGCATGGCCTTGAGAATTTTCTAACACCACATATTTGACTGGCTGATCAGTTACTTTTTTAATTTCTTCATGCAAAGCTTTTGCCAATAAATAGCTACCACCCGCATTAAAAACCAATACACCATCCGTGGTAACAATAAAAGATAGGTTGTTGTTGTGATTTGAATTTTCGTAAGTATATGGCTGAGTTGCACCAATGGCGGAATAAACATTGTCAGCTATTTCTTCTGGCAAGCGATAGAGAATATTGTCTTTTTCATGATCGCTGATATAAACAGGCAAGAGCTCATCTTTCCAAGCAAAGAACCCATCAGAATAATTCTTCACATTGGTGTAGCCCATATTTTCCAAAGTTTTGGCAGCAAGTGGCGAGCGTAAATTACGACCACAATACACAATAATTGGCGTGTCTTTAGATTTAGCATGATCGGCAATTTGAAACTCTAACCAGCCACGAACAATATTAACATTTTGACCACGATTAATAGTGCCTGTGTACTTAAGCTCAGTTGGTGTTCGCACGTCAATCAAAACAACAGTTGGATCTTCATCTAGGATTTTATTTAACTCATCGGTATTAATATTAACAATTTGCTTGTTAACCGACTCCAGCATTTTGTTGCCATCAATAATATCAATATCGGCTTGAACGTTAAGTGCGGTAATCACTGCTGCAATGGTTAGAATTTTTTTCAACATGGGTTTTATTAATTAATTTAAATTGTTTTAATTATCTCATAATAGCGTATTATCAACCTTGAATAATTTTTTATCAATAGAGGAGAGAGTAAATGAATAATAAAATGATTAGCGCATTAATAATTAGTGCAAGCCTAGGTTTAAGCACTAGCGCATTGGCTTTTGGCCCCAACATGTTTAACCCAATGAATATACCTTCAGAGGTAGCTGAAGCCGTATCAGATGCAGCGCCCGATGGCATGGTGTCAAACGCACTAATTCGCACAGCAGATATATTGCCTGAAGAGGTCACGGCTGATATGTTTATGGATATGGTACAAGTGACTGTAGTTGATGAAGGTATTACCGGCGCTGAGGTTGATGAGTCAATTGTCTCTATGGCAACTAACGAAAATATCTTGCACGTGGCTATGTTCCCACTAAGCAAACAAATTGAAAATGTTACTGGCAAGCCTTATCGTCATTTAAGTATTCACAATATTTGTGATGCGGTCACTGCGGCTAAAATTGCTGATATTGATGACCGATACGCCGTGATTCTGCCTTGTAGAATTGCCGTTGTTGAGGGTAAAGATGGCGTGCTTAGAATGATTAGCATGAACCCGGATGTGATGTACAAGATGAACCTACCTAAAGGTGTGCTCGATCCTGCTATTGAAGTTGCTGACAAAATGAATGCTATCTTAGCAGGCGCTAAAGAAGGCGCTTTCTAGTCACTATTCAGATTTACCATAAGGCCTGCATTTGCAGGCCTTTTTGGTTATGAGTCAAGAGCAAATTATTAAACGTCACCAAGGCGCTTTTAAGCAATTTGGACACCATCCTAATGCACTATTGTGGAGTGGGGTAAAAATCCAATATTTACGTTTTGAGCAGCTTGCCAAGATCGGCATTCAAGCAGGCGATTCATTGCTTGATGTTGGTTGTGGCTTTGCTGACTTGTATTTTTATCTTAAGCAACAAGGCGTACCAACACACTACCAGGGTATTGATATCGTTGAGGAATTTAGCGCCAAAGCCAGCGCTCTTTACCCCACTGCAAAGCTTTCGACAAATGACATTTTTAGCCTTAATCCCGCTAAAAATAGCATTGACTATGTCATGCTTTCAGGTGCACTAAATTATGTACTTAATGACGCAGAGAATAATGCCAAAAAAACCATTGAAAAAATGTTTGCTACATGTAGAAAGGGCATTGCTTTTAATCTGCTAGATAGTGATGACCAGTGGTCAAATTCGCGTAATGATTTGCAAACCTATCACAAGCAAGAAGTTGTATCATGGATTGAAAAAATCACCCCGAATTATCAACTTATTGATAATTACTTAGATAACGATTTCACCCTACTGGCTTGGAAAAAATAACACCGAATTATCACTAACCACCCCAAACTTTGCTTGATATTTTTCTGCTAAAAATTCAAATGTTTTTTTACTAAAAAAACAAATGTGGGTTGGGTCATTTTTGTAATACCAAGTGGAAAAATCAACCTCATTGGTTAATTGCTGAGTCATTACTGCCAATACGCCGTTTGCATTTAACATTGAGAATAATCGTTCAATTTCAACACCAGGATTGGACAAGTGCTCCCATACTTCTGTTGCTGTAATGAAGTCATATTTTTGGCTAAACACTTGTTGATCGTTTGCATAATATTTATCAAATAAATCAACCTTATAACCTTGGTTTTCAAACATTTTTGATAAAGTTGGCCCAGGGCCACAGCCGAAATCCAAACCCTTGGCCTGCGGCTGAATATGCTTTAGTACGGGATCAAACACCGTTGAAAGGAATTGTTGATAACCCGTGTTATCTTCAGTATTTTGATGAAGATCATAACGGGATTTTTCATCAGTATCATTTAAATGAAAACGCTTGGCTAAAAAAACCAACTCGCAGTTTGAGCACTGCAAGTAGCTTGAATTCTCATTTGAATAATAAGACTGAGTCTTATTAGAACCACACAATGGACAAGACTGATCTTGAGTCATTGCGTGGTGCTCAACTAATTAGTGAGAACAAGATCCTGTGTGTACATGACCATGCTCAAGCTCATCAGCCGTTGCTTCTCTTACGTTTTCAATTGAAACATTAAAGTGTAGTGTTTCACCAGCTAATGGATGATTAGCATTAATGGTAACCGTTTCTTCATTGATTTTTTCAACACGAACGATAAATGGATTACCCTGCTCATCTTGTGATTGAAGCTCCATGCCCACTTCTAAGTTTTCAATACCTTGTAAAGCTTCCATTGGAATCTCTTGAATACCTTCTGCATGATGAACACCATAAGCATCTTCAGGTGCAACTGAAACGTCGCAAGACTCGCCTACTTTCATACCCTCAAGGGCTTTTTCCAAACCAGGAATAATGTTACCATGGCCTTGAATAAATGGCATTGGCTCTTTGCCCGTTGATGAGTCGATTACATCGCCAGCATCGTTTTTAAGGGTGTAGTGCATTTCAACTACGGCGTCTTTTTTTACAGTCATTACTTTTCTCCTGGTTGGCCTAAAGCCTAATTAACAACACTTGAACATTCAAGATATTTATACAAGATATTTATACCTATATAGGGTCGGGCTATTAATATTCAAGCACTCTTTGCAATTATTTAGCCCACCATCTGCCAATACCAAACCAGATAATCCAAGAAGCTGCGAATAGTACAAAAGTAGTGTCTTGAATCCACGGTTCAATTGGATATTGTTTAACTGCCAATGCAGTTAAAAAAAGTGCCAAAACTACAAACCCGCTTTTACATTTGATACGATCTTTACGCTGCTCGTGACGCGCACAGTGCAATACAACATCAACAAAATTTTTAAACGGATAAATAAGCAAAAAGAGAATAACTGGCGTTAATACCACCGAAATTACAATGGAGAGCGCACCATCAACATCAGCCTCTACAAAACCAAAATATGCGCCAATATCCATACTGGCCAAGGTAGAAATAATATAATCGCCAGGAAAGGTTGCCCAATCTATTAAAGTCTGCAACAAAGTAGTTTGATCAGTCGTTTTACTCATAAAAATTTATTTTTGGTCAGTGTTAAAAAGTTAGCCAATTATACGTATTTTTAATTTTTTTTACCCCTGTGCTTTTGGTAAGATTTTTTACGAATTCGATGATGAAAATCGTTATTGGCTTGTCGTGATCGATTGGGTTGTTTTGCCTTAGATACACTAGTATAAGGCACCAAATGTTTGTCGCTATTACCAATTAGATCGCTACGCCCCATGCGCTTTAGCGCTAGCCTCAATATATCCCAATTTTTTGGATCATGGTAACGCAAAAAAGCTTTGTGTAGTTTTCTCTGGGCACCACTACGCGGCGTTTTTACCACCTCTGAGCGTCTAGTAATCTTCTTTAACGGGTTTAACTCACTGTGATACATGGCTGAAGCTATGGCTAGTGGCGTTGGGATAAACGCCTGAACTTGATCCGGCTTAAAGTTATTCTCTTTAAGCCAAAGCGCCAAGTTAAGCATATCCTCATCACTGGTACCAGGGTGCGAAGAAATAAAATAAGGAATCAAATACTGTTCTTTACCCGCTTGTTTTGAATAGCGCTCAAACAATTTCTTAAATTGATAATACGAGCCAATGCCTGGCTTCATCATTTTAGACAAGGTGTTTTTTTCTGTATGCTCAGGTGCAATTTTCAGGCGCCCGCCTACATGATGAGTAACTAATTCTTTAATATATTCAGGGTCACGCACTGCCAAGTCATAACGCAAACCCGACGCAATAAATATTTTTTTAACTCCTGTTAACTGGCGAGCGCGTCGATAGAGTTTGGTTAGTGGCTTGTGATCGGTGCCCAAATTTGGGCAAATATCCGGATACACACAGGTAAAGCGGCGACAAGAGGCTTCAATTTTAGGATCCTTACACTGTAGGCGGTACATATTGGCCGTTGGCCCACCAAGATCAGAGATATTACCTTTGAAGTCTTTATCGGTATCGCGAATCGTTTCAATTTCACGAATCACTGAATCTTCTGATCGACTCTGAATAATGCGCCCCTCATGCTCAGTAATTGAACAAAACGTACAGCCGCCAAAACACCCACGCATAATATTAATCGAATAACGAATCATATCAAAGGCTGGGATTTTTAGATCGCCATAAGCTGTATGCGGATGGCGTGTGTATGGCAATTCAAATACAGAGTCAAACTCTTGCATCGATAAAGGAATTGGTGGCGGATTAAGCCATACGTCACGCTCACCATGGCGCTGCACCAAAGCGCGCGCATTGCCTGGGTTGGTTTCTAAATGAAATACACGTGAAGTATGTGCATAAAGGTATCGATCTTTAGCTACTTGCTCAAAAGACGGTAGGCGAATAACGGTTTTATCACGCACCAAATCACTCGTGCGTTGACCAAACTCAAGCACTTGTTCAGCACCCTGATTAGGGTCAATTTTGTTTGCCTTATTATCAGACTCACCTTTATCACAAGATTGCTTATCTTTAGCACTTGTGTCAGCATAAGGATCGGCTTGTGGGTGAGATAGGCTTTTATCCTGATCAATGTCAGTAGAATCCAATACTGTCCAACCTTGCTCAATGCTTTGGCGCATAAAAGCTGTGCCACGGATATCGGTTATTTGTTTAATAGCTTCGCCAGCAGCTACTCGATGTGCCACTTCAACCACAGCGCGCTCAGCATTGCCAAACAATAGCAAATCAGCTTTAGAGTCAGGCAGAATTGAGCGACGAATAGTTTGCGACCAATGATCATATTGCGCAATGCGCCTAAGACTTGCCTCAATACCGCCAATAATAACAGGAATGCCTTTATAAGCTTCTTTGGCACGCTGCGTATAAACCGTGGTGGCTCGATCGGGCCGTTTTCCAGCCACCCCACCAGCTGTATATGCATCATCCGAACGCGGTTTTTTCTCAGCCGTATAATGATTCACCATAGAATCCATATTGCCGGATGCCACCGCGAAAAATAAATTTGGCCTGCCTAGCTGTCGAAAGTCATCGGCCGAATGCCAATCAGGCTGAGAAATAATACCCACTCGAAACCCTTGAGACTCTAGCAAACGACCAATAATCGCCATACCAAAACTCGGATGATCAACATACGCATCGCCAGTAACAATAATAATATCACAACTATCCCAGCCCAAATTATCCATCTCCTTGCGCGACATAGGCAGCAAAGGCGCAGGCACAAGCCCTTTTTTATGCGGCCAAAATTTTGGATAAGAATAAATATTTTTTGGCGCTAATGACATGTTTCAAAGTATACAGTAAGCAATTAGCCGATTTATCATCCTAAATAATTTGACCTGTTGAAATATTGTGCACAAACAGTGTACGAAATATAGGAATTTTAGACAATAAAAAAGGGTTTACATCTCTGTAAACCCTTTAAGTATATGGTGGGGCGTGAGCGATTTGAACGCTCGACCAGCGGATTAAAAAACTTACCAAAACATCTAAAAAACGCTCTAAACCCTGCTACTAAAGCACTTTTGTTTCACTTTAAAATGATATAGAGTGTTCTAAGCAGTTCTTTATTGCGATTATATTGCGACTTTTTTAGCCTTAGTTTGGTTTCAATTAATCACCCTATTGCAACTTTTTTATTATGCAGTTTTATCCAATTTCTAGCTAGAAATTTAAAAATAGAATACTGATAATCCTGTCAACTATTTAATCTATTTTTAACCCAATCTGGATCTCTTCTCATTGGCAAAACAGCAATCACATAATTCGTATTATTAGTAACATCATAATAGATTGCATATGGAAACCTTTTAGACAGCATTTTGTAAAAACCATCTTGCTTTTGATGAATGCCCGAATATACAACAAGGGATTAGATATCTGATAACAAACAATCCCAAAAAATAGTCTCCAATGCCTGTTTGTTGTAATTCGTAGAAATCTTTACCTTGCTCTAAATCTAAAACAGCATCTGATAAGATACTGATGTTATTAATATTCACTAATGACTATCTTGATTTTAAATCAGCAAAAGATATAAACTCTGCCTTACCCTGCTCTATTTTTTTTCTTCTTTCAGATAAAATATCTTTGCGCCACTCTGGAGATTTTACTTCTATTTGATCATGACTAAATGAATCCCAAATTGCCTCCATAGTTTGAAGCCCCTCTGCAGCGTTCATTTTTGTGATTTCAGTAATGGTCATATTAATTATTTTGTTTGTTTAAAAGCATAATACCATTATCATCACATTCTATCAATTAATTTATATTACTCTGTTATACGACTTTTTGTTGCTCAAATTAAGAAATTAAGGGGACACGATACTTAATTATTTACTTTCGGCCCAGGCTTGTTTTTTCTAAGAACTCTGTCAAGCAGCCCCTCCGCAGTTTTTATAAAGCCCTCTTCTCCAAGTGGCCTGCCTGTGCGTGCATGTTTTTGTAGTTCGTCAACCTTGTCATCTTTTGACAGCTTCAGGTAAAGCTTCCAATCATCAACCAAATCGAGTAATGGATTCGGGTCAATAATTCCCAGCTCATCTTTGCCAGATAAGTGCGCATGAACACTGCTATATTTGTAATCCCAGGGGTTTTTGACCATGCCAGCGGCCACAGGGTTGAGCTCTACATAGGCCGCCGCTCTGAGCAAATATGACTCATCCATTGGAAACGAAGCAAAACGTCCTTGCCATAAATAGCCCGTCCACTGCTCGCGGGTATTGATCATTTTTGTATAAAGCCTGTGCGTTTCACCAATTGCCTTTGCTAAAGACTCTTCAGCTTTTGGATTGACAATTAAATGCACGTGATTTGTCATTAAACAATAAGCCCAGATATCAACCTTTTGCTTATCACAATTGCGTTTTAGTTGTTGGAGGTAGTTGTGATAATCTGATTCTTGGAAAAAGACATCCTGACGCCGATTGCCGCGCTGGGTTATGTGATGTGGATATCCGGGAAGGACGACTCTTGCTAATCTTGCCATGGGTGAATTATAGCATGGACAATAATTAAGTATTGTGTCCCTTTAATTAAAATCAGTGTGTAGCAACCAAAGACTTGACTTCTACATTAAAACTAAAGGGAACAATATTGGACAATGCTTCACTTTCTTTTTCTTTAGCGCGGTGTAAATCAGAGCGTAATTGTAAATTAAGCCAAAAATCTTCAGAAGTGCCGAACACCTTAGCCAGTCTTAACGCGGTAGATGGGATGATTCTTCTTTTTCCGTTAATGATTTCATTTACTCTCTGATAAGGCACCTTTAACATGGTAGCCAGCTCCGTCTGCGGGATACCCATTGGTTTTAAAAACTCTTCCAATAGCATTTCTCCAGGATGGGTTGGCGCTCGGTGTGTTGGTATTCTAATCATAATTAATCTCCACTTCTTAATGATAATCAATAATTTCTACATTGGTAGGGCCTTGCTCGGTCCAAGTAAAGTAAATCCGATATTAATAATTAAAGGTAATTAAAGGGACACAATACTTAATTACTCATTTGTGCCCAATGAATACGGAAACTTTAATAATTAAGTATTGTGTCCCTTTAATTCTTTGTGCCCCTTTAATTCTATCCAATTCTCAACAACCAAACCATCAACTCGTCTAAATTCTTTTTCATTGTTGGTTACCACAACCAGACCTTCGCTCGCTGCATGACCAGCAATATGCAAATCGTTAACACCAATTGGTGTGCCTTTTTTCTCAAGATCTGAACGAATAATAGCATAATGCTGTGCTGCTTTTGCTGTGTAATCAAGCACCTCTAAATGTGAAACAAAGTCTTCAAGAATAAGCCTGTTATTTTTAATTTGCTGAGATTTTTCAACCCCATGCATCAATTCTGCAAGCGTTATACTTGAAATAGCTAACTGACCGACATGTGCATTAAAAATATCCAATAGTTTGAGCGGCCTTTTTCGAATAACGTAGATACAAATATTTGTATCTAACATATACCTAATCATCAAACGACTCTCTTTTGCATTCTGTTTGTTCTGGACGCTCTGACATAAAATCATCAGAAACCTGCTTGGAACTCAAAAAGAAACTGTCCCAGGCTGAATCAACTGGGGATATAACTCGATCCTTACCTTTAATACGCACAAACACTTTTTTAATAGACTCATCTAGACGCACTTCTGTTGGCAATCTTACCGCTTGGGTTTTATTATTTAGAAAAACTGTACTGATGGTCATAATATCGTTCAACTCCTTAATTAAATATACCTTAAGTATATACCAATTTGTTTAATTGTGAAGGAAAATTAATAATTTACAACGTTTAAATAATTAAGTATTGTGTCCCTTTAATTCACTTTTAATTCACTTTAATTCAAAAGTTAATTTGTAAAACTTTCAGACAATGTTTTGCCAATCAGAGCATTTAACGA
>JACKQG010004953.1_pt1 | contig 15055 bp, 11 predicted proteins | sample 8237621 | NCBI WGS metagenome assembly JACKQG01 (sample SAMN15677084, study PRJNA649215) | marine metagenome | biome: marine; feature: Black Sea; material: saline water; isolation source: suspended particulate matter (SPM) from the Black Sea western gyre | collected 2013-06-09/2013-06-10 | depth... | reverse complement strand
AAGGGAAAGACATGACCGGCAAGTCCTGTCCCACCTTGGTCATTCGTGAGGTTGCTGGGATACTGTGACCATGAAACAATCGCTGCCCATACGCGAAGCACTGCGCATCTTTCGCCTTGTCCTCATCGTCAAGCTGGCCTTGCTGGGGTTGAGCTTGTTGACAATGCTGGGATTGGGAGGTTCAGCACGGTGGGGCCTCTTGCCGCGCGCCGTCCCCACGCTGTTGCTGTCCCTGCTGGTGCTGCCTCCCTGGCTGGAGCGGGCTCTGGGCCGCCCCTTCCTGGCCCTGGCCCTGAGTCTGGAGGTGCTTTTCGAGAGCCTGACCGCAGCGCCTTTCTTCTTCGACCAGCCCGCCTTCTGGCCTGAGCGATTGGCTCTGCCTTCGCCCATGGCTCGCTACTGGATGGAAGCCCCGCCGGTGGAGCCTTTCTTTTTCCTGTTGATCCCCCTGCTGCTGCTGGCCTGGGGCTACGGCCGGAGCGGAGCGGTGTGGGGCAGCACCTGGGCGACGATCTTGCACCTGGGCACGGGCTATTGGGCGCTGCAGCGGGACATCCTCAGCCGGGGCTTCTTCGTGGGGGCAGTGACGCGCATCGCCTTGTTGTACATCGTGCCTCTCATCGTCAGCATCCTGGCCCAGCGGGAGCGGCGGCAGCACGCTGAACTGGAGGCTGCCCACCAGCGGTTGCGCCGCCACGCCGCCACGGTCGAGCAACTGGCTACTAGCCGCGAGCGCAACCGCTTGGCCCGCGACCTGCACGACACGGTGTCCCACTCGCTGGCGGCGCTGGTCGTGCAATTGGAGGCGCTGCGCACGCTGCTGACCCACGATCCGGCAACAGCCCAGGAAGCAGTGGATGGCATATCGGCCCTGGCTCGCCAAGGTCTGGAGGAGTCTCGCCAGGCCATCCAGTCCCTGCGCGCCGATCCGGTGGAAACGCTGGGGCTGGTGGGCGCGCTGCGAGACATGCTACAGACCTTTCAGGCTCGCAGCGGCGTGCACACCGACCTGAACGTGGCCGGCCAGGCCCCTGACCTGACGGACGAGGAAGCCCAGACGCTGTTCCGCATCGCCGAGGAGGCGCTGGCCAACGTGGAGCGCCACGCCGCCGCCCAGCAGGTGACCGTGCACCTGGCCTTCGGCGCTGACCGCATTGACCTGACGGTGCACGACGACGGCACAGGGTTTGATCCCGCCACTGTGGATGCTGACCGCTACGGCCTGACGGGAATGCGAGAGCGGTGCGAGATGATCGGAGCAGATCTAGAGGTGAACAGCCGCCCCGGTGGCGGGACAGAGGTGTGGTGTTCGCTGGAGAGGTGATTAGCACTCCTGGCGAAGGTTGTGAACCTTCGCCAGGATTGTCTCGCTGGAGAGGTGCCGTGTGATGAATCCCATCCGCGTTCTGCTCGTAGACGATCAGGATATCGTCCGCCAGGGGCTGGCGACGATCCTCAGGTACGCGCCGGGAATCGAGGTGGTGGGGCAGGCCGGTGATGGCGAAGAGGCAGCAGCCCAAGCGCGCACGCTGCGCCCCGACGTGGTGCTCATGGACGTGAAGATGCCCCGGCTGGGCGGCATCCCGGCCACGCGGCGCATCTGCGCTGAGTTGCCCGACACCCAGGTGATCATCCTCACCACCTACGACGCAGACGACCTGGTCTTCGAGGGGATCAAAGCGGGGGCCAGAGGTTATCTGCTCAAAGATGCCAGCGGAGAGACGCTGGTCGAAGCCATTCGGGGCGTGATGCAGGGAGAATCGCAGCTCGACCCCGCCGTGGCCCGCAAGGTGCTGGGCGAATTCCAGCGGTTGGCGGAACAGGCACCGCCGCGCCCTGTCCGCCCGTCCGCCCTGGAAACGCAGGACGACCTCATCATCGAGCCGCTCACGCCCCGCGAGGAGGAAGTGCTGCACCTGTTGACTGAGGGATTGTCGAACAAGGAGATCGGCGCTCGTCTGCACCTGACCGAGGGCACGGTCAAGAACTACGTGAGCACCATCATCGCCAAGCTGCAGGCCAACGACCGCACGCACGCCGTGGTCACCGCGCTGCGGCACGGCCTGGTGGACTTGTGAAGCTCTCCAATCAGCCGATTGAGCCGATACAGCCGATGATTTTCTGGCCAGTTTTATCGGTTCCATCGGTTCCATCGGCTTCATCGGCTGATAGCCTGGCCTTCACTCCGCGCAGAGTTGGAGGCCATCCATCGCCGGTTGGGAGTTGGGATCAATCTCCAACGCCCGTTCCAGCCACTTGATACCGTTGTTGCAATCGCCCAAGTAGACGTAACAAAGCCCCAGTTCGTAGAAGTACTCCAGCGCTTCGTTACCCAGCTCGATGGCCCGTTCGAAGTTGGGGATGGCTTCTTCGTAATTGCGCCGATTGTAGTAGGCGATACCCAGGTGCCCATAGGCCGTGGAATAGGCGGGGTCTACCTCAATCGCCTTCTGCAGCTCGACAATGCCCCGTTCGACGTCTTCCTGCAAGACGTACGTCCAACCCAGGGCGTCGTAGCCATCGGCATTGCCGGGGGCGACCTGGATGGCCTTCTGGAACTGGGCGATGGCTTCGTCGTACTGCCCCAGGACTCGGTAGTTGCGGCCGGCATCCACGTAGATGTAGCTGAGCTTGGGATGCAGCTCAATGGCGCGCAGGTATTCTTCGATGGCTCGCCGGTATTGCCCCTGGTTCTCCAACACGTAGCCCAGGTTGCGGTGTGCGTCCACGCTGCGGTCGTCTAGCTTCACCGCCGCTTCCCCCTCCTCCAAAGCTCGTCGCCAGTTACCCTTGTCAGCGTACACCTCGGCCAGGTAGGCGCGGGCCTCGGCCAGGTCGGGGTCCAGATCCACCGCCCGCAAGGCCACGGCGATGGCTTCGTCGTATTGGCCGTCCCAGTCCAGGGCCATGGCCAGGATGGCCTGATTGGGGGCACTGTTGGGATCAATCCTCACGGCTTCACGCGCTTTTTTCACCGCTTCGGCGCTGTGGCCGCGCAGGGCCAACAGCTTGGCCCACCAACGGAAAGCCTCGTCGTTCTCCGGTTCCAGGTGCGTGATCTTCTCGTAGACCTCGACGGCCTGTTCCAACTTCCCCTCAGCGTACAGCGTTTCTGCCTCCGCCAGGTGGGAGGCCACCGTGCGGGTTGGCGTGGCCGTGGGCTTGAGGGGGTTGAGAGGGCTTTCGAAGAAATTGGTGCGCGTGTAGAGCAGGTAGACTGCCGCGGCGAGCACCGCCAGCAGGATCAGATAGCGCATGGGGGAGCGGCGTCGCCGCCGGTAGCGTCGGTCAATGTACATGATGGCTGATGGCCTAGGGCGGATAGTAGATCATCGAACGGTGTGAGAGATTATAGCACGTCAGGCGGATTTTGACAACGGGGCAACTGTTCGTTCATCTGCGCGGCGCGGCAGCGCTGCACGGCTCGCACGAGGTTGATCTTCGCCCGGGGGGCATCTTGCTCCACGGCCCGCAGCAGCTCGCGCATCTTCTGCCGCGGCGATGCCGCCGTCTGCGGACAGCAGCCTGGCTGCAGGGGGAAGCCGCAGGCACGGGCGAAGCGCACCAGTTCCTTCTCCGGCACGTAGACCAGCGGGCGGATGACGATGATCTGGCCGCCGAAAAAGGCCAGGCGGGGTGCCATCGTTTCCAGCCGGCCGTGGTAGAAGAGGTTCAGCAACGTGGTGTGGGCCAGGTCGTCAGCGTGATGGCCGAGGGCGAGCTTGTGGCAGCCCAGCCGCTGGGCGGCCAGGAAAAGCGCTTTGCGGCGGTGCCAGGCGCAGCGAAAGCAACTGAGCGGTCGCTCCTCGTCCTCGCTGACGTCCATCTCCAGGAAGTGGTATTCGACGCCCGCCTGCTGCAACCACGTTTCCAGAGGGCCTAAGTCGTTCCCATCGCCGCGCTGGCTTTCGTCCCGCACGTGTAGGGCTACCAGGTCATAATGTTCGGGCGCGCTGCGCTGGCGCGCCTGCAGCAGCCGCAGCAGGCTCAGACTGTCCTTGCCGCCGGACACGGCCACAGCCACGCTGTCGCCCGCGGCGATGAGTTGATGGTCGCGGATGGCCTTGTTGACCTTCTTCAGCAGGTAGAAGGCCAGTTTGTCGGCCAGAGGGTTGCTGCTGTTGCTGTCAGCCTGCCCGTTCACGTCCTTGTTGCTGCCTTTCGCCCCTACACGCGGGTCACGCGGCAAAGAACTCGTCCCAGGGGATCTCTGCCGCCGCGTCGTGACCGACGATGCGGATCATGGTGCGCAGCAGGGGCAGCGCCGCGCCGTCCAGTTCCCCCCGCTCGATCATACTCTCGATGGTCGGCCCGATGGCGGCAGCTAATTCTGCGCCTTCGATGGTCTCCTCGGGCATGTAGAGCGCCTTGGCCTGGCTGTAGGGCAGGCCCAACCCCAACAGGCGGCCCATGCGGCCGTTGCGCCCGCCCATGCTGGTGACGTACTGATCGCCCGCGCCGGGCAGCGTGTAGACGCTGCGCGGCTGCCCGCCCATCTGCTCCACCATGTAGGAGATCTCCGACAGGCCTTGGGCGAAGATGGCTGCCGCCAGGTTGTGCATGACGGCGCCGCTGTCTGCCACTCCCTCTTTTTCCAGGAAGCCGCCGACCAGCCCCACGGCCAGGGCGTAGACGTTCTTGAGGGCCACGGCCACCTCCACGCCGATGACGTCAGTGCTCGTCCAGATGTGGTAGTAGTCCGTGCGCAGCGTGGCCGCCAGTTGGTCCAACAGCCCCTGATCCCAGCCGGTGAAGACGACGCAGGTGTGGCGGCGGGCGGCCAGCTCTCCGGCAATGGAAGGCCCGCCGATGGCCGCCAGTTGCACCCGCTCCCGATAGTCAGCCGGCAGGCCGGCGCGGAAGACATCGGGCAGGATGTGCAGCCTTTGACCATCCCCCTCCAAACCCTTGGTCACCGCCAGCACGGGGACTTCGGGAGGCAGGAGGGGGCCGAGCCTCTCGGCGGCCCAGCGGATGCCCAGGGAGTTGACGCCCAGCACCACCAGGTCGGCGTCCTGCATCGCCTCACCCAGCCGGTCGTGGGTGTAGGGCAGGACGCTGTCGGCGACGCGGGTGCGCAGCCGAGGGTGCCGGCGGGATTCGTGGATCTCCTCAATGATGTCGCCGTCCAGGTGGGTGCCCACCAGGCGGACACCGTGTCCATTGTCGGCGAAGGGTACGCTGATGGCCGTGCCCATCAGACCAGCACCCAATATCACGACCTTGGCCATGTTTTTCCTCTTTCCTGTCTGGATTGCGGGCTTCTGGCCAACTTATACCAGACTTCTGCCGATTCGTCAAAGAGGGTGGTCAACCTCTTTCGTGTTGATGTCCTTTCTTCACCGCAGACGTAGGACAAGTTGCCAACTTGTCCTACAGCCTGCCTGTTTTCAGACCAGAGCTCGCGGAGCACGCAGAGACACTTTGGTCTTCTCAGCGTGCTCGGCGGTCTCCGCGGTTGAAAAGCGGTCGAAACTGGCGTCAACACGGTTGGGGGAGACGACCTCAAAGAGGAACTTCAGAAATGGTGCCGCATCTGCCAATTGGGGCTTGACATGTCATTGAACCCGTGCTATAATTAGTTCGTTGGTACAACCAACTAACTGTCTTCCCCGTTGTTTCTCCGAGAGGGGTGGCGATTTGGCCTACAGTTTTCGCACGGGCGATCAAGCACTGGTACGGGAGATCAACCTCTCGATCATTTTGAACACGCTGCGCGAGGCGGCTCCTCTTTCGCGTGCGCAACTGGCCGCCCGGACGGGTCTGAACAAAACCACCGTGTCCAGCCTGGTGCACGAGCTCACGGATCGCCAGTTCGTGCGCGAGATAGGCTATGGCCGCTCCAGCGGCGGCCGGCCGGCCATGATGCTGGAGCTCAACCCCCAGGCGGGCTGCATCATCGGCGTGGAGATCGGCGTGGACTTCATCCTGGTGATCCTGACCGACTTCACCGCCCACGTCCTCTGGCGCTGGCAAGAAGAGATCAGCCCCGACCAGCCGCCCCAGACCATCCTGAACCGGGCCATCAACGCCACGCGCACGGCCATCAGCCATCACGGGACACACGTCTCTCCGGAAGGGAGCAGCCCGCTGCTGGGGATTGGCGTGGGCATACCGGGGCTTGTAGACGTCGCGTCGGGCGTTGTCATCTTCGCTCCCAACCTGGGCTGGCGCGATGTGCCGGCACGAGAGGCCTTCGCCGCGGCCTTCGACGTCCCCATCTTCGTGGACAACGATGCCAACGCCGCGGCCATGGGAGAGCACTATTTCGGCGCCGCGCAGCGCGTGCACGATTTCGTGTACCTGGCGGCTGGCGCCGGGTTGGGCGGCGGCATTGTCTTCAACGGCCAGTTGTACCGCGGCATGGGCGGCTATGCCGGCGAGATCGGTCACATGACCATCATTCCCGACGGCGAACTGTGCAACTGCGGCAACCGCGGCTGCTGGGAGACGCTGGTCAGCCCGATAGCGGTGGTGCGGCGCGTGCGCCGGGCCATCGAAAGCGGGAAACCCAGCCTGGTTAGCCAGCTGGCCAACGACGACCCGCGCCGCATCTCCATTCCCCTCATCGCCCAGGCGGCCCAGGCCGGCGACGGGGTAGCCCGCCAGGCTCTGGAGGAGACAGGGGAATATCTGGGCATCGGCATCGCCAATCTGATCAACGCCTTCGATCCCGAATTGGTGGTCTTTGGCGGCGTGTTGAGCTTTGCCAGTGACTTTCTGTCGCCTGTGATCGAAGCGACCATCCGGCAGCGGGCCATGCTCAGGCCGCGCGATCTGCCGCAGGTGAAAGTTTCGGCGCATGGCTTCGATGCCTGCGTCATGGGCTGCGTGGCTCTGGTGCTGTACGATATCCTGCGCGAGCCCCGGCAGAATTCCTAACCGTCCTTTGGCCGTACTTTCGAGAAGGGGGTATCTGTGACCAACCCAGATCAGTCAGACTCCGTTGTCACCGTTCCCCGAACACGACAGCGCATCCGTCTTGGGGGTGGCTTCCGGGAACTGAACGTACTGATTGCCTTTATCGTCCTCTGTGCCTTCTTCTGGTGGCGGAATCCAGGGGTTTTCGTCAAGCCGGCCAACCTGGCCATCATCATGCGCTTCATCGCCACCTTCGGCATCCTGGGCATCGGCGAGATCCTGGTCATCATCACTGGCGGCATTGACCTCTCGGTGGGTTCCATGACCGCGCTCACCGGCGTGATCGTGGCCTGGCTGATGATGAAGGGGGCGTTGGGCATCGCTTCTTTTGGTGTGGTTCCTGCTATTCTCATCGTCCTGATCCTGTCCGCACTGGTGGGGCTGTGGCACGGGTTCTTCGTCACCAAGGTCGGCGTGCCCGCCTTCATCATTACTTTGGGCACCTGGCTGATGGCCAGCGGCGCGTCAGCCTACCTCACCCGGGGCTATCCTGTGGTCCTCCCTTCCGGTCACCCCTTCCTGGTGCTGGGCCAAGGGGAAGTGCGCTCCATCCCCATCATGTTCATCGTTTTGATCACCGTGGCTCTCATCACGGCCTTTGTGCTCAACCTGACCACTCTGGGACGTCACATCTACGCCGTGGGCGGGAACCTGGAAGCGGCTCGCGTCTCCGGGGTCAATGTGGATCGCGTGCGCTTTTTCTGCTACGCCACCAGCGGCGTGATGGCCGGCATCACGGGCATCCTGCTGGCCTCCCGCCTGGGGCAGGGCACACCGGTGGTGGGGTCGGCCTACGAGTTGTGGGCCATCGCTGCCACGGTCATCGGTGGCACCAGCCTTTTCGGCGGCGAGGGGACGGTGTTGGGAGCCATCCTGGGCGCGGCCATCATGGGCGTGATGCAGAACGGGATGGTGTTGATAAACGTCTCGTCCTACGTGCAGAGTATCATCCTGGGCGTGGTACTGGTGGTCGCCGTGGTCTACGACACCCTGCGCCGCCGCGGGAGACAGTAAGCGTCAGATCATCGGCGGCTGGGAGCCGCCTCTGCAACTCTTTCGGATAAGCAAAAACGAGGATACCCACGATGGCAAGCCATACGCCGATCGTCGAAATGGAAGGCATCAAGAAGAGCTTCGGCGCGGTGCAGGCGCTGCGCGGTGTGGATCTGACCCTGTACCACAACGAGGTGCTGGGCCTGGTGGGAGACAACGCTGCCGGCAAGTCCACGCTGATGAAGGTGCTCAGCGGTGCCTACATGCCCGACAAGGGCCATATCTACCTGGACAGCCACCAGGTGAACATCACCGGCCCGGAGGAGTCTCGCCGGCTGGGCATCGAGATGGTCTATCAGGACTTCGCCTTGGCCAACAACCTGGACGTGGCCAGCAATATCTTCTTGGGGCGGGAAGCTGTGCAACTGAACCTGGGGCTGCTCAAGGTGATGAACAAGCGGCGCATGGAGCAGGAAGCCCGCCGCCTGATGGACCGCTTGAAGATTGACATCGCCTCTGTGCGGCTGAAAGTGGAGAACCTCTCCGGCGGGCAGCGGCAGGCGGTGGCCATCGGCCGGGCCACGGCCTTCGACGCCAAAGTGATCATCATGGATGAGCCCACGGCGGCGCTGAGCGTGGCGGCCATCAGCAAGGTGCTGGACCTGATCCGCGAGCTCAAGCGCCAGGGGGCATCCATTATCATCATCAGCCATCGGCTGGAAGACATCTTCGAGGTCGCCGACCGGGTCATGGTCTTGCGACATGGCCGCAAGGTGGGAAATCTTCCCATCGCAGGCAAATCTCTCGCCGAGGTTCGGGAGCAAGTGGTGGCCCGCATCGTGGGCGCTGTGGATGACTTTGCGCCGACGTAGGGGCGACCCTTGCGGTCGCCCTGCGGGCAGGGGCAAGCCCTGCCCCTACACGGTCGCCCTGCGGGCAGGCGCAAGGCCTGCCCCTACCGGAGGTGTGGAAAGGAGGTGGTGTGCAGCCAACGAGCACGGCAGGCCGGGTAGCAGCGGGCTTGTTGAATGTCCGGCCAACGCCCCTGGCTTTTCCCACGCGTGAAGCCAGGGGACACAGCAGATCGCACGCGTGGAGATCAACACCTATCAAAACTGAGGAGGAGGTTTCACAATGAAAACCCGTTTGTTCGCCATTCTGTCGGCCTTCGTCGTGCTGGCCTTGCTGGTGTCGGCCTGTGCCACGCCATCGGCACCGGCGCCAGTGGCGAAACCGGTCAAGATTGCCGTCATCGGCAAGTCGGTACACCCCTACTGGTCCAACGTAGAAAAGGGCACGATGGCCGCCGCCAAGGACCTGGGCGTGGAAGCGGTCTTCTTCGTCCCGCCCAAGGAGGACGTGGTGGCGCAGATCCAGACCATGGAGACCTACATCGCCCAGGGCTACACCGGCATCGCCGTAGCGCCTTCTGACCCCAACGCCCTGGAGCCGGTGATGAAGAAAGCCGCCGACGCGGGCATCTTCGTCACCACGCTGGACACACCGCCCATTGAGGGCAGTGTCTCCCTCGTCTACATCGGCACCGACAACTTCAGCGCCGGCAAGACCGCTGGCGAGACCATGGCCGGGCTGATCGAGGGCGGCAAGGTGGGCATCGGCCGCGGCTCCGACACGGCGCTCAATGCCTTGCAGCGCACCGACGGCTTCCTGGAGGGCATCGCCGGCACAGCCATCGAATCCCTGGAGCCGGTAAATGACAAAGAGGACGCCGCCACGGCGCTGCAGTTGGCCAACTCCGTCCTCTCCGCTAATCCCGATCTGGCCGGCGCCTTCGGCGTCTACGCTTACAACGGCCCAGCCTGGGTCACAGCCATCAAAGAGGCGGGCAAGGTGGGCGAGATCAAGCTCGTCTGCTTCGACGCCACCACCGACATCATCAACGGCATCAAGGAAGGCGTGATTGATGCCACGGTGGCCCAGCGCGAGTTCGACATGGGCTACAAGTCGGTGCAGATCATCAAGCTGATGGCCGAGAAGGGTGTGGATGCGGCGCTGAGCGAGATGGGCGCGGTGGATGGCATCATTGACACCGGCGTGGATGTCATCACCCCGGCGTCGCTGAAGGACTACGAGGCGGGGCTGGATGCCAAGGGCATCCCGCACGAGTGGAACACCGAGGGCTGGGAAGGCCCCGCGGCTGCCGCGGCGCCGGCGAAGCTGACCATCGCCTGGATTCCCAAGGCCTTGAACAACCCCGTCTTCGAGATCGGGCGCGATGGCGCCTTCAAGAAGGCCGAAGAGCTGACCGCCTCCACCGGCACCGAAGTGGTGGTGGACTACGTCGGCTCCGTGGCCTCGGACATGGCCGAGCAGGCCCGCATCGTCGAGGACGTCATCGCCAAGGGCGTGGACGCCATCGGCATCTCCTGCAACGACCCCACGGGTTGTGAGGATCCCATCAACAAGGCCGTGGCGGCGGGCATCCCGGTGATGACCTGGGACTCCGACTCGCCGGACAGCGACCGCTTCACCTACCTGGGCGTAGACAACTACCAGGGTGGTGTGGCGGCGGCTGAGCTGTTGGTCAAGTTCATGGGCGAGGAAGGCCAGGTGGCCTTGCTGACCGGTGTGCCCGGCGCCTTCAACCTGGAGGAGCGCATCCGCGGCTTCCAGGACGGCGTCGCTCCCTACCCCGGCATCGAGATCGTCTCCACCGTCTACTGCAACGACGACATCAACCTCGGCGTGCAGGTGGTGGAAGAGACGATGCAGGCGCATCCGGACCTGGATGGCTGGTTCCTGGTGGGGTTGTGGCCGCTCTTCGCCGAGCGTGGCTCCATGCCGTTGTGGGAGGAAGCTGCGCTGGCGGGCATGACCAACATCGTCTTCGACACGCTGCCGGTGGAGCTGGAGTACCTGAAGGACGGCTACGTGCATGGCCTGGTGGGCCAGAAGTACTGGGGTTGGGGCTACGACACGATGCAGATGATCTACGACTTCATCGTGAACGGCGCCACCTACGACGACTGGACCGATTCGGGCATGGACATCGTCACCGAGTGCAACGTGGACGCTATGGCCGACATGTGGGCCACCAGCGACTTCACCAAGCCGTTGCCCGACGCCTACGAGTGTCTGGGCGCCCCTGCTGCGGCCGCTCCGGCGAAGCTGACCATTGCCTGGATCCCCAAGGCCCTGAACAACCCCGTCTTCGAGATCGGGCGCGATGGCGCCTTCAAGAAGGCCGAAGAGCTGACCGCCTCCACCGGCACCGAAGTGGTGGTGGACTACGTCGGCTCCGTGGCCTCGGACATGGCCGAGCAGGCCCGCATCGTCGAGGACGTCATCGCCAAGGGCGTGGACGCCATCGGCATCTCCTGCAACGACCCCACGGGTTGTGAGGATCCCATCAACAAGGCCGTGGCGGCGGGCATCCCGGTGATGACCTGGGACTCCGACTCGCCGGACAGCGACCGCTTCACCTACCTGGGCGTAGACAACTACCAGGGTGGTGTGGCGGCGGCTGAGCTGTTGGTCAAGTTCATGGGCGAGGAAGGCCAGGTGGCCTTGCTGACCGGTGTGCCCGGCGCCTTCAACCTGGAGGAGCGCATCCGCGGCTTCCAGGACGGCGTCGCTCCCTACCCCGGCATCGAGATCGTCTCCACCGTCTACTGCAACGACGACATCAACCTCGGCGTGCAGGTGGTGGAAGAGACGATGCAGGCGCATCCGGACCTGGATGGCTGGTTCCTGGTGGGGTTGTGGCCGCTCTTCGCCGAGCGTGGCTCCATGCCGTTGTGGGAGGAAGCTGCGCTGGCGGGCATGACCAACATCGTCTTCGACACGCTGCCGGTGGAGCTGGAGTACCTGAAGGACGGCTACGTGCATGGCCTGGTGGGCCAGAAGTACTGGGGTTGGGGCTACGACACGATGCAGATGATCTACGACTTCATCGTGAACGGCGCCACCTACGACGACTGGACCGATTCGGGCATGGACATCGTCACCGAGTGCAACGTGGACGCTATGGCCGACATGTGGGCCACCAGCGACTTCACCAAGGTGCTGCCCGACGCCTACGAGTGCCTGGACTAGCCCTTCTCAGGGTTCGACACAAGGTTGGCGAGAGACCGCGCGTCTCTCGCCAACCTCCATTCTGAGATGGTATCGAAGCGCGAGACTCTTGCCTGCCGAGCCAAGATGTGGAAGACGAAAGACGAAGGACGAATCCGTCCTTCGTTCTTCGTCTTTCGTCGGCCCGGCGTTCTTCGTTCGGTTTCAGCCCCTTCGGGTTAGGTAGGAAGGAGAGAGCCATTGAGCGAGCAAAACATGGTACTGCGCATGGAGGGCATCTCCAAAGCGTTCCCTGGCGTGCAGGCGCTGGATGACGTGGATTTCGAAGCGGCCGCCGGCGAGGTGGTCGCGCTGGTCGGCGAGAACGGCGCCGGCAAGTCCACGCTCATGAAAATCCTCTGCGGCGCATACCGCAAGGACACCGGCCGCATCCTCCTGCACGGCCAGGAAGTGGACATCGAAAGCCCCAGTCACGCCCAGGAGTTGGGCGTTGCTATCATCTACCAAGAGTTCAATCTCACGCCGAACCAGAGCGCGGCGGCGAACATTTTCCTGTCTCGCGAGCCGCGGCAGAGCGGCCTGGGGCGATTCTTCAACTTCGTGGATCGCCGCCGCATGGAGCGGGAGGCACAGGAGCATCTGAATCGAGTCGGCGCGCGCGTGCCCGCCACGACGCTGATCAGCGACCTCTCTGTGGCCCAGCAGCAGATGGTGGAAGTGGCCAAAGCGTTGGCCGTGGATGCTCGCATCATCATCATGGACGAACCGACCTCCGCCCTGGGCGAGGACGAGGTGGAGACCCTATTCGAGATCATCGGGACACTCAAGGGACAGGGCATCGCCATCATCTTCATCAGCCACCGTCTGGAAGAGGTCTTCCAGATCGCTGACCGCGTGGTGGTGCTGCGGGACGGCCTGCGCGTGGACAGCAAGCCCATCGGCGAGACCTCGTCGGACGACGTCATTCACATGATGGTGGGACGAGAGCTGACGGACATGTTCCACAAAGAGGTGGCCGACATCGGCGCGCCGCTCTTGGAAGTGAAAGGCCTCACCCGCCGCGGCGCGGTGGAAGACGCCAACTTCACCCTGCGCAGCGGGGAGATTTTGGGCTTCGCCGGCCTGGTGGGCGCTGGCCGCACGGAGACCGCCCGCCTGATCTTTGGCGTGGATCGCAAAGATGCAGGTGAGGTCTGGATTGACGGCCAGCAGGTGCGCATTGGTTCCCCGCACGACGCCGTGGAGGCCGGCCTGGGCTTCGTGCCCGAAGACCGGGGCACGCAGGGGTTGGTGCTCGGGCTGCCGGTGCTGGAAAACATCGTCCTGCCCACGCTGGATGAGCATGCCCGCCGCGGCTGGATGGATAAGCGCAGCCTGCGCGACACGGCCCAGGATTTCGTGGACAAGCTGAACATCCGCACGCCGCACCTGCGGCAGAAGGCCATGTTCCTCTCCGGCGGCAACCAGCAGAAGGTGGTACTGGCCAAGTGGTTGGCCATGCAGCCCAAGATCCTGATCATGGACGAGCCGACGCGGGGCATTGACGTGGGGGCCAAGGCCGAGGTGCATGCCCTGATGAGCGAACTGGCCCAGCAAGGCATGGGCATCATCATGATCTCCTCGGAGTTGCGGGAGATCCTGGGCATGAGCGACCGCATTTTGGTGATGCACGAGGGTAAGGTAGCGACTATCCTGGACCGGGCCGAGGCCACTCAGGAGAAAATCATGGCCTACGCCAGCGGCGAGATGGGCAATGAGATCGCAAACAACATGACGGCGAAAGGAGCAGAAGCATGAGCGATTCAGCACAGACGGGGAGCGCAGTCGCGGTGGCGCAGCCCCGCAGGTTCGGTTGGCGAGACATCTTCGGTCGGCAGGAACTCGGCGTGTTCCTCATTCTGCTGGTCATGGGGCTTTTCCTCAGCCTGTATACCGACACCTTCCTGAGCAGAACCAATATTTTCAACATCATGCGGGCCTTCTCGTGGATCGCCATCAGCGCCTTCGGGCAGTGCATGGTGATCATCACCGCCGGCATTGACCTCTCCGTCGGCTCGGTCATGGGCCTGTCCGGGCTGGCCAGCGCCATGCTGTTGGTGCGTGGGGTGCCCGTGGCCGTCGCTGTGATCGGAGGATTGCTGACGGGGCTGATCGCCGGCTTCCTCAACGGCCTGATGATCGCCAAGGGCAAACTGCCCCCCTTCATCGCTACGCTAGGAAGCCTGCTCATGGCACGGGGGCTCTGCTACGGTCTCACTGGTGGCTGGCCTGTGCGCGGGCTGCCGCAGTCCTTCCGCAACCTGGGCCAGTACGACATCCCCATCGCCGGCTTCAACGTGCCTTTGCCGCTGGTCTTCATGCTCGTCTTCGCCGTGATCACGGCCATCTTTCTCACCCGCACGGTATGGGGCTATCGCATCTACGCCCTGGGCGGCAACGAGACGGCCACCGCCCTTTCGGGCATCAACACCGACCGGGTGAAGATCATGGTCTATTCGCTCTGTGGCTTTCTGACCGCCATCGGCGGCGTGCTGATGACCGCCCGGCTGGGCGTGGCCGCACCGACGGCCGCATCGGCCTACGAACTGGACGTCATCGCCGCCGCGGTGGTGGGCGGCACCAGCCTGATGGGCGGCGAGGGCACCATCCTGGGCGTGCTCATCGGCGCGGCCATCATGCAGGTGCTGCGCAACGGCCTGGTCCTCGTCGGTGTCTCCGCCTACTGGCTACAGGCCGTGCAGGGGTTGGTCATCGTGGTAGCCATCATGCTTGACCAGCTCCGCAAGCGGGGCCGTCGAGGCTGATGAGGAGTCGCTGATGGGAAGATACGACCACGTGGCCTTTCAGGTCAGCAGTATGGACGCGGCCATCGAGTTCTATGTCCAGAAGCTGGGCTTCACCCTTCTTTCAAGGGATGTCAATGCACAGGAAGGGGAGGCATACGCTTTTCTGGCCTTGGATGATTTGCGACTGGAACTCATCCAGAACTTGCGGCACGACTATCAGCAACCGGAGGTTGAGCCGCCGTACTGCCCTCATCTGGCCATCGAAACGGATGATATGGAGCAAGCGGTAGCCCGCCTGAGGGAAAGGGGCGTGCCGATCA
>JACKQG010004952.1_pt1 | contig 15055 bp, 14 predicted proteins | sample 8237621 | NCBI WGS metagenome assembly JACKQG01 (sample SAMN15677084, study PRJNA649215) | marine metagenome | biome: marine; feature: Black Sea; material: saline water; isolation source: suspended particulate matter (SPM) from the Black Sea western gyre | collected 2013-06-09/2013-06-10 | depth... | reverse complement strand
CAAATCCTTTACCTCCTGAATGGCAGTTGCCCACACCCCATCAGCTGAGATGGAGCCATTTGCCTTGATCTCGTGAAAGATCATATCCAGCTGGTCACCGATGCTAGGATATTCCCTCCTGCGTTCCCTTTGGTATAAATTAGCTATGTTTTGCGTTATAACTCTCTCGCTCTCAGCTTCAATATCTTCTATTGCAGGGTGAGGCTGATCGTCCAACCAAGTTATCTTTTCATCCCCGTCCGAACCTTCAATAATGAAAGGAACTTCGGGTGCTAAATTTACAATTGCTTGTGCTTCTATCATTGTCTGAACTCTTGTAAAGTTGCTACTGAGAAACCCATTTCGTGGTCATTGCCGTTTGCATCCCATCTAGCCCATGATCTATTTATAGCCATCGGCCTATTACTACCTGCCCCATATATCCAAGGTTGGTATGTTCTGGCATTAGTGTTTTCTGCCAGACATGTGTATTGAAATGTTAAAGTCGAAGGCGTGCTGTCTACGTTGTTGTCATAATGATTAGCCGTAATGCCATTGCGATAGTTATTGGTATGGTGAGTATTGTAAGAGGCACCATCAGTAGAGGTAATCCAGCCCCCATCTCTTTTAACTTTCCAAACCATATCCTGATGACCATCATTGTGAATGCTATAGGTGATTACGATACGAGAGTTGGCATACTGAGGGGTATATGTAATATCTAAACCACTTACGTGTGCGCCTCCCGTACTGGTATGAGTCTGCCAATTATCTTGATAACGCTTGTACGCAAAACCTATAGCAGTACCTATTGCCGGCTCAATAACAATATCTCCACCACCTACAAGACTCTCGCCATTTAAAGTTTTAAGAGAGTTGGTAAGCTCAGTAATCTTGGCATCGCCTTGCGCAATAACCCTGGCTCTTTCGGACTCACCAATTTCCACGATATATCTTGTGGTAGATGCAGGACCTACCGCCTCCAGAGCCTTTCCCAGATAGACCAACTCCTCTGGTGTTGATGAGCTGGCTGTGGTTTGAGCTTTCGCTACTATTGCAGCTAGAGCATCAATTAAATTTTGATCTGTTGCCATTTCGTATTACCTCTTGGTATATGAACTCGCAGAGCCTGCGTATTCTGTAAGAATTATGGAGGATGGCGCAGATTCATGACTGTTGCCCCAAGACTGGTTGAATCTAAAAGTGCCTCCATTCCAGCACCAAAGCCTGAACGAGATCTTGGATGTTGTATTGAACTTCTTGGCCAGCGTGTTGCTAAAACCATGAGGAGTAGAGTTGGTGTCCTGGTCATAATAGTCACCTAACTTGAGGTGGCCTTTCTGGCCGGTATTGCATACATCAAAATCTGTCCAGCCGCCATTATTAATGGCGTACTGCAGTCTGCCATGCTTGTTATGGCTGTCACCCTCACCAAATATATCAATCTCGATCTTAATCATACTGTCAGCAGATTTAGGGGTTATAGAGATATCGTACTGTCCTGCACCCCAATAATAGGGCTGGTTATCGCCCAACGATCTTCCCGTGTAGTCAGAGTTGATGACGCACTGCGTTACTCCTCCCGCTACAACATTACCGCTGCCTACCAGCGTCTGGCCTCCCACAGTTTTTAACTGTGAAGATAACGCATTATTGATCTCAGATATCTTGGTAGCACCCGCCGTATTAACTGCTGCTACCTGCGTGGTTCCAGCTGTATTAACCTCACCAGTCTTGCTGTTACCAGCAGCAGTAATGGTTGCCACCCCATCCTCTGCCGCCTGCACAATGAAGTTGGTGCTCTCCCCCGGTGCTACTGCCTCAACTGCCTTGGCCAGATAAACCAGCTCTTCTGCTGTAGCATTTGCCGCTGCGGCCTGCGCCCTGGCCAATAGATTGCTGATGGCGCTGTCCATGTTGTTGCTCATGGTTTTCTCCTAATAAATATCATTTCCATATACCCAATAATTGATTGATCTGGTAGTGACGACGACCATCGTCAGAAACCCCTCTCAACAACTCCTTGGTCATCCGCAGCTCCACCCCATCTCCTGTGCTGTAGGGTTTGGGGCTGGTTCCATCAAGGCCGCGTATCACCACCATCTGTCTGCGGCCAACAGAGATCCCTGTCACCTTCACCACCTCCAGCCCCGGAGGGCCAATCAGAGTGACGAAGGTGTAATCCCCGGACTTCAGTACTGGAAAATCAGATGCATCATCAACCGACAGCACAGTTGTTGATGTAGTGATATCTCCCCGTAGACGGGTGGATGCGTTATTGCTGAATTGAACCCCCATAAGAGTCCTCCTCTTAGGAGACAGTAACTGTCCAGGTAATGGTCATGGAGTCGTTGGCACCCTTGTTGACCACATCAAATACAGTACGGGCAAGCATGTCACCCCCGGTTGATGCATCAAAAATCCCCGCCTCCTTGATGGCACCGGTGCCATCACCGGCAGCCCAGGTGGACTCAAAGGTGATGGTGTTGTTCTTGACCGTACCGCTTGGAACTGAGAGGGCATTTCGATCCAGCTCAGTGGCAAGTGCCGTATCACTCTGGTTGACGGCAGTGCTGCCGGTACCAAGAGCCATATGGCTCATTGCAGAGTCTGTCCCCTTCATCCGGTTGGCCACCCACTTTTTTCCGGCCAACACCACAGTATTGTTAGTGTCGCGCACCACCTCATCATTAATCTGGATCTTGAGTGCACCACTCATCTCGAAAACATCATTAATCGCCATTGCAATTGCTCCTATTGGTTAAACACCACTTCATTAAGTAAAAAAGAGTTCATCATCGAGCTGACAGAAGATGTCAGCGTTATATCTATCGCATCACCCACCCCGATCTGCTCAGCATCCAGCGGTCTCCTGAAATGGATAGAGGCAACATCCCCTACAGCCTGTCCATCATCGATTGACCTTGCCCAGATTGCGGTACGGGAGATGTGGTCGGCCACAGATGCAATATTGTGCTTGTCGCCCCGGTACTCCTTAAAGACCCCTCCAACCCCAACCCAGTCATCTATTGCAATAGCGCTGGAGAGCCTGGTCTGCCATCTCTTGCCAATCCAATCATCTGCAGCCACCCCATCACTTTCAGGCTTCTCGATACCACCCCAGATCTGCTCTGCTGTGGAGACCGACTCCATACAGGGCCTGCGCCATGAGTTGACCAGATCTATCGAATCACCGGTCTCTACAGGGTCATCCCACCCCCTCACATAGCGGCTGGAGCTGCTGAACTCATCGCTTACCCCAACTGGATCAATATCTCCTCTCTCCCCGATAGAGCGGGTCAGCGGTCTGATTGAGAAGTTGCTTCTAAGTGCGCCATTGAGTGGCACCTCACCCAACAGGTACTCGTTGAGTGTGGTATCCGCCACGCTGTCTGTGAGTAGATCTGTCGTAATATCGCCGTCTACGTAAACGGTGTCTGATAGCTCTATTAGCCGTGAGAGCAAGAAGTAGCTGGTCTCGGTCACAAAGGCATCAGACTCCACCACAAACACTCTCTTGCCCACAAAACTGCTCTGCAGGGTGATCTGGTCGGAGATACCCTTTTTGTGGGATTTGGAGAAGATGTCTGTAAGTGAGGCGCCGTCTTGAAGCTCACGCCCTGTATGCCACCCAACATGACTCACCAGAGAGGTGGTCTCCTCTACCCCCTTGCCGACACTCCGCTGCTGCCTGGAGTCAGTAGAAACAGACTCCACAACCCCCTTAACACTCTCCCTGCTGCTGCTGTCACCAACCCCAACAGGGCTCTCTATCCCACTGCTGCGGTGCCAGCCAAACAGAGTTGCAAGTGTGGTCCCATCAACTACGCCCTTGGAGAGATCACTGTGGCAGTGTGACCCGAACAGCAGCTGCCCACTCTCCCCTTTTTTAACCTCCCGCCTACTCTGCTCATCAATAACAATCAGGTCACTGGCCTGGTGCTCAACCGAGAGCGCACAATGCGACTCCACCCGTGCCAGCTCCGAGAAGATCTTTTCGACCCTCTTGCGCTCCTGGCTAAAGAGCGGAAGATCATCAGCCACCCCCTTGGCAAACTCCCGTAGCTCCCGGTCAGAGAGGCCAAAGATATTCCCCTTTACACCACGAGAACTCTTGTTGACCTGACTCCAGTCATCAAGCCCAAAGGCGCTGTGAAAGTGGCGCATATAGGAGACACTCTTATCAACCAGCTCCTGCATCGAGATGGTGCTGCTCTCGGATTTTGAGAGAGCATTAAAGTGGACCTCCCCCATCCCAAGCTGCGACTCCCATCCCCTCACATAGCGGCTGGAGCTACTAAACTCATCAGAGAGACCAAAGATATTATCTTGCCGCTTTTTGTAGGTATAAGCGGAGAGATCTGCTAACTCAGCTAAGCCACTCTCCTCCTTCTCACCATGCCACCCAAACTGCTCATCGAGAGGAACACTCTCGACAGAGCTTTTGGCAAACTCAAACTGTGCCTCGGATGCTGTGGTGAGTGAATCCTCACCCCGCTTTTCAATTCCAAGGGTGGTCAGGTCACTGCCGTCAACACTGCTCTGTGCTCTTCTGGTTAAATTGACCGCATGGAGCGATTCGAGCTGTGCAGCATTAATGAACATCTTGCTGACGCCTCTCCAGTTCTTGCTGAGAAATTGCAGCTTCTCCGACACCCCTTTTACAAAACCCCGAAATTCCCTGTCCGAGAAGCTGAAGATAGTCTCCTGCTGCTGCTTATAGGTATAACCGGAGAGATCTACAAATCCAACTAAGCTGCTCTCCCCTTTCTCACCATGCCACTGAAGCTGCTCATCGAGAGGAACACTCTCTGCAGAGCTCTTGGCCAACTCAAACTGTGTCTCGGATGCTGCGGCGAGTGAATCCTCACCCCGCTTTTCAATTCCAAGGGTGGTCAGGTCACTACTACCAACACTGCTCTGTGCTCTTCTGGTTAAATTGACCGCATGGAGCGATTCGAACTGTGTAATATCATCAGTGAGCATCTTGCTGACGCCTCTCCAGTTCTCACTAATGAGAAACGGCAACTCATCCGACACCACTTTTCCAAAACCCCGAACTTCCCTGTCCGAAAAGCCAAAGATATTTCCTTTCTCTCCGGCATAGCTCTTGTTGACCTGTCGCCAGTCGTCGAGGGTAAAAGCACTATTTAGGTTCCGGCTGTAATCTACTGTATGGAGAATTTGGTCCTGGGTATCAACACTGTCCTCGCTGCTCTTGAGCAGGTGTGTTGATGGGTAATCCACCACCCCAACACCACTCTCCCACCCACGGAAAAAGCGGTTGGCCCTGACAAACTGATCCACCACCCCAACCGGATCAAGGCCCTCCTCGGGAAAGCCGATACGCTGCACAAACGGCCTGATCGAGAAGGTGGTTGATAACGCTCCATTAAGCATCGACTCATTGAGCAGCAGCTCATTGAGCGTGGTATCAGAAACATCATCGGTGAGCAGGTCACTATTGATGTAGTCATCAATACCCGCCTCATCGCTCTGGCGAATTAGCGAGGCCAGTACAAAGTGGGCGGTCTGGGCCACAAAAGCATCCGACTCCACCATAAAGAGTCGTTTGCCCACAAGGCTCTGCAGGACGACCTGGTCGTGAAGCTGCTTCCTGTAGGTATAGCCGCAGAGATCTACAAATCCAACTAAGCTGCTCTCCCCCTTCCCACCATGCCACTGAAACTGCTCATCGAGAGGAACACTCTCTGCAGAGCGCTTGGCAAACTCAAACTGCGTGTCAGATGCTGTGGCGAGTGAATCCTCACCCCGCTTTTCAATTCCAAGGGTGGTCAGGTCACTGCCGTCAACACTGCTCTGTGCTCTTCTGGTTAAATTGACCGCATGGAGCGATTCGAGCTGTGCAATATCAGTGAGTATCTTGCTGACGCCTCTCCAGTTCTCGCTGAGAAACGCCACATCCTCCGACACCCCTTTTACAAAACCCCGAAACTCCCTGTCCGAGAAGCCAAAGATATTTCCTTTCTCTCCGGCATAGCTCTTGTTGACCTGGCGCCAATCATCGAGGCCAAAAGCACTGTAGAAGTGGCGCAGGTAGGCAACTGTTCTCTCCAGCAGATCTGATGGAACTACCTGCCACTCCTTGACCAGCCCAACCTCACTGCAGTGAAGATCGGTAGTTGCCGCCTCTGAATCGATCGATCGACTTAAATACCAACACTCCAGATCGCCGAGAGTCTGCTCATCCCGGACAAAGCGGTTCTTGGGGTCAGGATCAGTCCAGATCTCAGCAGCATCAGGCAGCTGATACTCAAATCCAGCCGCATTCAGCGCCTGGCAGTATAGCTCTGCACCCAGGTTCTGGAATGTGATCTCTGCTGTCTGAATGGATTCCAGTGAGACCGTTGCCCGAATCATGGTCAGAAACCATCCCGCACCTTGAACCTGATGCGGTCATAAACGGTCTGTCGCCTCTCATCATCCCACTCAATCTCAATCTCTCCCTCATAGCTCCCTGCCGGAATGTCGAGCGTGGTGGGGTTCCACTGCATAAAGCATTTGCCCTCACTAAATGGTGCTGTCCGCCCACATACCATGGTGTCGAGGATCTCCTCACCCCCAATAGCCCGAAAATAGAGCCGCACCGCACTCACCGAGGTGAGATCAATCGGTGCCCAGCTAGTGGGGTCATCAGGATCGAGTCTTTCACCGGGAGCCGCCTTGCTGGAGTCTCTCAGGGTAAAGTTGAGCTCCGGCAGGTCATCACCGGCCACCAGTGGAATTGTCTCCAGATAGGCCATCAGATAAATCCTCGTATCCGCACGGTCAGCGGACGGTTGCTGTGCTGCCTGACAGCACGTACCCGCAGCCTTCTGATCTCGTTTTGATAGCGGCGCTCCTCCTCCATCCCAAGCGATGGATTGGACCAGCTCTGGCCCGACATCAGCAGCAGGCGCGCCGCAGTTCCGGCCAGCAGCCCCTTCTCCACCATATCCATCTGTGAGTCAGGGATTCCCCTGGCCCTGCGGGCTGGCTTGACCGCCATCTCTATAGTGAGCCTCTCCCGTCTCTCTGGAATGGCCTCAAGCTCCAGTATCTCTGGAGTACGCTGGGACCACTCAAGCTCTTCTCCCCGCTCCCCCACCACCGAAACCAGAGCGGCCACTCTGCCGTCCCTGGGCGGATCAAGCTCATACTCGGTTACGCCTGCAATAGTGTAGATCGCGTCATGAGGCTCTCGCCACAGGCCGGTACGCTCAAACAGATCAACTGCACACCTGCGGATCTCCCGGATCAACACTGAACGCGGACACCCTTTTGCCTGCAGGAGCAGATCGGGAATCAGCTCCTCAAACCGGCTCACTATTCATCTCCGTCTCTGCAGCACGTTTGCCGGCCAGTGAGGAGAGGAAGGCCTCATAGTGGGCGGCAGCCCTGGAGCCGCTTGCCGCATCATCCTCCTTCTGCAGCGCCCGAAACAACATGTAGTCGAGTACTGCATTGGCATAGAGCGCGCTGATTGAGAGTGGCGTGGTACCGCTCTCAAAGTCGGTAACCACCACCTCCTGAGGTAAAACCGAGTAGACCAACTCCACAACAGTCCCTGCATCCGGGGTGGGATGGAGATAAAAAACTCTGGGATTGCGCTCATCAAAACTAAACAGATCAATTTGGTCTGACTCTATCCCGTGGTCCAGGACCCCCCACTCCAGCGAGACTATCTGAAAGATCGGAGTGCCATCGGCATTCCTCACCACATCCACCAGCCCCAGCGCCTCATCAGGCAGGGTCTGGCGAGCATTGTTGGTGCAGCTGAAGTTCACGCTTTTGACCGAGGCATCCGGACGGTGGAGCACCACCTCACGCTGCCCATCATTGAGCCACTCAAGCAGCTCGGGTTGACTCCAGCGCCTCTCTCCACCCTCATCATTGAGAATGCGGGAGACCCGGTTGATCAGATCAACAGCAAGCACCTGTTATCTGTCCCCGTAAATGGGCTGGAGCCCATCTTTTTCAAGCAGCAGTGCTGTGGGCTCAAACTCAAGGCCGGTATCGGGATTGCGCAGGGCCACAATGACCTCCCCATGGCCCTCATCCGTCGCCTCTTCAGCCGCCCCATCATTATCAGTCATTACCTTAACTTCATCTCTTAGTTGACTGATTTTCTTTCTTTTATCTATATCAATACCAAACCGCTTCTGAGCATACTCCTCAAGCTGGTCCTTGTTCATCGATAACAGATCAATTGGTTCACCCATTGTGACTCTCCATACAACTGACATAAAAAAACCCGCCCCGGATTGCTCCAGGGCAGGCATATCTCAACCACAACCGGGGCAGCTACCCCTTCTTGGCATCCAGCAGCACTCCGGCCTCAGGCTTGACCACCTTATAGCCAAAGACATTGAGACCACGTACCCCATCCCCAAACTGGTTCTCCAGCCTGAGCGTCTCCACATTGTTGAACTGGGAGGCAAAGGAGAGGAAGTGCTTGGTGCCGGCCATCACCTTGGTACGCGCCTTAGCGGCAACATACCCGACATCACCGGGCTTCTTGCCGGCAGCATCGGTGATTGCCAGGTTGTTGCTCATGTAGATGGTGAAGCGGTCCACAACTCCAAGACGGCCGTTTCTGGCAATGGAGATGTTATCTCCAGTCAGTGAGGCATCCCGGAAGTCAGACTTCTTGATCATTGCGCACATCCATGGAGGGAGCACCAGCCAGCGCCCGCTCTCCGGGATATTCTGCTCATCGAGCTTCTGGGCTGCGGTGATGATCACATCAAGGATATTCTCCTTGGTGACCTCATTGCCGCTGCTCGCTGCATCGATCACATTGGTGGAGGCTACATCAGCATAGACCGTACCGAGCACCTGACGGTCGACTGCAATCTTCATATTCTCGGCGGCATCCTGCGTCGCCTCGTTGATCAGATTGATATCGGCCTGGGCTTTCAGCACATCATCCACCTTGAAGGCGAAGGAGCGTGCCTGGTCAATCAGCAGCTCGAGCTTCTCCTCCCCCAGGTTCTGGTAGGAGACCGATGGATTCATCGGATCATAGGTTCCGATATTGATGCTGGGAGTCTGGCGAATCATCACCTTGCTACCGGCGGACTTGATCTCGCCCTCCCAATTTCGATTTGCGATCTGCATCAATACAGTGGATGCGTAGAATCGCGCGTTTAACTTCTTCGACCATATCTCTGGTATGAAATTGGCCGCACTACCTGTAATTAAAGGCATGGTAAAAAACTCCAGCTAAGGGAGGGTCGCTGTCATCCCGACAGTGACAAAACTCCAGTGAGGGGTAACCCCCTCGATTAACTATGCGACTCGTCCCTCCCGTACAGCTGCATCAATCTCCTCCTCGTGTTTCTCAAACTCGGATGGAGACATGTTTGCAATCTGCTCGCGGGTAAAACGGGGTCGCCCCAAGGTCTGAACCGGACGACGGGATCTCGGGGTGGGTGGATCTGCGATCTTCCTCCCCTCCTCCAGCCGTTTCGGTTTTGTGTCGATGCGATGCACTGGCTCTGCCTCTACCCGGCCCACGGCCTGCTTGTAGCTGCTCAACAGATGAATCACATCCTCCGACGCACCCTGATCAAACGCTCGGCGAAAGAGCGGGGGTTGTCGTTCAAGCCACCCCAAAAAGTCATCCGAGTCACGGATCTCATAGGCATCAGGATGAGCCTTCAAGATCTTCTGATAGTGAATAGCATCGGCGTCAGCCTTCGCACGCTGCTCCTGATCAGACTGCAGACTCTGCTGCAGAACACGGATCTGGCGCACCAGCGGTCCAGCTATATCGGGATACTCACCAACCAGCTCATCTAGGGGGTCACCACTCTCAGTAGCCGTCTCCCTGCTCTCAGGGGTGGAGTTTTGACGCTGTAGCGCCTCAATCTCCCCCTTCAGGGTCTGGATCTGGTCATTAAGGGTGGATATCTCCCTTTTAGCCTCGGATGCCTCCTGGGAGGCCTTGTGCATGCGAGCCTGGGCATTACGGATGCGCTCCTCGGCATTTTTAAGGGTCAGGCCATCAAGCCCATCTCCCGCCTCCTCCTCACTCTCCGAATCCGCCGCCTCACTATCTGCAGGCTGCGGGGGATCGTCAGGTGCGGCCTCGGACTCATCTTCTGACTGCGCGGAAGGCTCATCCTCAACCGGGGTCTCATCCAGATCTTTCAGGGGGTCACTCTCCTTGGGGGGGTCAGCATCATCTTGCCCCGAATCCGATTCCAGTGACTGCTTGAGGAGGACATCTGCCTCCTCTTCCATCTGCTTTAGCTTCTCATCGCCAAGCTCATCTTGCTCTATGCTCACACAAACACTCCTAACCACGGGGCCTGCAGGGTTGGCGATTCCCGCATGGGGGGCCAAAAAACAGACGAGTCCGTGTATTTAAATTAGTCCAGCCCCAGATGGTCGAATCAGCTCTCGCTGGAACCACCTGCAGCCAGACACCCAAAGAAAAACCCGCTTTTTGGCGGGTCTTGTCTAATATCTTGTTGCTGTCTACTTCTCTAAAATTCTTCTAACACGAGCCGGCAGAGAGAGCATCTCCCTGTAGGCGCTGCATCTGCCCTGCTCCTGGGCAACCTCACAGTGGGACTGCTCCAGGCGATCCCGGCACAGCTCCAGCTGCTCCTGCAGATAGGACTCCACCACCTGCCACTGTCGGGATGACAGTATTGGGATCAACTGCTGAGCCTGCTGTCGGGTCAATGGGGTTTTCATGCTCTGGAACCGCCTTCTCTGCATCAATATCCATACTCTCTGCCGCACTGCGCAGCAGATACTCACGATCGGTCAGGGTGGCATCAACCGGATTGGCTGTCATCTCCATAAACTGGATCAGCCTCTGACTCTGGATCTCACGGGCCACCAGTGCGGTCGAGCCTCTGGCCACCACCTTCAGATCACCCTTGATCTCATCCTTTTCACTCCACTGCATATTCCAGTCGACCATCGACTGAATCAGCGGGCGAATCATGAAGTCGTCGATGTTTTTAATCACCGACTTGATCACCACATTGGCAGCCCCCATCAGCATCGACATTCCCGCAGCGGTCTTGTTTAGCCCCGGCATCTGCTGGCCATGGGTGTAGCTCGGGAGACTGGTCTCCTCATCGGCAAAGCGGCGAAACAGCTCAATCACTGTCCCCAGATTTCCGGAGACATTGGTGGGCTGGTAAAAGCGCAGCATCGGGGTGGCAGAATCCCCTCCTGATCTGAGCCACACCTTCCAGGGGTGGAGATCGGCAGGATCTTCCCCGGGATCGAGCAGATCGAGATTGATCTCCACCTGTGGCCCCGAGCTGATTGAGAGGTTGTCGAGAAACACCCGCACTGCAGTGTTCATCGTCACCTGTGAGTCACGCATCATCCGCGCCACTCCGATCCCCCAAAATTGATGGGGAATCCGCTCATAAGGGACAATCTGGTAGGGCAGCAACTCCCGCTTATAGGGGTTTAGCTGCGCCTTGATCACCCGTCCCCCGCAGATCCATACATTGGCCTGCAGCTCACGGGTTACCTCATCGGTCTCCACCGGGCAGCCGCACTCCAACAGATCGCGGCCATCCACCTGCCCCCAATACTCCAGCACATCAAAGCGCCCGGAGTCTGCAGTGGTGGTCAGCCCGGCAATCTGCCGTCTCTCAATCTCATGGCCGAGCTGGCTGTGGGTGCCACCCTCATTCTCCCGGATCACCTGCTCTATGGTGTCGGTATCAAAGTCCCTGCCAGACTCTCCAAGCTCCCGGAGCTGGGAGCGGGTCAATACATGACGCTCGAAGATCCCGGTTGCATCAGCAATCGAGATTGCATAGGGGTCAGGGTAGAGGTCAAAGACACTGACCGCACTGATCTGGGGGGAGAGAGACTCCTCATGGCTGATCTCCCAGCCATCCTCCATCTTCGACCAGCTGGTCTCACGCTCTACCCGCATGGTGGCGCCCTTGACAGCACCATTGCCCACCACACACATCTCCAGAATAGCAGACTTGAGGCAGGCCTCAAACTGCCCCTCTACCAGCTGGTCCTCCACCTCACGCTCCATCTGCTCGGCAGATGCCCTGGCAGAGTCCACTATCTCCTCTCTTACCACCTCTCGCAGCTCGCTCTCACGCTCTGCGGTAAAACCATTAAAGTCACTCTCCGGCAGATCAAGGGCAAACTGCCCCATCTCCTCAATCGCCTGACGCTTGATCTCAATCTCAGACTCTACTGCAAGCTCCGGCACCGGAGTCGGTCCGATCGACCAGGGCTTGTCGCCGGACTGGAGCAGCAGATCGATAATCCGCGAGTAGGCCGCCATCACCTTGGTGCGGGTCAACCCCACAAAGACCCTGGAGCGGGCACGATTGCGGTTAAACGCCGCCCTCTCCTCGGGGCTGTAGCTGGAGTTGAAGGCTCTCAGGTCGCTGAGCCACTCCTCCTCAATCTCCCGCTTGGCCTGCTTCCACTCCTCAAATTTGCTGCTGAGCCTGCTCCCGAAGAGATCAAAGTTTGTGTTGTTGACCTCCATCTTCTCATCTGGAAAGAGCGGCTCACTCTCGATCTTCTCCCTCTCCATCAATAACCTCCCACACTGGAGATCGGCTGATATTTAGGCCTGACTATTCGCTTCATATCTCTTCTCGGCATTCTCACCAACATCTCCTGGGCGATGGCATAGCTCATCACCCGGTCATCAAAACAGCCATGCTCTGCATTGGTGGAGCCGCTCTCCTCAACCACATAGCTTCGGCACTCCTCCACCGTCTCCCGACAGACAATTCCACTCTCCCCATCACGCAGCAGCCCTGCCAACCGGTCAATAATCAGCGGTTTGCTTTTAGTGGTGGTGAGCCATCCAATTCTCTTGGTCTGCTTGCCGTCAGCCCTGCGGTCAAGGTGCTCCTCGGCATAGAGGTTTGGATAACCACTGTTTTTAAGCGCGGTCAGCGTAGTGAGGCCATGGTTATTGCGCTCAACACCAACAAAAGCACCAAAATAATATTTTCCAAGAGCTCCAATGATCTCTCCAAAACGGTCAGGCTCAACATGGCCATGCCACTGCGCCACCTGATTTCCCCTCGCATCAACCACATCAGCGCAGGAGTAGTCTCCATGCACCAAACCCTCAGCCACATCCGCCCCGATGACATACCGCATCCCGTCCTCCGGCTCTTGCCAAACCCTCAGATTTCCCGATTTGCAGTTGCTTGGTAGACCGCCTCTGATATCAGCCCTGCGGGTTGGTGAGTAACACTCATCAACCGCCTCCATAATCCAGTTTGGATCAAATACTGGCCTGCCCGAGAAGAGAAAAGCCTCCTCGGGAGTGCAGGGATACTCCTGCCTGAAGAGATCCTCGCTCTTGAGCTCATGAATCTTTGCCCTGCGCCAGGATAGCTGCTCGTCAGAGAGTCCATGGCGCTTGGCAAGGACCTGCTCCTCTGCTGCCGGACTGAATCCATCCGCATCCCGGACATATTCATCCTGCCAGTACCACGGCACAAAGATCGGAAGGTAATCACCCTCACCACCTGCTGCATCCTGCCAGAGCTCATGGAAGACCCCACCCACCCCATTGGCAGTGGACTCCAGAATGATCTCGGTATTCTCCTTACTCGGCACCGCCTGCAGCACTCCTGCCATATGGGTCTCTGCATTTGGCCAGAAGGCCACCTCCGAGCCATGAAAGAACTGCACTGTGGAGGATCTTCCCACCCCCTTGGTACCAGCTGTTCCGATCTTGTAGCCGGAATCAAGCCGGTCAAAGGCGAGCTCCTTGGCATTGGAGGCCCCGGTACTCGGTTTGACCAGCTCCGGGCAATGCTCGTGATACCTTGTGGTCATCTCAAAGAGATTCTGGGTGGCTGCATCCTCATGAGTGAGGATAAAGGCGCGACGACCTCTGCTATGGGTAACTCTCCAGTAGAAACGGCCCTCCACATAGGTGGAGCACCCCTGCTGTCTCCCCTTGAGAATGATCGCCCGTACCCGTCCACTCTCTTTTAGCTGCTGCTCAATCCGGGTGTGGATATGTTTCTGGGCGGTGTTGAGGACAAGCTTGCTTACCTCTCCGGATTTAGACCGAATCTGCAGACAGCGGCTGGCATAGTGGACAAAGTCATCCTTGAGCCTCTGCCGTATCCGTCGCTCCCTTGCATTCATTCGAGCTCAGCAAGCAGATCCTCATGGGGCTTGATGGTGGCATCAATAGTCATCTCGACCGTCTTGAGCTTGGGGGCCACATACTGGGCAAGCTCCTTGTACATCTGGCCTGCCAACCCCTTCTCACCGTTTGCCTCAGCCTCTTTGGCCAGACGTGCCATCCCCTCAATCGGGTCGCAATCCATCTCGGACAGCATCTCGGCAATGCGCTCGGAGTATTTGGTGGGCGCCCCCTTGGGACGTCCTGCACCAGGGCGTCTTCCACCTCTTCCAGCCATTTTGATTTCTCTGATTGTTTTCAAATAGGTGCTGCCAGCGCACTGTGCTTCGCTCTATAGGATCAGCTTTCTGGGTTCACAGGGTGGCAGCGTGTTCCATAAAAAAAGCCCATGGATCTCTCCACAGGCTCTTCTCGCAATTTAGCTATTTATACGCCGATATCAGGGGGTTTGCACGGACACTTTGTCCGTTTTTGAGCACCCTTACTCAAGCATCATCTGTAAGTTTTTGCATTACAACTATTTGGCTCTCCATTCGCGAGAGAGTCGCTGCGCCTCTTCAATTTGGGAACTAGACATCTCTTCTCTTATGAGACCCCTCATTTTTGCAGCGTCTTTAACCCCAGATGCAGCGGCAAGATTCCACCACATATAGGCAAGCACATAATCCTCAGGGACGCCTAGCCCACTGGCGTACATCAACCCAAGGTTGTACTGCGCCTCTGCATCCCCCTGTTCAGCCGCCATGCGATACCAGCGCGCCGCCTCTTTGTAATCCTCAGGAACCCCTCTGCCCTCGGCGTACATCCACCCAAGGTTGGACTGCGCTTTTGCATCCCCCTGTTCAGCCGCCATGCGAAACCAGCGCGCCGCCTCTTTGTAATCCTCAGGAACCCCTCTGCCATTGTTGTACATAAACCCAAGGTTGTGCTGCGCTTTTGCAT
>JACKQG010004951.1_pt1 | contig 15061 bp, 15 predicted proteins | sample 8237621 | NCBI WGS metagenome assembly JACKQG01 (sample SAMN15677084, study PRJNA649215) | marine metagenome | biome: marine; feature: Black Sea; material: saline water; isolation source: suspended particulate matter (SPM) from the Black Sea western gyre | collected 2013-06-09/2013-06-10 | depth... | reverse complement strand
CCCCGCCCCCACACCCGCGCCGCCCCCCGCCCCGCTCCACCCGCCCCCCCCGCCGGCGGCGGCCGCCGCCCCCGCCCCACCCCCGCCCCCTGCCCCCAACCCCGCCGAGCCGGAGCCCGCCGCGCAGCCCAAGCCCGCCCCCGAGCCGGTTGCCGCCACCCCGTCCATACGCTGGCCCAAGCGCGAACGCTTCATCGAGGAGCATCGTCTCGAGCTGAAGGAGCAGCGCTGGCATGTCACCGGCGAACCGGAGCCATACACCGGACACACCAAGCGCTGGACGGTCGAGGGCTGGAAACAGGCCGAGGGTGCCTACTTGAACGGCCTCCAGCATGGCCGCTGGAAAACCTGGTGGGACAACGGCAACCTCCGCAGCGCGATCGAGTTCGAAAACGGCAAACCAAGCGGGCCGGCGATTCATTGGCACGCCAACGGCCAACGCAAAACCGAGGGCACGTTCACCAACGGCCAATTCACCGCCACGACCAAGTGGGACGAAGCCGGCGAGCCGCTCCCGCTCGAACCCGCCCCCAAGCCGTAATCTGCTGCGCTTGGCCAAGCGGGCGGGGAGCGTACGCGGCTCGCGTGTGGCGTCCGGCGGCCCGCAGGGCGCTGGTTGTTTTTAGTTTTTAGCGAGCCGCAAAAACCGCACGCGAGCCGCGAACGCTCCCCCCCTTAAAACCGCCGCTTGACGGCGAACGATTGCAATCTATCATATCCGGCCACCCGCATTTGGGTGGTTTAACTTCATGACAAAAATCAAAAGCATCCTCGCCCGCGAAATCCTCGACTCGCGCGGGAACCCCACCGTCGAGGCCGACGTCATCCTCGAGAACGGCACCGTTGGCCGTGCCGCCGTGCCCAGCGGCGCGAGCACCGGCGAGCACGAGGCGCTCGAGTTGCGCGACGGCGACAAAAGCCGCTACCTCGGCAAGGGCGTCCGGCAAGCCGTCTCCAACGTTAACGAGAAGATTCTCCCCGCGCTCACGGGCGCGGACGCCGCCGACCAAGCGGCGATCGACCAAGCGATGCTCGATCTCGACGGCACCCCCAACAAGGCCACCCTCGGCGCGAACGCCGTCCTCGCTGTCTCGCTGGCCAGCGCCCAAGCGGCGGCGGCGGCGGCCGGCCAATCGCTCTACCGCCATCTCGGCGGCGCGGAGGCCAACGTCCTGCCGGTGCCGATGGCCAACGTCATCAACGGCGGCGCCCACTCCGACGCGCCGATCGATTTTCAGGAATTCATGATCATGCCCAGGGGCTTCGACACCTTCTCCGAGGGATTGCGCGCGATCACCGAGATTTTTCACGCCCTGAAAGCGGTGTTGAAAAAGAAGGGGCTCTCCACCGCTGTCGGCGACGAGGGCGGTTTCGCGCCCGCACTCGGCAGCGTCGAGGAGGCGCTCGAGTCGATCCTCACCGCCACAGCCGACGCCGGCTACGAGGCCGGGAAACAAATCTTCCTCGCGCTCGATGTGGCCAGCAGCGAGTTTTACAACTCGGAAAAAGAACGGTACGTCTTCAAGAAAAGCACCGGCGACGAGTTGACCGCCGCCGAGCTGGTCGCCTTCTACGACGAACTCACCGGGAAGTACCCCATCGTCAGCATCGAGGACGGCTGCGACGAAAACGACTGGGCCGGCTGGAAGGCGCTCACCGACCGGATCGGCGACCGCGTGCAGCTCGTCGGCGACGACCTGTTCGTCACCAACGTCAAGTTCCTTCAGCGCGGCATCGACGAGGGCGTGGCCAACTCCATCCTCGTCAAGGTCAACCAAATCGGCTCCCTCACCGAGACGCTCAGCGCGATCCGTCTGGCGCAGGAAAACAACTACACCACCGTCATCAGCCATCGCTCCGGCGAGACCGAGGACGCCACCATCGCCGACCTCGCCGTGGCCACCAACGCCGGCCAAATCAAAACCGGCTCACTCAGCCGCAGCGACCGCACCGCCAAGTACAACCAACTCCTGCGCATCGAGCAGGAACTCGGCGACAACGCGGTGTACGGCGGCAAAGCTTAATGAGATTGAAGTTTCAAGGTTCAAGTTTGAAGCAGCGCTTGGCCGTCGGCTTGGCCTTGGCCAGTGCGGTCACTTTCGCCGATGCCGCCGACTCGTCGCTGAAGTCGTCGCTGACGTTTTATGCGTCGTTCGACCAAGGCACCGACGCCGACTTGGCCAAGGGCGACAAGCGGCTATTCACCCTCGTCGATAAACAGCCGAAGCCGGGCAACCACACCGATGGAATGACGCGCTTGGCCAAGGGCAAGGGGCTTTCCGGCGGCGCGCTGCGTTTCACAAAGCGCAAGGCCAACTGGTTGCTGTACAACGGCGCGAAGAATGTTTCGTTCGCGGAAAAAAACTGGAGCGGCACCGTGTCGTTTTGGCTGAAGGTCGATCCGGTCAACGACCTCGACCCCGGCTACGTCGATCCGATTCAAGTCACGCCCAACACATGGAACGACGCCTCGTTTTTTGTCGATTTCGACAAGGGCGGCGACCCGCGTCCGTTCCGCCTTGGCGCGTTCGCCGACAAGCCGGTTTGGAATCCCACGAACAAGGATGTGCCGGAGCCGCAACGGCCGCTCGTCCCGGCGAAGTCCACCCCGTTCGGCCGCGACACATGGACGCACGTCGCCTTCACGTGGGAGCGGTTCAACACCGGCAAAAAGGACGGTGTCGCCGCGCTGTTTCTCAACGGCAAAAAAGAGGGCAGCATCACCGGCTGGAACCAGCAGTTTTCGTGGAGCGGCAAGCCGCACCGCATCCTGATCGGCCTCAACTACATGGGGCTGTTCGACGAGTTGGCCTGCTTCAACCGCGCCCTTTCCGCAAAGGAGATCAAGCGCATCCACGCCCACCAAGCCCCCCTGCCCAAGCTGCTGAAATAGCGGAGACAGCAGTGACAGGGAGTTCAGATTTGGACATTCCTTGTTCGATATTCATCATTCAAATAGCCGGAGAAAACCAATATCGAACACCGAACAAGGAATGTCCAAGGACGAAGTTTCCGGCCGGAGAGAGGGAGATTGCGAACGTTTCTTAAATCGCTTCCCGTGGTGCCTTACTCGTTGCCGCCTTCTTTTTGGTTGGCGTTGCTCAAGGGTTGGCCTTTGCGGATTTCGCTGAAGGCCGGTGTGGTCACTGAGTAAGGGAAGTTGGTCTGCGTGCCGGCGGCGCCGAACTCGCCCCGCTTGTTGAGGGCAATGAAGTTAATGGCGAGGTCCATCCCCTTCGGATCGGTGCGAGCGATGCGGCGGATGGCTTCGGCGCACGCCTCGGTTGGCGACATTCCGTGGCGCATGTTCTCGACGACCTGATATGACGCGCAGTAGCGCATCACGTTTTCGCCGAGACCGGTCGCCCCGGCGGCGCCGACTTCGTTATCGACGTAAACGCCGCCGCCGATGATCGGCGAGTCACCGACGCGGCCCGGCACTTTGCCGCCCCAGCCACTGGTGGAGCAACCAGCGGCGATGTTGCCGTTGGCGTCGAGAATCAGCAGCGCGATGGTGTCGTGATTTTCCGGTTTGTCGCCTTTGCCGGGCGCCGGCTTTTCTAGTTTCGCAAGCCAGGCGCGATAGCTCGCCTCGTCCGCTTGGCCGTCACGCACCTCGAGTCCGTTTTGTTTTGCGAACCAATGCGCGCCCGGGCCGACGAGCATGACGTGCGGGGTTTTTTCCATGACCAACCGCGCGGCGGAAATGGGGTGCACAACGCCCTCAACACCGGCGACACTGCCGGCTTGGTGGCCGGGACCGTTCATGATGCAGGCGTCGAGTTGCACGACCCCGGCGGCGTTGGGCAAACCGCTGAGACCGACCGATGTATTGCCGGACGACTCGACCAAGCGCACGCCCTGCTCGACGGCGTCGAGCGTCGAGCCGCCGCCCCGTAACACCTTGAGCGCCAGTTCGTTGGCTGGCTTGCCGAAGCCCCACGTCGAGACGATCAACGGGCCACGCTTGGCCAAGCGGGCGGCGGGCGGCGGGGTAGCGCACCCGGCCGCAAGGGTTGCGGCGGCGGCGGTCGTGTGTTTAAGGAAATCACGTCGGGTTTGGCTGCTCATGGTCGGCGGCAATTGGAAGGCCAAGCGCTGGCAAAGTCAAAACCAAGCGCTTGGCCAAGCGCGTTTAAAACGTCAGGCCAAAGCCAACGGCGAATCGGCGGTGATCTCCGAAGCGCATCGACTTGGCCTTGTCGTAGACCGTCTGCCGGTACTCGATTTTGAGCATCCAATCTTCATGGTAAACCATCGCGACCGGCCCGACGGCGATGGTGTCACCGGCCGGATCGATCATCTGGTTTTTGCCCGGCTCGATGTGGCGCGCGGCGATGTCGAGCATGAGGAACAAGCCCCGGCCGGTGTCGCCATCGTGCCATGCGTGCCAGCCGATGTTGGCGTCGAACGCCAGTTCGTCGCCGTGGTCGAAGTCGCGGCCGGAGCCATTCTTCCAGTAGTACAGGTCGTAGAGGTGATACCACTTCGGCGTCTCGAAGCTGTAGCTCAAGCTCAGCCCGGCGTCCCAACTCCCGTCGCCTACCGCCCAGTCATCCCCGGTGCTGCCGGTTGGCAGGCGCAGGCTTGGGGTGAGGCCCAGGTTGTAGGTGTAGCCCTTTTTGTTGACGTACTTTTTTATCGGCGCGCCGATGATGATGTCGCCCAGCCCGTGGCCGTCCTGCCGGATGACCTGGCCGTCCTGCAGCCATCGGCGCGACTTGTCGACGTACGGCACCTTGGCCGTGATGCGGAACTCGCGCCGAAACGTGTACACGCCCTCGAGCCAGGTGGTATCGACGCGGCTGCCGACCCGGTGCGGATTGGGCAGTGTCGATTCGCCGTGTCGCAGGTCGTCCGCGATGCTGTGCACCTGGAACAACTGCACGCCGTAGCCCCCGGCCCATCGCGGGGCCATGTCCATCACCGGCTGATGAGCAAGGGAAGCCGTCGCAGCAACGAACCAAAGCGGTAAAAGGGCGTGCCGCAGCTTAGCTGGTGAGCGGCTTCCGCCGATGCGCCGTATCATTTGACTAAGCATCGGTTACTTTTTGGGAAGGTTCACGAGATATTTCTCCGGATTCTTGTTGAACTTCCGGATGCACGGTTTGCAGCAGAGTTTGATCTCCCGTCCCTCGTGCTCGAATTTATAGGGATCACCCATGGAGCCGAGTTTGTTGCCCGACACGATGCAAACATCCAGCGGATACGATTTTGAGCTGCTGATGTCGGTTGATGCGCAGCCGGCCATCAGCGATGCCAGGGCGATGAGTATAATGTTGAGTTTCATTTTTGTTCTATGGTTTTGTTTTTCTGGTTCACCAACGGAAATGTATTCCTCCTCCGAGTCCAAATTCGGAATGGTAGCCGGTGGTGATGGAAAATTGTTTGTTGAGTCGGCACTCAAGAGCGGTACTCCATTCCCAGTGCGAATGGGTGTCGTACTCGACTTCGGTGGACAGGCTGAGCCGGTCGGTTAGCTGGAGGGATTTGCCCAAGCCGGCTCGCAAGTCGCCCTCGGTGTCGGCCGTGAGCATGCTTTCCACCATGAACGGCAGCCGATAGAGGACGCCGCCGAAGGCGCGATCCCGGGTGCCGGTTGCATTCGTGAATCGATACCCGGCGACCGTCGAGAAGTTCGGGTTGAAATAGCGTTTCCAGTTGAGGTCCATTTCGTATTCCTCATGCCGGTCAAGGCCGTGTTCCCAGTTGAGGTCTACGTTGTTGCGAGCGTTCATCCAGCCGGCGTAACCTTCGGTGAAATTATTCTGCACAGTGGCGCCGAGGTTGAACCGCCACGGGTTCATGTGTTTGGTGTTGAGCGTTGGGCGATGATCCGCGCCTTGGTCGGTGTAACTGATCACCCGGGTCATGCCGGCTTTCATGTGGTACAGCAGATGGCAATGGAACAGCCAGTCGCCGACTTCGTTGGCCTCGAACTCGATGGTCTGTGTGCCCATCGGCGGCACATCCACGGTATGTTTCAGTGGGGAGTAGTTTCCCTGCCCGTTGAGCAGGCGAAAAAAGTGTCCGTGCAGGTGCATGGGATGATGCATCATCGTGTCGTTGATGAGCTTGAGCCGCAACACTTCGCCGTGCCTGACCGGGATGGTGGATTCCTCCATGAGCGTTTTGCCGTTGAGCGACCAGATGTAGCGCTGCATGTCGCCCGTTAGGCGCAGCTCAAGTTCGCGCAACGGCGCATCGGCGGGAAGCCGGGTGGGCGTCGTTGACTTGAGCTTGCGATACGGTGCCTGCGGGCGTGCCGGTTCGGGGGCATCCAGTGGTTTTTCGTCCACCTCCAAGGCTGCCGCCATCCAGTCCATGCGGTACAGGTTCGGCTTGGGGATTTCCCCCGCCAACCGCTCCGTCCCGGTGCCGAGGAACAGGGAAGCGTGGCCGGAGCCGTCCTGCGCGGTGGCCCGCACTTCGTAACGTCCATCGCCCGGCAATGTGACGATGACGTCGTACGTTTCCGCCATGCCGATCAGCAACCGGTTCACCTCGACCGGCTGCACGCGCGGGCCGTCGGCCGCCACGATCGTCAATGGCCCAGCGGCGGAGTGGATGTAAAAGTAGGTGGACGCCGCGGCGTTGATGATCCGCAGCTTGATCCGTTCCCCGGCTTTGCCGGCCAGCTCGATGCGCGGTTGGCCGTTGACCCAGAACGCATCGTAGGCGACGTCCGAAATATCCATCGGCGGCATGCGCGTCCGTTCCCGCTCAAGATAATCCTTCAACGCACCGGCCCGGTGCGCGCCCCACAGCGACTGCATGTTTCCTTTTCGAAGGGCGTAGTACTCATCCCCGCGCACGAGCGTCCTCATGACTTCGTCAGGGTGTTCGTTCGTCCAGTCCGAAAGCACCACCACGAACTCCCGGTTCGGCGGATCGGGATCGGCCTCTCGCGGCTCGACGACGATCGAGCCGTAAACCCCGCGCTGTTCCTGCAAACCGGTGTGCGAGTGATACCAGTAAGTGCCCGGGTGTGTGAGCTCGAACTCGAACAAGTGCGAACCACCCGCCTTGATGGGCGGCGTGGTCAAGTACGACACCCCGTCTTGTTCGTTGGGCACCAGCAGGCCGTGCCAATGCAGCGACGTTTCCTCCGTGGGCAACCCGTTCGTCACGCGGATACGCGCCCAGTCCCCCACGCGAAAACGCAACGTGGGGCCGGGGATGCTGTTGTTGATGGCCAGTGCCTGAACCTGTTCGCCGGCCGGCGCGATGAGCTTCTCGGAGATCGTGAGATGGTACTCCACTTCCGCACACCGCGCCGCCCAAGGCAGCCCAAGCAGCAGCCCAAGACAAAGAGTTTTGCTAATCACAGAACGCTGTTGGTGATCTCGACAACTTCCGCTGGCACGATCTGCCCGGGCTTGGCCTTGGCCACGGCGCTGGCGTTGATCGTGATTCGGGCGGTGACGGTGCTGCCCTTGGGCAAGCCAGCCGGTGCCTTGGCCAAGGCGAACTTGTTCGCCCCCGCTTTTTCGGTGAGCAACCATTTGCCATCGACCGACTCCACCGAACCGGTCAGGTGCATGTAGAGCTTGGCCAACTCGTAGCCGCCTCGCTTGACGGCGGTACGGATGGCACCGAAGTCGATCGGTTTCGTGAGATCACGGTGCAAGACCAAGCGGCCGGAGCGGATGTCGATCTTGACGCCGGATTTCTCGGTGAGCACCGGCGACTGGAAGTTGAGTTTGGCCAGGTTTTTCTTTAGCCCCTTGGCGCAGATCGAGCAGACGACGCCGTTTATCTCCACGATCAACTCGCCCGGCTTGGCCACAGCCGGCGTGTCCAGTTCATCCGCCACCGCGGCCAGCGGCGAGGTCAAAAACGACAGCACAACAAATAATAAAATAAGTTTTTTCATAGTTAAAGTTCCTTTCTTTTTTAGTTTCGAACAGGGGATTTCCCGGGCGCGGATACACTCCGCCCCGGGACACTTTGGGTCGGGGAAAAGAAAGAAACTCAGGTGAGATACCGGCAGACCCGCTTGTGCACGGGCACGCCGGCCACTCGTAACTGGAGGGGCTGCGGGAGGGCGGAGAACTCAAGCACCACTGGCGGCAGTTTGAAAACCGCGTTGGCCTGTCCGTCCGCGAACATGGGCTGGACGTGGAAGTTGGCCGGGCGCGGCGGCAGCGCCGGGAGCGGCAGGTCGGCTGGGTTGCTGTCTTCACAACAACTGGCTTTGCCGCCGCACGGGCAATGCCCGCACTCCGCCGGCGCGCTGGGCTGCGGCTGCAACACCATCCCCAGGCCAAGCTGCGAGGTGAGCAGCAGGCAACTGGTCAGGATGGCGAATGCGTTTTTCATTCCGCTTGGGCGGGGCGACTATTTCTCGGCCGCTGTGTTCGCCGCGACGGCGGCGTCAAATTTCTTGAGGTACTTGGCGGTGTTGGCCTTGAACTCGTCGTCACAGCCTTCGCAGCAGAACTTGATCTCGCGGCCTTCGTGCACGAATGTGTGCGGCTTGCCCATGCTGCCGAGCTTCTTGTCGCCCACGAGGCAGGTCTCCAGCGGATAGGCGATTACGCTGGGATCCACCGCGTCGCTGGTTGCCGCCGCTTTTTCACCTCCACCGCAACCGGCAAACAAAACGCCAGCCGCGATGCCGCTCAAAATGGTCGTCCACTTTTTCATCGCACTGACGAACGGGTAGCCCCGCCCGGCCAGGTTGTCAAATCCTTCTTTCCAGCCGAGGGCTGATCTGGTAGCAGCAGCCGAGATATGCCACCGGCAAACGAACAGCCGACCGACCCCCGAGCCGTTTCAGCACGCATTTTGCGCTGGAAACAGGGCGCGCTTGGCCAACCGGCCGACGACTCGCTGGCGCGGGAGGAGCCGCTCGAGATTCGCGTCAAGGGCGAGGCGGTGGCCGTGACCATGCGCACCCCCGGCCACGACGAGGAACTCGCGCTTGGCTTCCTGCTCTCCGAGGGGGTGATCGCCGGGCCAAGCGACGTGCTCGAGGTGGCCCGTTGCCAACAGGGCGAGGCGGCGCTGCATGGCAACGTGCTCAACGTGTTCCTCGCGCCGAAGGTCGGGATCGACTGGGCCAAGCTCCGGCGCAACGTGTACGCCAGCTCGAGCTGTGGCCTCTGCGGCAAGGCGTCGATCGAGTCGGTGCACGGTCATTTCCCGCCCTTGGCCAAGCGCGAGCCGATGGCCTCCGCAGAGACGCTGCTGCAACTGCCGGCCAAGCTGCGGGCCGAACAGGAGACGTTCGACAAAACCGGCGGACTGCACGCCGCCGGGCTGTTCACCGCCGCCGGTAACCTGCTCACGCTCCGCGAGGACGTCGGCCGCCACAACGCCGTCGACAAGGCGCTTGGCCGCTCGATGCTCGACGGGGATTTCCCGCTCGAGGATCGTGTGCTGATGGTCAGCGGCCGGGCGTCGTTTGAGATTTTGCAGAAGGCATTGGCCGGTCGCGTGCCAGTAATTTGCGCCGTCTCCGCGCCGTCGAGTTTGGCGGTGGAGTTCGCGCAGGAAAGCGGCCAGACGCTCGTCGGTTTTTTGCGCGGCGACACGTTTAATGTCTACAGCCACCCGGAGCGAATCACGTGTTGAGCGGGAGGGGCCAGTTCCACCTTGCCCCATTTCTCGTTAACATGGGACGAGGTGGAACGCGTCCCTCCCCTTGTCAAGCCTCCCCGGGAAACTCAGCGTTGGTGAACACGTCGCTCACGTCGTCGTTCTCCTCGAGCGCGTCCACCAGCCGCGTGACGGTCGCCGCGCCGGAGCCATCGACGCCGGTCGTCTGCAACGCGATGGACGTCACTTCCGCCGAGAGCGTTGCGATGCCTTTCTCCTCGACCGCCTTGTGCACCGGCTCGAAGCCGCCCGGCTCGGTCACGATCTCGTAGCCGTTTTCGTCCGCGGTGAAATCGTCCGCGCCGGCCTCGAGGGCCAGTTCCATCAGCATATCCTCATCGGCGGCGGCACGCTCGATGATGATCTGGCCCTTGCGCTCGAACAGCCGCGTGACCGCGCCGGCGCTGGCCAGCTGCCCGCCGGCCTTGGTAACGATGTGCCGCACGTCGGAGGCGGTGCGGTTGCGGTTGTCGGTGTGGGCGTGGACGAGCACCGCCACGCCGCCCGGCGCAAAGATCTCGTAGGTCAATTCCTCGAAATTCGCGGAGTCGTCATCCCCGGCGGCGCGCTTGATGGCCCGATCGATGTTGTCGGCCGGCATATTGGCGCTGCGACACTTTAGCAGGATCATCCGCAGGCGCGGATTCAGGTCCGCCTCCGGCCCGCCTGCGCGGACGGCAATGCCGACCTCCCGCGCCAGCTTGGCGAACACCTTGGCCCGCTTGGCATCGGTGGCGCCCTTTTTCCGCTTGATCGTCGACCACTTGCTATGACCTGACATGAAATAAAGTGAGCCGCAGCAATACGCCCCGGCGACCAGCAACCCCTATCAAACCCGCCCTGAAAATGGAACGAAAAAACCCCGCTTGGCCAAGCGGGGGGTCATCCTGCAATCACGTCGAGGGACGGGCTTGTGGCATGAGGGGCGGCATGACTTGGGATCGCATGATCGAAGGTCACGAACCGTCCGCTCCACTTTGCGGCTAGGCCGAGCAGGTATACATCGGTGAGTTGCCTTGGGCCAAGTAGGGCATTCACGTCAAACTGACTGCTGTCTAAAATCGAGAGGCTGTCCGGCCAGAATTCGTGGTCCGACCCGTCTCGAAAGTCCCTCAACCTTGAGACGATGTCTTCAACCGTGAACCGGGCAACGCGACTGTAGTTCGGGTTGGACAGAATCCGAATCAGACCATTCTCCGTGATGGGGCAGCTGGCCCACCCGTGTTTGATGTTTTTTCCCAGCCAATCGTGCGCCGGCTTGTTGTGAATATGCCGTTCGTCAAACAGGGCAACGAGTACATTGACGTCGAGCAGGCTCCGCATCAGATGCCTTCCTCTTGGCGGAGTTTGTCCACGTGCGCGTTGGTGATGATCTCGTCCCGCACCGGGAGCATTCGGATGCCGTTCCGCACTTTATCCCTGCGCCCCGGCCGCGCCGGTTGCTTCAGGCCGCGCTTGGCCAAGTCGGACAGCACCTTGCCCGCAGTGCTTTTTTTCAGTGCCGCCAGCTCCTTGGCTGCCTGCAAGATGTCCGCGTCGATGTCGAGTGTCGTCCTCATGCACTTGATGCTACCGCATCAAATGTTTGATGCAACATCTTTTTTACGTTTGGCCAAGCGCTTGGCGAGAAAAGGCTCCGGGGTGCGGCACAAGCGGAATGAGTTGGAAGGAACAAGTATCAAGAGAGCAACCGCGAATGGACAGGAATGGACGCTAAACGGAAAACCAGGAACCGACACTGAATGAGAAGTTGATCCGCAGATGGCGCACAGTTTCACAGATTCAAAAACAGAAAATCTGTGCTCATCTGCGAAATTTGCGGATGAAGAAAAACCCGACGGTAAGATGAAAACAGGGAGAAGCGGCGCACGGCGCACGCACCCCAAGACGCTGGAGCGCCCCCCCGCTGTTTTTCTCTGCGGCTCGGCGAGCTCTGCGTTTAAAAAAGTCAGACCGGCATTTGGCTCAGAGGCTCAGGTCAACCTTGTCGCTGAGGCCGAGTTTTTTCAGGGCGGCTTTGAGTTCGTCGATCTCCTGCTTGGTGATGCCGTCTTCGGGCGAGACGCTGAGCTGCAGTTTCAGCTTCGCGTCTTTCACCAAGTCGAACTTGTTGAGGATGTCCCGCTGAAAGGCGACCAGTTGCTCGCCAGTCAGTTCGCCGGACCAGCCGGTACTGTCGAAGGTGACGAGTTCCGGCTGGCGCGGGGTCTCGACGCGCACGCCGTACTTCATCAGGCGGGCGAACTGCAGGCGGCTGTCCGCCGCGCCGTCAACCGGGTTGCCCTTGAGGTAAAGGCGCAGGAACGGCGCGAAGTTTTTCGGGCCCTTGTAGTCGGCCCCAGCCATCCCAACGAGTGAACCAAGGTCGGCCACTTTGTTGTTTTCCAAAAACAGGAAATGCAGCCGGGTGAGGCCCTCGAGCGGGGCGAGGTCGGCGATCTCGTTGTTGCCGGCGGAGAGGGTGGTCAGGCCCTTGAGCGAGGCGACGCCGTCAAGCTGGGTGATTTGGTTGTGGTCGAGGTAGAGCGACCACAGCTTGGTCAGCTTGAGCGCCGGCGTGAAGTCGCTGATGCGGTTGTTCGACAGGTAGAGCGAGCGCATGTTGTCGAGGCCCTCGAGTGGCTTCAGGTCCTTCACGCGGTTGTTGGACAGCTCGATGTATTGCAGCGCGGTCAGCCCGGCGAGCGGCGCGATGTCCTCGATTTTGTTCTTGGCGAGGTTGAGGTACTGGATGCGCTTCAGCTCCTTGATCGCGCTGAAGTCGCTGATCTCGTTCCCGGCGAGGTCGAGCGACGCGAGCGCGCGGCACTTCTCCAAGCCGCCCAGATCCTTGATGCCGGCGTTGGTGACCTTGATCGTGGAGAGATGGATCAGGTCGGCCTCGACCAGCGGCTCCTTGTTGTACCGCTTGGCGAAGACGAACTTGCGCACGCCCTCCTCGAGCGCCTTGTCCTTGAAGACCGACTTCGGCTTGGGCTCTTCCTTTTTCTCCTCTTTCTTTTCCTCGGCGAACAGGGCCGGGGAAACGGCCAGCCCGGCAACCAATCCGGCGACGAAAAGACCTCTCGTGAACATTGTCTCTTTCATGGGCATGAAATGCTGGGAAAAGAAAACCCCAATCTGCCCCGGACGCCAAGCGTTTTTTGTGGGCTTGAACGACCACCGGCCTTCGACAGAGACTCGGTGCCATGGCCACCCTTTACGCAAAATGGCGCAGGCAGGCGCTAACTCCGGTCTTTCGGGAAGGCTCCAGCGCGCCGCCCGAGCAACTTTTGCAGGCCATTTGGCAACATCAGCGCATCCGCCGCAACGACCTCCGCGCCACCGACGGGCGCCGCACGGCCATCCTGCACCCCGGCTTTCTCAACCTCGAGGCCGGGCCGGACTTCCGCCGGGCGCTCGTTCAGGTCGGCAACGCCAAGCCGTTCGAGTGCGACGTCGAGGTCGACGTCCGCTCCACAGGCTGGCGGCAACACGGCCACGACACCAACCCGGCATTCGGCAGCGTCGGGCTGCACATCGTCTGGCAGGCCGGGCCCAACGGGCCAAGCGGCCTGCCGGTGGTTGAACTCCAAAACCAACTCGACGCCCCGCTTGGCCAACTGGCCGCCGCCCTTGGCCAAGCGGCAACGCTCCCGCCGAAAAATATCCATGGCCAATGCGCGGCACCGCTGCGTGACCTGCCCGCCGCCGGCGTCGCCGACCTGCTTGGCCAAGCGGCCCAGGTGCGGCTCGAGACCAAGGCCGCCGCGCTCGCCGCCATCGCCGAACGCGCCGGCTGGGAGCAGGCGCTTTGGGACGGCCTCTTCACCGCGCTCGGCTACAAGCAAAACAGTTGGCCGATGCGCCGGCTCGCCGAGCTGCTGCCGGAGCTGCGGCGCGGCCTTGGCCAAGCGCCCGAGCCGGTCGTCCTGCTCGCCCGCCTGCTCGGCACCGGCGGCTTGTTGCCCGACCAACTCGACCGCGACAAACTCACCAACCGCTACCTCCGCACCCTCTGGGACCAGTGGTGGCGCGACCGCGACCGCCTGGCCAAGCGCATCCTGCCAAGCAGCGCGTGGACCTTCCACGGACTCCGCCCGGCCAACCGCCCCGAGCGCCGCCTCGCTCTCGCCGCGCATTGGCTGGCCAAGCGCGACTTCGCCACTTGGCTCGACGACTGGATCTGTCAGCCGCCAAAAAAACCGTCGCCCGCCGCCTCGCTGCTGGGCCGCCTCGCCGTCAGCGACGACTACTGGTCGCAGCATTGGACCTTTCGCTCCGGTCGGTTTGGCCAAGCGCAGCCGTTGCTCGGCACCGGGCGGCTGCACGACATCGCCGTCAACGTCCTCCTGCCGTGGCTCCACGCCCGCGCCACGGCCGCCGGCAACGACGGGCTCGTCGCCCGGGCCGAGGGATGCTACTTCGCCTGGCCCAAGGGGCAGGACAACTCAAGGCTCAAGTTCGTGCGGCAACGGCTCTTTGGCGGCCGGCGCATCCCGTTGCGCGGCGCGGCGCGGCAGCAGGGGCTCCTGCAAGTGCAGGCCGACTTTTGCAACCGCACCAACGCGCTGTGCGACGACTGCGCGTTCCCCGACCTCGTACGACGGTATTCATTGGAAAAAAGGTGAAAAACGAGGTTGCAATCGGGCTTTTTTTCGGTAATTTGCTCGTCCGCTTTTCCGGGAGCGGGTGTAGCTCAGTTGGTAGAGCATCACCTTGCCAAGGTGACTGTCGTGAGTTCGAGTCTCATCACCCGCTCCATTTTTTCAATTTCCCTAAACTTCCTACGTTTTTCAAAAAACACGTGTTAAGGAGGTTCTCCGGCTAGTTTTCCGTGATTTTGTGTTAGCGGATGTTTGCGGAATTCTAACACTCAAAGAAAGATCATCAATCATCTTACCCCGCCCAATCTCCCGTCAAAAAGCAACCAGAGAGGGGCGTCCGGCAAACAAGGGGCGAAGGACGTCTGCACTCCGTGCGGCATCAGGAACCGAGGGCCGCAAGGCTGTTACAACACGGAACGGGGACATTGCAGGTTCCGCCGATCCGTGCTCGAAGAATGGGGGTAGGCGCATACCGAAGGTATTAGCGTGAACGCCGTAGACAAATACAATTCATCACCTGTGAACGAAGCGGCAAAACATCGCCAAGCACTAGCCGGCAATGCTTTGATGCAAGCAAATGCAAATCCAAATATTGTCGATGAATTTGGGTGGTTTATTTTAAATTACTTAATTTATCACGTGAAAATTCAGTCCGGATTTAAGTCCAAACGAAGATTAAAAACGGATATGGAAAAATTCTTTATCGCCAGTCTGGAAAACGGTGCTCATCCAAATATTTTTGATTGTAACCTAAACTGCCGTGCCTACACTGGGGGCGGTTTCATCAAGCTAAGCCCTCATACTAAGGAGTGCGTAAGTAAGTAGACATTAGATTTATACCTTGATATGATTTGCGGCGTGAAAGAGCACGA
>JACKQG010004950.1_pt1 | contig 15061 bp, 11 predicted proteins | sample 8237621 | NCBI WGS metagenome assembly JACKQG01 (sample SAMN15677084, study PRJNA649215) | marine metagenome | biome: marine; feature: Black Sea; material: saline water; isolation source: suspended particulate matter (SPM) from the Black Sea western gyre | collected 2013-06-09/2013-06-10 | depth... | reverse complement strand
AGACGATGACCCCGACTTCTGGAATTCCCTCATGAAGTATTGATCTGAATTAAGGAATTAAGGAATTGGATGTAATATTCTTTTTCATTTCAGCATCCAGTATCCAGCATCCAGCATCCAGTATCCAGCATCCAGCATCCAGCATCCAGCATCCAGTATCGCTTTGCCGAAACAAGGAGGGTGAAAGATGGCAAGAAGGGGCGTTGGAATCACCATTACGCAACACATCTTGAACCAGCAACGGCAAAACCCGGAGGCAACCGGCGGGTTTACCACCCTGCTCAATGAATTGATCGTTGCGGCGAAAGTTATTTCCAGGGAAGTTAACAAGGCAGGTCTTGCAGACATCCTGGGCGCCACCGGGAGGACCAATGTCCAGGACGAGCAGGTCCAGAAGCTCGATGTGTTCGCCAACCAGGTCATCATCGAGCGCATGCAACATGTCGGCCAGCTCTGCTGTATGGGCTCTGAAGAAAATGCGGATCTGATCGAAATCCCTTCCCAGTACCCGAAAGGAAACTATATCATCGTCTTTGATCCCCTTGACGGATCTTCCAATATTGACGTCAATGTGAGCATCGGGACCATCTTTGGGGTTTACAAGAAGAAAAGCGACGAGACCGATATTGACATGCTCCTAAATGATGTCCTGCAGCCGGGAGTGAACCAGGTGGCGGCAGGATATTTCATTTACGGTTCAAGCACCATGATGGTCTATACCACCGGAAACGGGATCGGCGCGCACGGCTTTACCCTGTATCCGAGCGTCGGGGAGTTTCTCCTCTCCCATGAGAACATCCGTATCCCTGAAAAGGGGAAGACCTATAGCGTCAATGAAGGGAACTATACCTATTGGGATGAAAAAACCGTTGCCCTTGTGGACTATTTCAAGGCCAAAGATAAGGATAGCGGTCGTCCCTATACCTCAAGGTATGTGGGCAGCCTGGTAGCCGATTTCCACCGCAATCTTCTTAAGGGGGGGATCTTCATGTACCCTGCGGACAGCAAGGATCCGAATAAAACATCAGGAAAACTTCGTCTGATGGTGGAGGCCAATCCGCTGGCAATGGTTGTCAGGGAGGCCGGGGGATATGCCAGTGACGGAAACGGTCCGATCCTTGAAATCGACCCGAGCGAACTCCACCAGAGAACCCCTCTTTATATCGGAAGCAGGGAAGATGTTCAATTGGCTGAAGAATTCATCAGTGGAAGAAGGGGTTGAGATGGGGACCGCCGGTCATGCCTTTACGGAATAAAACCTTTCTTCGGGTAGTTCGACACAGGTCAGACGGTTACCGTACACGGCCCCGGTGTCCAACCCGATCTTGTTGTCTGTTACCAGCGGTTCACGAAAAGGTGTGTGACCGAAGATAACCATCTTTCCAAAATCATGAGCTGATGAAATAAACGGCTCCCGAATCCAGGTCATATCCTCCTGTGTCTGGTGCCCTATCTCTATTCCAGGTCTGAAACCGGCGTGAACCACGTAGTAGTCTCTGAGTTCCATGAATGGCCTGAGAGAATGGTAAAAGGAGATATGGTCAGGGGGAACAAGCGGCCCCTCTTTAGGCTTTTCAGTTAGATAGTTTTTCAGCGTTGTAAATCCCCTGTTGGCAAGATACAGATCCTGATCCTTCCCGGAAAGATAATCGAGCAGCATCGCCTCGTGGTTCCCTAACAGGCAATTCACCCGTTGATAATCGCGGATAAGGTCAAGAATGTAGTCTACCACGCCCTTGGAATGACTCCCCCTGTCAATATAATCACCGATAAAAATCAGGGTGTCTTTCCCCGGTCGCCACGGGATCTTGTCCATGAGCCGCTTCAGCATATGGAGGCACCCATGGATATCCCCGACAATAAATGTCTTTTCCCTCTCCATCAAAATCCGAAAATAATACGGGGCCGCTCTCGGGAATCCAGACGGCTCAGCCCGGCCTTCTTAGCCGCGTCCACCGCCTCTCTGAACTCCTGTGATGTGAGCCTCCGGTTGATCAGCGCATCTGAATCCGCATTGCCGCAGGGCCTGTACTGATCCATCACATTGACGTACGTATCTAATGATATCTCTCTTGCCAAAAAATCCATGACCCTATCAGTTCCGGCGACGTCATTCGGCATGACAAGGTGTCTGATGAGCAGCCCCCGTACGGCAATCCCTTCATCATCAACCCGCAGGTCGCCCACCTGGCGATGCATCTCCCTGATAGCCGCCTTGGCCATTTCTCCGTAATCGGGCGCATTGCAGAACCTCTCTCCCCATCTATCATCCCAGAACTTGAAATCAGGCATATAAATGTCAAAGATTCCGTCCAGCAGAGTCAGGGTCTCAATGCTCTCATATCCGCCTGAGTTGTATACCAGCGGTACGTTGAGACCCTGTTCAATGGCAAGGCCGAGGGCCTCTAAGATCGGGACAATGGCGTGGGTCGGCGTCACAAAATTGATATTGTGACAGCCCCTTTCTGCTAACTGGATCATCATCGCCGCCATCTGGGCCGGCTCCACCTCAACCCCTTCATTCAGGTGGCTGATTTCATAGTTCTGGCAAAAGCTGCAGAGAAGGTTGCAGGAACTCAGGAATATGGTCCCGGAACCCCGCCTCCCCACCAGAGGGGCCTCTTCCCCAAAATGGGCGTTGTAGCTGGCGATCCTTGCATTCCTCCCCGTTCGGCAATAGCCCTTCTCTCCCTCCAGCCGGTTCACGCCGCATTCCCGGGGACAGAGATGGCAGATTTCCATTAGCGCCGATGTCTTCTCAATACGGGTTTCGAGTTCCCCGTCTCTATAAAGCCTTAAATAGGATGCCTCCCCCATATCTAAAAAGCAACCCTCAAAAAAAATCCCCCTAACAGGACTCAGGTTCCTTCAAGGGGGATATTTGGAGATTTCAGATTTCGGATTTTAGCCATTCCCTTTATAACGGGATCATTGCCGCGATCCGCTCTTTTTCAATTGGGGGCTCTAATCACGGCTCTGGCCGAATATCCGCAAAAGCATCAGGAACAGATTGATAAAATCAAGATACAGAGAAAGTGCCCCTAAGATAGCCCCCTTTCTCACCACAGCGCCGTCAACGCCTGCTGGTTGCGTAAGCGCCATGTTCTTGAGCTTCTGGGTATCGTAAGCGGTTAAACCCACGAAAACAATGACCCCAATATAGCTGATGATCATACTCATGGCGCCGCTCCTGATAAACATATTTACCAGAGAGGCAATAATAATCCCGATCAGACCCATCATAAGGAACCCGCCAATGGAAGTCAGATCCCGTTTTGTCACCCAGCCGTAGATACTGCACGCGATAAAGGTGCCGGCGCAGATAAAGAAGGTGCTAACGATTGAACTCTGAGTGTATACCAAAAAGATGAAGGATAGTGTAACCCCGTTTAGCGCGGCATAGATCACAAATAAAGAGGTGGCTGTCCCCGCACTCATCCGGGTAACCATCCCCGCAATAGCAAACACCAGCCCCAGTTCAGCTAAAATGAGGACAAAAAAGATCATGGAGTTGCCAAATACGAGATTCCTCATGGCTTCGTTGTTTGAAACATAGTATGCTACAAACCCTGTCAGGCAAAGCCCGATCGCCATCCAGTTATAAACACTTCTTACAAAGTCATTAACAAGGACCTCTGTTTTCGATCTTGCAACGGAAGTTTGTGCCATTTCATAGCCTCCTGTCATTTGCTCTTGCATACGCAAGATATTCTCTTGATTAAAACCACATCTGTAAATTATAAATGCTTTTGAAAAAAGTTCAAGATTATAATCAATCACATCTTGAGACTTGGGGTATAATTGACAATATGGACGGCAAGAAACTCTACATCGTAATGGTCGGTCTCCCTGCCAGGGGAAAATCCACCATCGCGAGCAAGCTGAGAGAAAACCTGGTCAGAGACGGCATAAAGACCCGGATTTTTAATAACGGAGACCTGAGGAGAAAACTCAGCCCTCGAGACACGTCCTATCCGGAATTTTACAACCCAGATAACCGGCACGGGGCGGCCCTCAGGGAAAAAATTGCCTTGATAAATATCAGACGCGCCCTGGACTACTTGAGAGGACCCGGCCATGTGGCCGTTTTGGACGCGACGAATGTGAGTCTCAAGAGGAGAAAAAAAACAGCCGAGATGCTCACCGACCACCCCATTCTCTATATCGAATGTATAAACGACGACGAAGAGATCCTTAAAGCAAGCATCGATAGAAAGGTGACACTCCCAGAGTTCAATCACCTGGGAAGGGAAGCTGCCACCCGGAGTTTTAAGCAGCGCATCAATTATTATCAGACCATTTACGCGTCTCTCAAAACCGAAAGGAATTTCATCCGGTTAGATTCCCTATATAATAAAATATCCCATGAGGAAATCAGAGACAATGTTCCCTACTACGATCTGATCCGGGATTTTCTGGTGACAGACACCGTTAAGAACCTTTTCCTGATCAGACACGGGGAAACCCATTTTAACCTCCAGGACAGGATCGGGGGGGATTCCGGTTTGACAGAGACCGGAATGGTCCAGGCCAAGGCCCTGGCCCGGCATTTTGCGAACAAGAAGATCCCGGTGATCTTTACAAGCAAGAAGAGGCGGACCATACAAACGGCTGTTCCTATCATGCACGTGCAGGAAAACTGCTCCATTATACCCCTGATGGAGTTTAACGAGATCAACAGCGGGGTCTGTGAATGCATGAGCTATGAGGAAATCCGGGACAACATGCCCCATGTCTACTCGGCCAGACAGAATGCCAAGTATAACTATATTTATCCGGGAGGAGAGGGTTATATCTCCATGAAGGAGAGGGTGGACAGGGGAATCAAAAAGGCCCTTTACCTGAGCAGCAACTCCCAGAACATCATGATTATCGGCCATAGGGCCGTTAACCGGATGATCCTTTCACATTTCCTTTACAGGAGAAAGGAAGACGTCCCCTATATTTATGTGCCCCAGGACAAATTTTATCATATTGTCGCAACGCAAAACAAAAAGCTCTTCCAGCTAAGGCTGTACGATCTCTGACGGGTCAGCCGTATAAAAGGGAGCAGATAACCACGGCGGCCGCAATCCCAATCAGGTCAGCGGTCAGTGCCGCCGCAAGGGCGTGACGTATGCGGCGCACTTGAACCGCGCCGAAATAGACCGCTAACACATAGAAGGTGGTTTCTGTAGACCCCTGCAGTGTTGAGACAAGATAGCCTGTGTAACTATCCGGGCCGATGCCGGGATCATTGATAATAGACGCCATGACCCCATATGCCCCGGACCCGGACAACGGCCTCAAAAGCGCCATCGGGAGGGCCTCGGCAGGCATCCCCACCTTAGCCGTAGCCCAACCGAGCATATTCACCATGGCCTCCATGGCACCGCTGGCACGAAACATCCCTACCGAAACCAAAATGGCCACTAAGTAAGGGATAATCTTGACCGCCACCTGGAAACCCTCTTTTGCACCTTCCACAAAGACCTCGTAGACACGCACCCGTCTGACAACCCCGAAAGTGAGGAATCCCAACATAAGCCCGGGGATGATCCAGGGAGAAACGGACCTCCCAAAAAATATGGTCACCGGAATCAGTGAGATCAAGGCGCACACCGCAATCCCGCTCACCCAGGCAGAATATCCGGCAGGGGCCTCCCGGGCCAACGCTTTATCTTCAGGGCCGGCCGCATCACCTGCTTCTTCCACCTCAAGGGGACACGTTCGCTTGAACATGGACATTCGCCCATAAATCTTGGCGGCAAATATGGCGGCAATGGTGGAGCAAACGGTTGCAAAAAGGGTTGTGGGGAGAATTCCGGCAGGGTCAACCGATCCTGCGGCCGCCCGGAGTGCGATGACCCCGGTGGGCAAAAGAGTGACGTTTGAGGTGTTGATGGCCAAGAAAAGGACCATGGAGTCGGTCGCCGTTCCGTGACGGGAGTTCAGTTTGTCAAGCGCCTGCATCGCCCGGATACCGAATGGCGTGGCCGCATTACCGAGACCAAGGGCATTGGCCGACATGTTCAATATCATGCTCCCCATGGCCGGGTGCTCCGGCGGAACGTTGGGAAAGAGCCGGACCATCAGGGGCCGGATCAGTCGCGCCAAAATAGTCAGCATCCCTCCGGCCTCTGCCACCTTCATCAGGCCTAAGAACAGGGTCATCACCCCGATAAGCCCCAGGGCCAGTTCAACCGAGCCGGAAGCCGATTCAATCATGGCCTTTGACAGCTCTTCCATAGGGGAGGGGTGCCCTTCCCCAGCGATCCAGTTAACCTGCCGCCAGCCCGCTGAAAGAAATGCCACCAGGACAATGGCAAAGAAAATAAAGTTCATATGCTTGAATCATATCATGATTCATGCGATAAATAAATAATAAGTATCACTTTAGCTTCTTGAAACAATCGTTCGTTTGTTGTCTGGGGCCATGAGGGTCTCTTTCCCAAAGGACGTAAATACGTGGATCGTTTCATAGGAACGGCAGCGAGGCCTTCAAATTCGTCACTGGACAGCCCCAGAAAATGGTATTCATTTAAACGGGCATCGCCTCTGCCTGCCCGGAATCTGTATTGAACGTCAAGGGGGCGTTCTATACGCTCAGGAGAATTTTTGTTACGTCCTTTGGGAAAGAGACCCTCATGGCCCAACGCTTTGTTTCAAACGGCTAAACTGTTACAATAATAACGGCTTCGTAAAAAGCCATTTTTTTGAAATCATCAATCTTCGGTCTTATCCGGATTAGGAAATCGTCATGTTTGATCTTTCTGAGGAACAGAAAATCCTGTTAAGAAATCTAAAGCGGGTTGTAAAAGAAAAGGTTGGGCCGGCCGCCGCAGAAACTGACAAAACCGGCGCCATCAACTGGGAAATCGTGTCCCTTTTCTGGGACCTCGGTCTCTTGCAGATCATGCTCCCCCCGGAGTATGACGGCTGGCCGCACAACCCCTCCCATACCCTCTGCCTCTCCATAGAAGAAATCGCCAAGGCCTGCGCATCCTCGGCCCTGTTGCTGATCATTCAGGCAGTAGGCGGCTACCCTTTGATCTTTGCAGGGAACGATGCGCAAAAGAAAAAGTATTGCCCCATGATTTCAGACCAGAGGAATCTGATCGGCTACCTTGTTACTGAACCAGGTGCAGGGTCAGATGTCCAGGCCATTCAGTGCACCGCGAAGCGGTCCGGTGATGACTTCATCCTCAACGGAAGAAAGGTGTTCGCAACCAACGGTTCTATTGCCGGGATCTATTCCGTACTTGCGAGAACAGGAGATAAGGAGCTCTCCTTCTTTCTTGTGGAAAGGCGCCTGAAGGGAATTTCAATCGGCAGGATTGAAGACAAATGCGGATTTCGCGGCAGCAACACCGCCGAGGTCATCCTGGAAGACGTGGTCGTTCCCAGGGCCAGCCTTATAGGTAAACCGGGAGAAGGATTCAAGATCGCCATGGGTGATTTTGACATGTCCCGCCCTGCCGTTGCCGCCCTGTCCTTAGGCCTGGCCGAAGGGGCCCTTGACTATACCATCGAATATGCCCGTGAGCGTCATACCTTTGGAAAGCCGCTCATTCAGCATCAGGCTATCCAGTTTCTATTAGCCGATGCCTCCACGCTGATCGAGGCCAGCAGGGGGCTTATGGAAAGGGCCGCCCTCGCCTTTGACTCCGGGGAGAAAAACACAAAATTAGCTTCAATGGCCAAATATTTCTGCAGCGACGCAGCCATGAAGATCACAACCGATATGGTCCAGGTCCTCGGGGGCTACGGCTATATCAGGGATTATCCCATTGAAAGAATGTTCCGGGACGCCAAACTGACCCAGATCTTTGAGGGAGCCAACCAGATCCAGAGGATGATCATCGGAAGGGAGATAAGCAGGAGGTAAACCTTTTACAGTGCCTAAAGTTTAGGCATTTTAGGCACTTTAGGCACTTCAAACTTGATGTACTTTAGGCACTCCAAACTTTAGGCATTTTAGGCATTTTAGCTCACTTTAGGCATTTCATTTAAGGAGGATACAATCATAATGGATTTTTCTTTAACTAAGGAGCAGAAGGATATCAAAAAGGCGGCTGCCGAATTTGCTCGGGGTGAATTCCGGCCGGAAGTGGTCCTGGAGTGTGAACTGGACCACCGCTTTCCCCGGGAGATCTATAAGAAAGCGGGTGAACTCGGTTTTATCGGCCTCGATTATCCCGAGGAAGTGGGTGGGGGCGGTCTCGGCGTCATGGAAAACGTCCTGGTAATAGAGGAATTCTGCAAGGCCGATTCGGGCATGGGCATGGCAATCCATCTCGCCTACCTTCCCGCAAAGATAGTGAGGATCTTCGGGACCCCCCGGCAGCAGCAAAAATTCCTGGCCCCCCTTGTGAGGGGAGATTGGGTCTCGGCAGTATCATTTACCGAGCCCAACCACGGGAGCGACCTGACAAGAATGGAAACCACTTTAGAGGAACATGAGGACGGGTTTGTCCTGAACGGCACCAAGGTCTTTACCACCAACGGAGGGTATGCCGACTTCTTCATTGTCTTGGCACAGGAAGACCCTGATGCAGGGCCGGGTAAGGGGATGACCACGATTTTGGTTGAAAGGGATTCATCTTCCTGGCTTGGCGGTAAGATGGAGATCAATGAAATCTCGGGCAAGATGGGGCTTAAGATGACCTCCAGCAGCGAACTGGTATTCCACGATCTGAAAATCGCCAAAGAAAACATCTTAGGAGAGCGGGGCCGGGGTCTTCTGAATGTCCTTGATTTCTTAGACGAAAGCCGGATCGAAATAGGGGCCCAGGCCTTGGGGAATTGCGAGGGGGCATTCTTAAAGGCCCTGAGCCATGCCAAGGAAAGGACCCAGTTCCAGAGGCCGATCATCGATTTTCAGGGTATCGGCCATAAGGTGGCAAGGATGTGGAGCCGGATCCAATCCCTCAAATGGCTCAACTACTATGGCGCCTGGCTGTGCGACCACTCTCCTGAAAGACTGTCAGGGGTGATACCTCTCTTTACCTCAGTCGTAAAACACCATGTGCCTGAGACGGCTAAGGCGATCATTGATGATTCAATCACCGTGTTCGGAGGATATGGCTATTTCCTGGATCAAGAAGTGGAGCGAAGATACCGGGACAATCGTATTGCCGAAATATATGAAGGGACCGTGGAGGTTCAGTTGAACAATATCACCCGCATTCTGAAAAACCTGAATCCCGGTTTTATCGACGCTGAGCTTCTGTGAAACCATCCAGACGGTTTTCTACTCTGTCTGTCGCCCAAACCCCCAGCTGAAAGATCTATTGACGGCCTCGTGGCCACCGACTCTGACGCCGGTAAACATGACTTCCGCCATCTTGGGCGCACCGGCCCGGGCAATGTCGATCATCAGCTCCGCGTCGGCAATCAGACGTTCGGCCTCCTCGCCCGGATATCCGCACCAGTACTTGAGGTCGTGGAAAAAACAGGCCGGATAAAAGTCGATCCCTTGCCATGAGTCGAACCACATAGAACACCCATCGCTTTTGAAGGGGATGGGAGGCGGGTCCTTCTCAATCTTCTCCCACAGGTCTGACAGCCCATACGTCTCGCAGATATTCTTTATCTCGGGCAGGGTTACTTCCTTGTTTTTTTCAGGTAAGTCCATTCGATGTTACCTCCTCATGTATCAAAATCTCTGAAACATGCGCACATTCAGGATCATTCCCGCTGCTGAAGCGGGATGGAAAGTCAGTTACAAAGCCATGCCATATGCTGCGGTTTTTAAGTGGCCGTTGTCAACGACAAAAATGCGGAGTAAATGTTCAAGGGTTCACGCGAAACTTAACCTGAGAAATTTTTTGAGACTGCCAGCTCCCGGAAGATTTGAGGCCGATTTGAGTTTTCTGTGTTCAGCAGGGGCGGCAGCTCAGAAATTGACCTTTGAACCCTGACATTTTCAATGATTCTTGACATTTAATTGTATTTGAATTATTTGGTTAAAATAGGTTGAATCGGAGGATATTCCAGGTTTGTGCTGGTAGCCTTCACTAATTTGGGCCTGTGTGGCGTACAAAGATCATGCAGTATTGTTCACCTGAAGGTTTTACCGATTATCCTTCTTTTATGAACAAATCGCTGATTCCAAGGAAGTTGCGGTAGCCGATTTCTCTTGACATAAATCGTTTTTTGTCATTTTATTAGTTGTAGGTATTCCCACTAATTATTCAACCTCTATTCAGGAGGTTCCCCAATGAAAAAACACCCCAAGATGTATATGTCCTGCTCCTAATAGGCATAGTTTGCCTGTTGGGAGCTCAAACCTTCTTCTATATAAAGCCAAATCTATCGTGAGATGAGGACGGAAAGCCACGGGTCTTAATATTCCCTTTCGACCCTCTTTTAAGGTATCTGCTTCTGAAAGATAACCGGGTTGCCGAGTGTGACATCGTCAAGGTCATAATAGGCAAAGTTCGGCTTTTTTATCTGTTTTTTTATATGGATATTTAGGAAGTAGGGGATGATTCAGATTCTCATGTCCTATAAATTCCATTAAATTCCATGCGGTGCGATTGGTGCGAAGAACCCTTCAAAAAATGCCAATAAGAGAACCCCACAAGGGGAGCAATATCCTTTTGGGGGCGGTCATTTTTGGATTCCAAATAGCGTCGAGGCATACAAATCAAACTACAAGAAATGGGGGAGCATTGTGCTAACAGGCCCAGCAGCAGAGATATCTGAAGGAGATGGCTTTCTCGACATCTTTAGCAAAGGAGATCGTTAATGGGCATTATCACGGTCGCAAGAGGTTCGTATAGCTATGGCCAAGAAATTGCTGAAAAGGTAGCGCAAAAGTTAGGATACGATTGTATCTCTCGGGAAGTTATTCTGGAGGCCTCCAAAGAATTTAACATCCCCGAGATAAAGCTAACTCAAGCATTTGAGGATGCTCCCTCCATTCTAGATCGCTTTATCCACGGAAAGAGAAAATACATTGCTTATACTCGGGCTGTCCTCTTGCAGCATCTAACAAAAGGAAATGTAGTTTACCATGGGTTTGCAGGGCACTTTTTCGTTGAGGGTATATCCCACGTCCTCAAAATACTGATTACTGCCAATATCGAAGATCGAATTTCCCTTGTGATGGAACGGGATAAAATTTCGAGAAAAGAGGCTTCCCTCTTAATAAGTAAGATTGACGATCAGAGAAGGAGATGGGCAAAAACGCTGTATGGGATCGACCCGTGGAATCCTTGCCTCTACGATCTGACTCTGCATATTAACAGGATCACGGTAGAGGATGCTGTAGATACAATATGCCAGGTTTCAAGGCTTAGCCAATTCCAAATAACCCCCGAATCTAAAAAAGCAATTGATGATCTGGCTCTCGCCGTTAAGGTCGAGAATTTTTTCATCGATGTAAGACCAAGGGTGGATGTACATATCGACAACAAAATCGTTTATCTGAAACCTGCGGTTCCGTTAAGCGAAGAGTCTGAGATAGTTAGCAGAATGGGGGAGATCATGAAAACGATTCCGGGTATTAGAGGGATCGAAGTGGTCACATAGAACCACCGCAACAATAAGAATACTGGCGAGGCTCCGTTCAGAGGGAGATGCTCGATGCTGGTCGAAGATCCTTGCTTTAGCGGGGATAAAAAAATGATCATTCCTGCCGAGTTTTTTTTGAAAAAAATGAAGAATTGATCTGGCAGTGTTGCGTGGTTTTGGCGGATGTGGTAAGAGGGTTAATGCAAGAAAACCTGAATCGATAGACCCTGACCAACGCTGCAGATTTTGAGCACAAATCATGGCAATTTGGCGTAAGCTCTATTTCGATGAAAACAAACTTATTCTTCTTCAAGGCATGATCCAACCGAGGATGGGAGGACGAATGCCGATTGCAAAGGCTCATACACCGTGTCTAAGACGCAACGGGGTATGAGCTTTTTCATTTTAAGGAGGAAACCTGATGAGGCTTAACAAGGCTTATCTTCTGACCATGCTTTTCTTTTTTGTAGGTACCCCTTTGTCGGGTGGGGTTGCTGCCGCTGAGGACGATCCGACAAAAAATGTTCTCATTCTTAACTCCTATCATCCTGGCTATGCCTGGTCTGATGAAGAGCAGGCCGGGATTGTGGATACCTTCAGGGCACGGAATCCCAATTGGTTGCCCTATATTGAATATCTGGACTGCAAGAGATTCCCCATCGCGGAGCACCTTCGAGAACTAGGGGCAATCATGGACAACAAATATCGTGATGTGAAATTTTCTCTGGTTATTGCGATGGATGACCCGGCTCTGGAATTCGTTTTAAACAACCGAACGAAGCTTTTTGAAAACATACCCATTGTTTTCTGCGGGATTAACAATTTCACGCCTGCCATGCTCGTGGGGCACTCGAATGTTACCGGGATAGCCGAAAATATTGACATCGGCGGAACAATAGAAGTCATGCTTCGGCTGCACCCTGACTGTCGTGAAATACTTGTCCTTCATGATTATACGGTTTCGGGTTTGGGGGTGCGGAAAGAGGTTGAAAATCTGGTTCCTCGGTTTTCGGCAAGAACCAAGTTCAGGTTTATTGATCGGCTGGACATGAAGGATGTGCTGAAAGAGCTGGACCGTCTACCCAAAGGCAGCCTCGTGCTGGAGATAGGATTTATCACTGATAAATCCGGGTGCACATTCGGACTGACCGAAACCACGGACCTCTTTGTCAAGCACAGCCCTGTGCCCGTTTATGGAGCGTATGAAGCCCGGTTAGGCCATGGGATTGTCGGAGGAAAGTTGACAAGCGCTAAAATTCATGGGGCTAACGCTGCCATGATGGCTCATAGGGTATTAGACGGCGAGAAGGCCTCTAACATTCCCGTAGCCACAAAAAGCGATGCCCAATTTATGTTCGACCACCGGGCAATGGAGCGTTTCGGGATCCCCTTATCGGCTTTGCCCGAGAATAGTATCATTATCAATCAGCCGGTTTCTTTTTACGCTGCCCACCGAACAGTCATTCATTTCGCCTTGGCGGTGATCGGAGTCCTATGCGCGATAATTGGCCTTTTGACAATCAACATTGTCCAAAGACGAAGAGCAACCATCGCCCTTAGCCAGAGCGAGTCCCGCCAGAGAGCCATTCTGGATAATATCCCCGATCCGGCATGGCTAAAAGACAAAGATGGCCGATATTTGGCCGTTAATGAGGCATGGTGCAGACTTTTCAATTTGAATACCTCGCAGGTTATTGGCAAAACCGCTAGTGATGTATTACCCGCTGAAGTGGCCAAAAGATTTATGGAAGAAGATGAGGAGGTAATTCGACACGGGAGTCAATTGCGCAAAGAAGAATCCCTAATGGATAACAATGGGGGCATCAGCTGGTTTGATAAAGTAAAGGCCCCCGTAGTCAATGGGCAAGGGATTGTAGTTGGGAGTACAGGGATTACCCGCGACATCACCGAACGCAAACAGGCAGAGGAGACGCTGCGGGAGAGTGAGGAGAAGTTTTCCAAATTCTTCTTCTCCAGCCCGACATGGGTCGCTATTACCAGGCTTGAAGATGGGACCTACCTGGAGGTCAACAAAACCTTCGAAGAGATCACGGGTTTTGAACGTAAAGAGGTCATCGGACGAACCTCCTTGGAATTGGGTCTCTGGCCAGAGCCAATTGGAGACAGGCAACGGTTTATGGCCATGGCCCGAGAGGAGGGAGGTTTTCGAGGACAGGAAGTCACCTTCCTTGCCAAGAATGGTGAACCGATAACAGCGCTTTGGTCGGCGGATGTGATCGAACTGGCCGGTCAAGAGTGTCTCCTCGGTACGGTCATGGATATCTCTGAACTCAAGCGCGCCAGGGAGGAAAAGGAGAAGCTCCAAGCCCAGCTCCACCGAGCCCAGAAGATGGAAGCCATGGGACTATTGGCAGGGGGTGTCGCCCATGATCTAAATAACATCTTATCGGGGATCGTAAGCTATCCTGAATTACTCCTAATGGATTTACCTGAAGACAGCCCCCTTAGGAGACCCATAAAAGTCATGCAGGAATCCGGGATGCGGGCCGCCGATGTGGTGGAAGACCTGCTGACTATAGCCAGAGGGGTAGCAACGGGAAAAGAAGCCCTGAACCTCAACACCATTGTCACTGAATATTTGAAATCTCCTGAATACCAGACATTGGAAAAGACGCACTCATTTGTTAATTTAAAGACTGAAATAGACCCCGACATTTTGAACATGAGCGGTTCCCCCATCCACATCAAAAAGACCTTGATGAATCTTGTTACAAACGCCTCTGAAGCCATTGAGGGTGCTGGCACAGTTACCATATCGACTATGAACCGCTATCTGGATCAACCCCTTAAGGGGTATGAAGGTGTCCGCACAGGCGAATATGCCGTGCTGAGCGTCTCGGACGATGGTTCTGGTATAACTCCCAAAGACCTTGAGAGGATCTTTGAGCCATTCTATACCAAGAAGGTCATGGGTAGAAGCGGTACAGGGTTGGGTCTGGCCGTTGTGTGGAATACAGTCCAGGACCATAAAGGATACATAGACATAAAGAGCAGTGAGAAGGGGACACTGTTTGAACTGTACTTTCCTGTTACCAGAGAAGAGATTGCTGCGGAAAAGGAAGAGGTTCCTCTGGAAGATTATCTCGGGCACGGAGAAAAAATCCTGGTGGTTGATGATGAGGAGAGGCAGATAGAGATCGCAAGCGGGATGTTGACCAAGCTTGGGTACAATCCTGAAGCGGTTTCAAGTGGTGAAGAGGCCATTGAATATATGAAGGAAAACGCCGTAGACCTGATTGTCCTTGACATGGTGATGCCAAAAGGGATCAACGGACGTGAGACATATGAAGAGATCATAAAGATCCGTCCCGGCCAGAAAGCGATTATAGCCAGTGGGTATGCTAAGACAAAAGAGGTGGATATTGCCCAAAGATTAGGAGCGGGAAAATACATAAAGAAACCGTATATCCTGGAAAAGATAGGCCTTGCCATTAAGGAAGAATTGGAGAAATAATGGTTCTCGTGGCGCTTACCCTGATGCATGACTTCCTATATTATTAGCAACTTTGGGCTCCCCCCAGAAAAGCAGAAGAGTACATCT
>JACKQG010004949.1_pt1 | contig 15063 bp, 8 predicted proteins | sample 8237621 | NCBI WGS metagenome assembly JACKQG01 (sample SAMN15677084, study PRJNA649215) | marine metagenome | biome: marine; feature: Black Sea; material: saline water; isolation source: suspended particulate matter (SPM) from the Black Sea western gyre | collected 2013-06-09/2013-06-10 | depth... | reverse complement strand
CCGGTGGCAAGCTGCCGTACATCAACCTGCTTCCCATGTACGCCAACGCGGCGCAGTTGAAATACGGGGCCTCCGCCGCCGCGATTGAATACTACGATTCCGATCCCGACCTGTTCAAGAACTACTGCGATGCGTTTTGCGAGAAGTTCGACCCACCGTATATCTGCACCGATATTTACCCGCTCAACTGGGTCCAGGGCAAGCGAGCGACGTACAAGGACTATTGCGAATCGATCAATATCATCGCAGCGTCTGCCCGGGAGCATGACAAGGATTTCTGGTGCTGTATCCAGACGTTCGCCTGGGTCCCCAGCAAACGAACCCCGACGGAATCGGAGTTCCGCTGGCAGTCGTACTGCATGCTGTCGTTTGGCTGCAAGGGGCTGCTCTGCTGGACGTACGCAGGGCACAAGCCGGAATGTCCCTCGCTGATCACGGTCGACGGGAAGCGAACCAACGCCTGGTACGACGCCGCGACGGTCTTCAAGGAGATCCGCAAAGTCTCTGATGCCTTCGTCCGGTATAAGAACATCGGCACGCTCGCCCATAACTGCACGGACGATACGCCGTACTTGAAATTCAGCAAACCGGTCCGGACATTCCCGACGATTCAGCAGATTCAATGCGACGACCCGCTGCTGGTCGGTTGTTTTGCGAAAGAAGACGGCCCCGCAACCGCGGTCACGATCGTCAATATGAGCGAGTTGGAAGCGATCAAGACGGCGCACGTCAAGCTGAAGGTCGCAGGCTCGACGGTCGTCGCTTGGCCTCGCGGGGAACGCGCCGTATTGATCCCCGATGCCGACGGATTCTATCATCTCACGCTTCCGTCGGGCGAGGGGATCTTTGTTGAAGTCGAGTAGCAACTATAAGATCCTCGTCGGGAGAAAGCTATTGCAGATGAAACCGCTGTCCTTCCCCCGTCATGCACTCCCGAATCGGAGCGGGCCCTCATTGCCTTGGCTCGTGTTGCTTTCTCTGGCCGTCGGGATCCTGCTCCCAGCACGCGGCTTTGCCCAGGACGAACTTCGCAACCCGCACACGAATTGGTTTCGGGACGCGGGATACGGCGTATTTGTTCATTACTTGAACGGCCTGCAGAACGATGCCGAGTCGATCAACAGCCTGGGGCGGGAAACCGCGTGGGATGAGTGTGTTCGAGAATTTGATACGGAACGTTTTGCGGCGACCATGGAGGAAGTCGGCGCGGGCTATGTGGTTTTCACGGTGATGCAGGTCACACGGCAGATGATCGCGCCGAATGCGACCTACGACCGCATTTCGGGATACGAGCCGAGCGAAGCCTGTGCCCGACGCGATTTGGTCGAAGACCTGCACCGCTCGCTCAGCCGCCGCCACATTCCGTTGATGCTATATTGGACCGGCGACGGGCCGCGCGGCGATGCGCAGGCTGCCCAGGCGTTCGGCTGGCAGACGCCGGTGACCACAGAGTTTGTCCAGCGTTGGGCAAGCGTCGCCGAGGAGTACGGCGAGCGATATGGCGACAAGGTAGCCGGTTGGTGGGTCGACGGCTGTTACCGTTTCATCGGCTACGATGAGGCAAAGCTGCAGATCCTGGCCGCTGCGTTGAAGGCTGGAAATCCTCGGCGGATCGTGGCTTTCAATCCGGGCGTCGAAGCCCGAGTCAATGCTTACAGCCGCCACGAGGATTACACGAGCGGCGAACAGAATCGCTTCTTCGACATGCCCGCCCGCCGGGTGATCGATGGCGAACAGTGGCATATCCTGTCCTACCTGGGCAGCGGTTGGGGCAAGCCGGGGTGCGCGTACACCAAGCGTGAATTGCGAGAATACGTGTTCGACGTGCATCAGCGCGGAGGTGTTGTATCGGTCGACGTCCTATTGTTCCGCGACGGGTCGCTGGACCGTTCTCAGATCGAGGTGTTGAAAGCCGTGCGGCAGAAACTGGAAACCGGTCAGCCTCGACCGCCGGTCCCGCCAGGCAACTTGGCCTATCGCAAACAGGCCCAGTTACTCAGCCTGGACGGTTCGCACGAATTGTCGATCAACGCCGGCGTGCATTTTGCCCGACTGGGTGTGGACGGCCACCCAGACACCGTGGCTCTGGCAGGCGGCGAGTGGCCCTGGACGTACCAAGTGGATCTGGTCGACACACGCAACGTTCGGCGAATCAAGGTCACCTTCGGCAGCGGTTACGCGACGGAACTCGAACTGCGAGTCTCATTGGATGGGACGAGTTGGAAAACGGTCGCCCAGGCCAGCGGCCTGCAGGGCAAGCCTTACGACGTCACGTTGGAACCAGTGCGTTCGCGCTACGTGCGCGTCTGCGGCCTGAAGCCCAACGGCTCGGAACAAGCGGGCCGGCAAATGTCCATCGCAGAGCTGGAAGTGTACGACTGAGATACCCTGTTTGGTTTGAGTATTTCCTAACGCGGCCTGTGGCCGCAACCAAAGTAGTAGGCACAGTCCGTGTGCCGTAACCGGCGGACGGCACACGGAGTGTGCCTGCTACCTTACGCGAACCGTGCATGGAGCCCGCATGTTGCAGCCTGAGATTCCGACGCGGGGCCTCGTCGGCAACCCAGTTAGGACGGTCGTCTCGGTCCTTATCTACACCTTGGCGCCGTGCCGGGCGGCGATGCACGCCGCCGTGATACCCGCCGGGCCGCCGCCGCAGACCAGTACGTCGGCTTCGGCCAGCACGGGCACCTTGCGCTCGGGAATGACGACGACACCCGGTAAGTTTTCGTTGGCGCCTCTTGCCTGAGCCGACTCAGCATTCGCCGCCCCCAGACCGCCCAACGTGCCGCCCGCTGCGCCAAGGATGAAATTGCGTCGGGTCGTTTCCATGAGGGGTTACCTTTCATGCGAGTATGCGTGCTTGGCTCGTTTTCCTTTTGAGTTCATCGAGGTTCCTTGATTGCGCGACCGTTACAGATCCCATTTGCTCATCAAGTAAGTCCGCACATGGTTCATTTCTTGCGCCGTCAAGAGGCGACTGTAAACCAGGATTTCTCCGATGTCGCCGGTGAAATAGGTTTGGTAGTTGGGTGAGAAACAACCGACGCGTACCACTTTGGCCCCACGATCCTTGAACATCGCCACGGTTTGCCGCGGACCGCCGGTTTCCATGCCGGGCACGGTGAGGCAAAGACCGACCTGGTAATCGTATCCCTGGCCGTCGCTGGCGGTGAAAATCCGAGGGTCATGGTTCCGGGGATCGCCCGGCGTGGGATTGCTGATCACGGCAAAGATAGTGGCCGAGATCGGACTGTCGGCCAAATCCGGCAGTTCCAAGCGAGTCGCGTTCCGCTCGTGGAATTGTAGAGAAGGCTTGCCGTTCAACCCGGTCGTCGCGTAACGCGGTCGATGCGCTGGCTGATCCTGCCGCGCATGGTGGCTCCCACCACTCTTGTCTTTCCACAATGAGACGCCGCCGTCAGCGTCCCTGGTGACGGAGTCCGCGTCCGATGCGTCCAGCCACACGGCAAGGCCGTCCGTCGGGACCGTGAAGGTCTTGGTGAATTCGGCTGGAAATATCAGCATACCGCCCAAAGCCAACTGACGGATGCTTCCCCCTGTTCCACTCCAGTATAGCCATGAGTCTTCACCCGGGCGCACGCCTAAATTGAACCGCACCTGCGGCGCGGCGATTGGCGTAAAGCCGGCAGCGGCGAAGGGAATCCGCCATTCGCAGGACCAACCGTCCGCATCGATACGCGTGCGATAGGTCACAGCTTCGTGCAGCTTCGTCAGGAAAGCGGCCGATACGCCTTCAGTTTCGGCACAAACAAGATGGCCGTCGGTGAAGCCTCGCAAGTTCAGCATCGGCGCCGCCGTAGCCGATTCGGGCTGAATGGCAAGTTCCATGCCGGCAGTCTGTCCCCACAGGCGCGAGCTTTCTCGCAATACAGACGTATCGTCGGCGGGGTGCCGGGCCGCAATGTACATCGCCTGGTCATCATAGGCGACCCAGGCACGGCTGGCCGGCAGCGGGCTGACCGCTCCGTCCATGTTTTCGCGCAACTGCAGGATGCGGGGGCTGTCGGTCCATTCTGAAAGCTGCCCATCAATCGACGGTGGGTGCTGCAAACGAATCGCGGCATGCAAGGGTGGCGCGGCCCGCTTTTCAGCCTGTCTCCTGACGTACTCGTCATTGGGCCGGAAGCACGGCCGATGGGTAGGCTGCGGCAGGAGCCAACCACCGGCTGCGTCCTGCAGTGGTGGGACACCCCATCCGGATTCGTCGAGCGATGCGACTCCTTTCTCCAGGCTCAGCCAGTCGATCATACCAATTGGCCCATCCAGCGCGGAACGTACGACCAGGAACAGCGGTTGCGTTCCCGATACGGGCTCCAGCGTGGCCACGAACTCGCGTAGGCGATCCGAGCCGCCAGTGACCCGCGGGTAAAACATGCCGATCTTGGGGCCGTCCTTGCTCCCGGCGCGCAATTCCAGCTTTACCTCGTTCTTCTGCAGCGGTAGCTCGCCGCGAGATTGCTCGAAACGCAAGTACTCGAAATTAACGGCGGGCTTGGCGCCGTCCGTCCGAAAGACCAGAAACACATCGTGCGTACCGGTGGCCGTCAACGAGATTCCGCCAACGGCTTCGTCGTAGATTTGCACATGATTGCCGCGATAGCGGTCCGTCTGTGTCAGGTTCACTTGTCCGACCAAGGGTCCGTCCGGACGATCCAGATGCACTTCCAACCGCCACGGAGCGGCGCTGTCATTGCCGTATACCGCGCGGAAGCGATGGTAGCCCTCGCCAAGCGGCACTTGATTGAACCGCACCCACGTGTTGTCTTGAATGTTGTAAAGAAAGGTCCATTGCTTGCGGAGCTTGTCCTGGATGCCATCGTTGTATTCAGCTTCCAGCACCAGCGGATCGGTGGCTTTCTGGTGACGCGGGGTGACGCGGGCGGATCTGTCGGTATTCATTGCCTGCTGGCCGCTGGCCAGACGCAGGACGGCGGACTGCCAGCCCTGGTTGAAATCCACCGCATCGAAAGCGAACCAATCCCCATCTTTCACCCCGGAGACACCGGCGGGCGTTCTTGCCTCGCCAGCGGATTGGGAATCGCATTGTTCCACTTCCAGCCGCTGCCGGACCAACTGAGGCCAATGGGGCAAGTCGGGCGGACACTGGAAATCATGGCCGAACCGGAACGGCCGGCCCTCGGGAAAATCCTCCGGCTTCAGGCTGCCGCTGTCGCGCAGAAATTCCTGATGAAACACGTTGTCGCGCTCGCGAATGCCCACACAGCAGGTGTTGAACCACATGCCGCGCTGATGCGAACCGGGCGATGCCCACAGCAGGTTGTGATGCAGGTCCACGTGGCAGGTACCCGCGTCCAGGTACACGAGGCCTAGCTTGTTGATGCGCATCCCGAAGATGTCGTAACAATCGTGCAGCACGTTGTAGAGAAACTGCGAATGCTGGCCATGCAGCGTGCCGCCGCTGCAGTAATAGCCGGACAGAAAACCGGCGTCCCGGGTTTGGAGCATGCCGTTGTACAAGTGATTGTGGGCCAACAGCGTGGCGGCGTAATCCATCGACCCGCGATCGCGAGACGCCTTGTTGGTGCCGTTGCCGTTGATATTGAAGAAGTGACGGCCGGCGTTCCGCATCGTGTTGAAGGTGATCACATGCCCGCCGACCAGCATATTTTCGTAGTTGGCGAAGTCGCTCACCGCGTCGGTGATGGCGTTCAAGTAATGGGCGGTATAGCTGACCTCGTCGATCAGGCAGTTGTGAATCGTGTGGTGATACCCGCGCAGATGGAAGCCGGTGCCGGCACTGCAGCGGACGCTGCAATTCAAGAACGCATTGTCGTGCCCGCCCACAAAGATGCCCGTCTCACCGGACTTGATCGTGTCCCGTCCGCGTTCGATCTGGCCGATTCCGTAGTGCCGGAGGTAATGCGCGATGTAGGAGAAGTGGCAGTCGTCGAAGATGCAGAAACTCGCATCCTCAAGCAGCGCCGACGCCGCCAGGACGTACAAGCCCTCGATGCGGATATGCTCGCGGCCACTGAGGTCAAATGCAAGCTGACGGCGCTTGGCCCGAATGCCCGCAGGCTCGCGTCCGTCGCGGGGAATCAAATACAGCTCGCCGTGCTGCCAATGCCACTCGCCGGGTTGATCCAGCGCGTTCATGTGGCCGACGATCATCCCGCGGCCTTCCTCGTACTCGTGCGAGTACTTGCCGCCGTAGGCCGAGCCGAACCACCAACCCTGAGTGCGATCGCCCACCAGGATCTCGCCCGATGTTGAACTTTCAATGACGCCCGTCTGCGCGCACCAGCCCTCGAAATGCACGCCATAGTACAGGGCTCCCGTCCAGTAATCATCCGGCTGGCCTTCCAGCAGCTTGCTCATGATCCGCCCCGGTTGATCGGCCCGTGTCTCCTGGGGAATCGAGAACTCGCCGAAGGTCGGCCACAGCGGCGACAAGTCGGAAACGTACATCTCCAAGCCGGGAGCCGGGGTGTTCGGATAGCGTGCCTCGATCATCACCTCGTCGCCGACAAAGACCTGGTTGCGTCCCAACCCCAGTGTCCAGTCCATTGCCGCTTTCCAAATGTTGTCGCCGTGCCGCGTCCAGCCCGCGACCTGATCGCAGCCGCTGACGATCACCTGTTCGCCGTGGTACGGCTTCAGCGTGATAGGCCTTCCGTCCGCACCGCTGCGCGGGAACGTCACCGTCTCGCGATAAACGCCACCTCGCATCAGCAGCGTGTCACCCGGCTGAAGTTGATTCACCGCCGCCTGCAGCGTCGCAAACGGCTCGGCTTGCGTGCCCGGATTGACGTCATTACCGCTGGGTGCGACGTAGAAATCGCTAGCGTCGGCGGTGGCAGAAGTGAACGCCAAAACGCTGACGAGGACCAAGGAGAGCGTTGATTTGATCGCCACGAGTACTCCTTCAGGTTTACGCACAGATGTTCGATGCTATTGTAGCTCAACTCACGAGTGAAAATGATACGGGGCCTACGGACAGGAGGTGTAATGCAGGACCACGGCTCGGATGACACCATCGGCGAGGATCTCGATTCCGGCGTTGCTGAGTTCAGCGCCGCTGCGTTTCGCAGACGCTGCCGGATCATCCCAGTCCGTAATGGTGTATCGCTTGTTTGGATCGAGGCCGTGCAGCTTCAGCGTGTGAATGCCCCGCGGTGTTCGCTCGCCGCAGAAGGCTTGCACGATGCCTTCGCTTTTTGCAGGGTCGTGAAACTGAAAGGCGAGCCATTTTTCAGGATTGTCGCTCCATTCGGTCAACGGATAATAGTCCGTCGCGAAGAGTGGGCGCACTTTGAGATAGCGGTCCAAGTGCTTGCGAATCGTTGCCACAGCTTTGGGATCTCGGAAGTTCACGGCGAAAGAAGCGCATGCACCCATGCCGCTGCGCAGCGCCACGTCGTCTGTGGTACGAGCCCCAAGTCCGTGCAACGGCAGCCAGTGGGAAAGACCGTGCGTCATCGCCTGCACGTTGCGGGGGAATGACTTCGCATCCCAACAACTGTCGCTGCGCCACAAGACGACGCAGCGGCGCATCATCTCGAAGTCCAGCCGCCGACCGCCGCTGGCGCAGTTGTCGAGGATCAGGCCGGGATGCCGCCGCGCGAGTTCATCCAGGAAATCGTAGAGGCCGTTGATGTAGCGCACCTCGCGCAGGCCGACTTCATCGGGCGGTTCACCGGTGTGCCAAAAGAACGCCGGGTATTGATTGAAGTCCTGGCGATACACCGAGATGCCCGCCTCGCGAATGTGTTGCGAAATGCTGTCCAGCGCCCACCGGCGAGCTTCGGCGTTGCCGAGATCGAGCAGACGGAACCCATCTTTCTCCATGTAGCGCAATTCGTTGGGCGTGCCGCTCGGCGCGAGCAGCCAAGCCGGGCGCTCGCGGTCCAGCCGGGTGCCGCGCATGGCCCGCTCCGGCTCGAACCACACCAGCAGTCGCATGTCTGACTTGCTCACAGCCGTCCCCACCGGTCCCAAGCCGTGAGGGAAGCGATCCGGGTCGGCATTTGGATTCCCTTGCCCGCGAGGGAAGCCACCTTCATTCCATCCGGCATCCAGCCAAAACGTGTCCAGCGGCAGCTTCAGCGCCGCGATGTGAGCGGCCAACGCGGTGAGTTTCTCCTCGGTGGTGGCGTTGAAGGCGAACATACCATGGACGCTCGCGGCCACCGGCATCAAGTCCATAGACGCATGGTTCTTCGGCGTGAAGTGCCGCAGCATCAGGCGGCGAAACTGGTTCTGCCCATCGAGCCACGCGCCGCGATAGCCCATCACCAGCACCGATGGCAAACGCACCTGCCCGCGGCCCTGGAGTTTGAAACGAGATCGCTTCAGCCCCGCCGTGACCCGCACTTGGCCATCGTTCAGGGTTTCAAAGGACGCCCGCCAATCTCCCGACCAGCCGACGGCAACAACGAGTCCGCCGCCTTCGGTCGCGAGATTGAAGTAAGGCATCACGCCGTCCGATGAACGTCCGCCAAACGACTCCAACGTGAACGGCTTGCCGGCCGACAATATTTCCACCCGCGGCTGAAAGTCCGTGGCGTCGGCACGGCTGCCCTTGCTCCAATGCAGCGTCTCGCTTCTCTGAGACGGAAACTGCACTACGAAATCGGCGGACTTCACGTCTTCGTACAGAGGTGCTTCTCCCACCGCCGGAGCCTGCAACCGCACCTGCCACTCGATGGCGTTCTCCCCAGAATAGTCTCGTCTTTCAAAGGTCAGGCCGGGATGTGTGGCAGGCCCCGGCATCTGGCGCAGGTCGCCAATGCGAAAGTCGGGAGAGAGCACCATTTCGACAGGGTGACGGTCACCGTGCGGCTCACGACCATTGTCTTCAGTTCCGTCGGCCGACGAGTTCACGCACAGCACGGCGAACAAGATGAAGGGACGGATGGATTTCACGGTGGGAGATCCTTGTTTGCGACACCCTGGCTGCCGGGGTGAAATAGATTGTTGGAGAAGTGACTTGATAACTTACGACGCGTCACCCATTTTCTTTTTCGGAAGGGTTACAATGTAGCCGGTCGACTCAGAAGATCCTATTAGAGTAGCAGTCACATGCCAAACTGGATGACCCTGCCCGACTTGAAATGACACCGGGTCCGCGGGAAGGAAACAGATCGAATGTCGAGCCACATCAGGCCACTGCACCATCAGGACCACGACGCGTTACGACACTCCTCGTTGCTGCTTTTGGCGTTCCTGTACGTGATGCCGCTCGGGGTCGTCAGGGGAGTTGAGAACGAGGACAAGCCCCCGTACCTGATCGGCTACACGGAAGGGCGCAACGACCTCCCGGATGGTCAATTCGCGAATTGGGTGACGAACCGCGCCTGCGTCGTCCGGGCGGATGGGACCGGGCGGCGTGTGCTGGCCGAAGACTTGACGAAGAAGCCCTACTCATGGACCCAGTTTGCCGGATGGTCACCCGACGGCAAGCAGGCAGTGATCCTGAGTCTCTGGGAAAGCCCCGAGAACGCGGCGTGGGAGCGTGCGCACAAGACCTTCCGCATGACCGAAGGCTGGCTTGTGGATAGCTGCCTGCTCGACCTGGGCACCGTCACGATCTCGAATCTCACTGCGGTCGATCGCGTCAGCATCTACAATACGGGGTTGTTCTTCCTGCCGGACGGAAGCGGCTACGGCTTCACGCCGCTGATCAACGGCGTTTCAAAACCCTACATCATGGACCGCGACGGCCGCAACAAGCGGGACGTGTCCGGACAAGGGGGCGGTTTTGCCTATGGCTACACCGCATCGCCCGACGGAAAGCGTATCAGCTACCACGAAAACTATCAGGTTTACGTTTCCAACGTGGACGGCAGCGACAAGCGCCGGATCGAAACCGGAAATCCATTCAACTTCGTTCCGCTCTGGTCACCCGACGGCGAGTGGCTGCTGTTCGTTTCCGGCGAGCATTACAACTGCCATCCGCATATCGTGAAGAAGGACGGAACCGGGCTGAAGAAGCTGGCAGACCGAGGCGGCTATCGGGGCGTCGTGGAACGATTGAAGTATCCCGACTTTCACAGCGAGAGCAGCGATCTGCCCGTCTGGGCGGCCGACGGCAAAGCCGCTTACTACACCGCCAGGGTGGGCGAGAGCATCGAACTGATGCGCGTCACGCTCGATGGCACGGTCGAGCAACTCACAAGATCTCGCCCCGGCGTTCGGCACTACCACCCGAGTCCGTCCCCCGACGGCCAGTGGATTCTGTTCGGTTCCGACCGCAGCGACGTCATGCAACTCTACGTCGCCCGATCCGACGGCGCCGACGCCCAGCCCGTCACCAGCGTTCCCGAAGGATCGTGCGCCATGCACGGCCATTGGCAACCCGTGGCACAGGCGAAGGAGAAACCATGACACGAGCGTGATCCACCATTCATCACCTACGTTTGGAGCCTCATCCTGTGTACGAGACCAAAAAGGCACTGGTCGAACCGATCGGATCGCCCGCCGCCCAATAAGAAATGGCGGGCGCGTATGCCAGAGTGGGCACGGCTGCCTGACCGGACGAACCTGGTCGGAACGCGATGCAGCGAGTTTCGCGGATCCCAGCCCCGTGGCCCGCGATCACCAGGTCTGGCGCCACGACCGGTGAAATCACGGCCCGATCCAAGAAAGACTGTCCGAATTCCCAGGTGACCTCCCCCGTGGCCGGATCGACTGCCATAATGTCGTGGGCGGTGTTGGAGAAGATCAACTCCGGACGGCCGGATGCGATCCGCATCTTCTCAGGAGAGGACCGGCAAGCGTGAAACAGGCCCAGTGACCAAACGGTCAGCTTTGATAAAGGACTAGCCACAATGAAAGCCATGTCATCAACGATCATTCTCAGTGTACTGGCGACGTGTCTTGTTGGTCCGTTGAGTGGGTCTGAACCGCTCGAACCCATTCATCTTCCACCACCGGAAACCAGCGGTGGTATGCCTCTGATGCTGGCGTTGAACAACAGGATGTCTACCAAGGAATTCAGCAAGCAGGTGATTCCACGAGAAAATATATCCAATCTTCTCTGGGCGGCATTCGGCATCAACCGACCGGAATCCGGCAAGCGTACGGTGGCCACGGCAGTCAACTGTCAAGACATAGAGATATATGTGGTGCTCGATAAAGCTACCTATGTCTACCAGGCGAAAGAACACCGCCTGATTCCGGTTCTGAATCGGGATGTACGATCTCTCGCAGCGACTCAGGAATATGCGCAAGTAGCCCCGATCAACCTGGTCTATGTGTCCGACTACAGCAAAATGGCGGATCGCTTCAAGGACAAGAAACCGATCTATGCAGCTTTTCATGCAGGTTCGATCAGTCAAAATGTGTATCTGTATTGCGCCTCGGCAGGTTTGGGTGCGGTGGTACGCGATAGTGTCGATCGGGCCGGCTTGAGAGATGCCTTCAATCTGAGCGAAGACCAGGTGATTGTAATGGCCCAATCTGTGGGATACGCACCCAGTGACTGAACACATGCAGGCTGAAGGGCGTCGCCGACATAGCTCTGCCGTCAGTGATCTTTGTGCGTGCTGTCTTGGTTGACGCGGTCCCCGGCGCTGAGCAGCTCTTGAAGCTCCTTGTCGAGTTTCTGCATGCCGGGGCTGTACTGGTGGCCGCCAGCGTCGCGGCTGATGCGTTTCCACTTCGATGCGCACAAGTGGTACATCGCCTCAATGCCTTGCGGCTGGGCCAGTGTGTCATCAATCCCGTAGCCGAACCAGACGGGACACGTCACATCGGGCGCGTGATTTACCGGATCCACGTACGCCGCCATCGCGGCCAAGCGGCTCACCTGATTGGCGTCGGCAGCGTTATGGCCGCCAGGCAGGCCCCAGGCAACGTAGGGCTTGTCGGTCCAACTGATGCCGGCCGAGGTGTGAACGAAAGCCGACACCCCGCAAACGTTCTTCGGGCGCCGCGCCGCCGTGATCACCGCCAGCGGCCCGGAGCGGCTTGCGCCGCGGACCACAATGCGGCCGGCCTTCACCTCCGGCCGAGAAGCCAAGAAGTCCACTCCGCGGAGATACCACCGCACGCAATCCAGCAGGTTGTTGTCCTCCGCGCTCTTCCATCGCGTGTAGGTGGCCTCCTGGGGCAGGCAGATGGTGAACTGCACGCCGGTCGGCATCTTTAGGCTGCCGTCCCTGGCTTTGGCGATGATGTCCTGCTGCAACCGCTCGGTGATCAACGAGCCGAGTGTCGCAGGCCCGGTTGCCTTGGACGGCACCACCAGGCACCCCAGCAGCTTACCGTTGCCGAGCATGTCGAGCGTCACCTCGTAGGCTTTACCCGCCAGGCAGGCGGCCCCGATCTCCGTGACCGTGGCGTTCATCGGCGTGTCGGCCAGGAGCTGTTCCTGGCGAGCCCAGAATTCATCCCAGTCCGTCGGGCGTGTCAGTTCATGCGAGTAGTGAGTCAGGTCCACGGCGAAGGTCTGCTTCGTCTCGGTGAGCTTCTGGTCGCCCCGCCAGGCGCTGACGGTGAGGTAGTAGAAACCTGGCGGAAGCGGCGCACGCGACCACTTGAGCTGCGGCCTGCCGTTGGCTTCAACCGCAACCGTCTGCTTCTGCGCCTCGACTTCCTTGGCGGCCACGTAGTGGTCCATGACCGACAGACGAAATTCCAACTCAATTTCTTCGTTGCCCAGGTTTTCCTGTTCACTGGTGAAGACGGTGGGCACTCCCTTGCCGAAATGAGCGAAGCCGCCCCCGGCGTTGCCGCCCTGCAGGAGTTTTTCATGGCCCGAGCCCACGGCCGAGATGACGATGCTGCCGAGGAATTGTGCCGCCTCGGCAGGGGCGCCCAGCTTGATCTCGCCCTCGAAGAGTTCTCCGATCTTGAGGCTACCGTTGGTGTAACCGGCCGGCAGCATCCGCCGCTCGTGGATATGCGTGGGTTTGACAAAGATCATCGTCAGATCGTTGGCCAGAACCACCGCCGTCGTGCCGCCATTGTACTTACCCAGCGCCCCGCCCTTGCCGCCGGGAGCCACCAACGCCTTGACGCTCTTGTCCAGCGTGCACTCGAAGTTGTAGCCCTCCTGCACGATGCGAATAACCTCCTCGTCGAAGGTCCACTCCACGCGGCGGTTGCCGTCGCGCACGGCAACCGTGTTGTTGATGACGTTCACCGACGGGGCGTTCGTCGTCGGCTGGCCCGGATTACCGAACGTATGCGAAAAGGCCACCGCACCCTCCACCGTCACGTGCAGCAGATTGCCCTTGGCGTCGAATGCAGCCGCATAGACCTCTGTCTTGATGGTGACGCCGCCGCCCTGCTCCTTGGCCACCTTGACCTCGGCCCGCGCCGGGACCGCGTGGAGCGCAATCAAAGCCAGCGTCATTACAAGAGTTCGCAGCGATCGTATCATCGTGCTTCCTCTGATTGTCATTCTTTCCATCTTTGTCATTCACGGATTCGTCGTCCGCAATTCGAAACAAACGCTATTCTTTCCGGTTACCGGGGGGACGAGACAGCGTCCGAGAATTGCACGTGACTGACATGCGGTCCGATGTGCAGCCGGGCCTCCTGAGCGTTGCCGGTGGGCTTGCCGTTAAACCGCAAGTTGGCAATCTTCACACCCTCGACGTCATACTTGGCATCGAATCCGCGGAACGAGGACGGCGGGACGTGAGGGCCGGTCACCTCGATATCCTTGAACACCACATCGCGCACTGTCCCTCGACGATCGTCCTTGGAGTAGTTGTTCTTACGGATCACGATTTCCATGAGAATCGGGCAATAGCGGTCCCGATGGCCGGCTTGGTATTTCTCCTCCGGGCTGCTTTGCATGCGGGGGCGCGGATTCCACTCGTCGATCTCCACGCGAATGTTCTCGAAACGGATGTCGCGAATGGTGGCTCGATCACCATGCTGGATATCCATGGCGATGTGTGTGGTTCGCACGATGTCGCAGTCCTCGAAGACGACGTCCGCGATCTCCGGCGCGCATGTCTCCGCGCCGATTTCCATCGCCCGGCCCCAATCGCACCAGACCACGCAACGGTGGAACCGAACGTTCCGCACGGGCCGATCGTCGAACGAGTTGCCGCGGAACTTGAGGCCCTTGATCACCAACGCGTCGTCAAAGGCCCGGACAAAACAGTCGCGAACCTCCACGTCCTGGCTGTTGCAGACGTCGATCCCGTCCGCGTTGTAGCGCCACAGGCCGACAAGTTTGACGCCGGCGATCGTCACGTCTCGGCAGCCAAACAGACTGCAGCACCAGACGTCCGGATCGCGCATCACAATCCCTTCGATCGTCACCTGGGAACAGTCCGACAGACGAACGGCGCCACCGCCTTCGCCGCGCGGAAAGGGACCCTGATCCAGAATCCCACGTCCCGCGATCCGGAGGTTCGACCCGCCCCGGGCATGAACGCTACCATAGACCACTGCGCCGCCTGCGATATAGACGGATTCGTTGCTCTGCAGCTCGATCCTCCCCGGCCGATGAACGCCGGGGCCGAAGTACCGCACCCCTGGGGCGCCGGGAGCGGGCGCGTCTTGCTCCGGTGGACTGGGGAACAAATGCAGCGCGCGATGCATCCCATTTACCTCGACCACCATCGGGCCGGGGCGATCGAGGGAAAACGAGATGCGGCCGTTCTCGGTCGCCGGACAAATCCCGCGCGACGCCGGCCGCACAACAACCGACTGCACCGCCCGCCGCGAGACCACTTCGACCTTCACCGGTCCGTCCATATCCCAGTAGGCGAAGCCGGCGAGTTCGGTCTGGTCCACCGGCCGCTGGTATCCGGGCCAGACCTGGTTGAAAGGAATCGCCGAGACCCGGCAGGAGTAGACGGGGACCGCCTGCCCGTTGACCTGCAACTCGTAGTGCTCGCACAAAGCCTCGCCGTCAGGTGCCGGCCAGGAGACGATTTCTGTTCCGGCATCTGCCAGTGTGGCCAGTGGTGCCAGCAGCAGGGTGGAGAAAATGGCGTTGCTTGAAATCATGGTTCACTTCCTTCAATTCTGCGGCGCGGAGACACGTCATCTGGCGGGCGGGACCGAGCCAAAAACGGCTCGCACGGCTTCGAGATATTCCATGCCGTGGAC
>JACKQG010004947.1_pt1 | contig 15065 bp, 9 predicted proteins | sample 8237621 | NCBI WGS metagenome assembly JACKQG01 (sample SAMN15677084, study PRJNA649215) | marine metagenome | biome: marine; feature: Black Sea; material: saline water; isolation source: suspended particulate matter (SPM) from the Black Sea western gyre | collected 2013-06-09/2013-06-10 | depth... | reverse complement strand
GGAAACCCGCGGAGAACGCCGCTCATCGGAAAAATAGCCATTTATGGATGGAAATTAACTCAAACGGGAAAATCAATATGTCCATTCGCATCATTGCATGTGGTGTCTTTCGTGATGCACTCAGGCAAATTGGACCGCAGCATTTTCCTCAGAACGTTTTCATCACCTATATCACCCCTGTTCTTCATAATTACCCCGAAAAGCTAAAAGAGGAAATGCTGCGCCAAATCCATCTGGCTACAAAAGCAGGGGACGAAATTCTGTGTTTATATGGAAGGTGTTATCCGGACTTGGACGACCATCTTTATGAAATGGGCATCCCCAGAGTTTCCGGCGCGCATTGTTACGAGATCTTGCTTGGAAGCAGACGTTTTAATAATATCTTAGAAGAAGAAGCCGGGACGTATTTTGTTGAAAAAGAGCTTATTTTGAACTTTTCCGAATATTGCATCCAACCGCTGGAGCTTGATGATCCTCTGATGCGGGAAAGTTTTTTTCAACACTACAAAAGGCTGGCTTATATTCAGCAGTCGCTCGATTCTGATAGTATTATAACAAGTTTTCATGATATATCACAATTTTTGAATCTCATACCGATGTTGATCGATGCCGATTATTCCGAGTTAACAAAAAACCTGCTCAGACTGTTTGCAAATTGGCACTAACTAGTTTTTAAAGTGTCTAATAGGAGCACCTTTTATGAAAAATATGGTGAGAATGCAAATCCTTATCGTTGACGATGATCCTGTCATTCAGGAATTGACAAAGAAGATGCTCGCTAAGGACGGTTATAAGAATATTCAAACTGCCGATTCAGGAGAAGAAGCTCTTAAGATGATGAAGAAGACTCCTCCCGATCTTGTGGTACTCGACATTCAATTGCCGGGGATGAAGGGCTATGAAGTTTCACAGAAGATGAGAGCTAACAAAGCCACATCCCATATACCTATCCTTATGATGACAGGTGGGATCATAGATAAAGATAAAGCGCTTGAAAAAAGTTTCAGAGCCGGCGTCACCGATTTTATAACCAAACCGATAAAGATGATCGAGTTCACGGTCCGAGTAAAAGCGGCTTTGACTATCAAGAGAAATTACAATTTCATTCAAAAGGAACTAAATAAACGAAAGCTGCCTAAAAAAGTAACAAAAAAAAAGGTGTGGCTGAATGTTTTGCCGGCTGATGCCTGGATTAAAGTCCAGCGGGACAATACCGTATACAATGCGCTTCAAAATACGGAAATAGAATTGGAAGGGGATTGCGGCGGTCTCGGCAAGTGCGGAAAGTGCAAAATCAGGGTGATTACCCCCCTTGGCAAGTCTTCAAAAGAAACCATAGAGCTTTTAGAGCCCGACGAATTGGAGCAAGGGGTTCGTTTGGCATGTCGCACCAAAATTCGAAAAAACCTTGCAATCTATACCGAAGAACTGAATGGTGAGACGGAATTTTATCAGATTCTGAAACATGGACATATGCCCTCTGTGGAGCTTGACCCCCTCATTGAAAGACGTCTGGTAACCATTCCGCCCCCAAGCCTTGAAAACTCTCTTTCCGACGTTCAGCGTATTAGAGAGGTGTTAAGCCCTGAATTTCATGACTTAAAGACAACCTATCGCTGCCTGTCTTCTCTTTATAAAAACCTAAGGGCCACCAATTTCGACGGAGCGGTTGTTATCCATAACAACTGCCTGCTGGAATGGCAGCCGCGGGATAGTATTGGCGGCGTATTCGGTCTGATATTTGATCTGGGAACCAGCACTTTGGTGGGCAAACTTGTAAACCTGATAGAAGGCCAGGAAGTGGCGGTAATTTCCAGATTCAATTCGCAACGAAAATACGGGGCCGACGTTATCAGCCGCATTCAACATATAAAAGGACACCCCAAACGTCTGGCGAATTTGCAAAAACTTTTGGTAGAAGATCTTAACCTCATTACCAAACGCCTGCTTGAATCCTTTAGGCTAAAACCTAAAGATATCCTGGTTGCAGTTGCTGCCGGCAACACCACCATGCAGCATTTTATGCTGAGCTTGGATCCCAGCGGAATTGCCGAAGCCCCTTTTACGCCCTTAATCACAGAAGGCATGACCTTTCGCTCCCGGGATGTGGGACTCAAATTGCACCCCGATGCCATGCTTTATGTGATGCCTGCCAAATCGGGATATATCGGCGGCGATCTAATTGGCTTCATTCTCTCATCCGGTGCGGCCGAGCAGGACGACAAACTGGTGCTGGGTCTGGATTTAGGAACCAACAGTGAAATTTTTTTGGGAAATAAAAACAGAATACTTACCTGCAGTGCCGCAGCGGGTCCGGCACTGGAAGGAGCTAAAATTTCCCACGGAATGATCGCCAGGGCGGGCGCTATTGAACGCTTCCGGTTTGAAGAAAACAAACTTTTCTACAATGTCATCGGGAACATAAAACCAAAAGGACTCTGCGGCAGCGGTCTGGTAGACTTAGCTGCCCTGCTGCTGCACCATGGTATTGTAAATCCGGAAGGCCTGATCTGTCCGCCCGATCAGCACAAAAAAAGAAATTCAATGACAGCAAGGGTGATTCAAACCCAGGAAAATGAAATCCATGACTTTCTTATAGCTTCTCCCCAAGAAAGCCTTGACGGCAGACCCGTTGTGCTGACCCAGCGAGATATCCGTGAGCTGCAACTCGCCAAAGCCGCCATAGCCTCCGGCATTAAAATCCTTTTAAAAACAATGGGGGCCGGCATTGAAGATGTCGATGCTGTCTATCTGGCCGGCGCTCTGGGCAACTATGTCCATTCTCTCAGCGCCATGCGCATCGGCCTGCTGCCCGAGGTAAATCCGGAAAAAATAATCTCCTTAGGCAATGCCGCGTCAACCGGCGCAAACATGATTCTTCTATCAAAACGTTACTGGGAAAGATCCGCTGAAATCGCAGCAGCTCTGGAGCACATCGAACTGTCAGGGCATGCCGATTTCTTTGATCAATTTATCGAAGAGATGAACTTTCCAACTGAAAATTTCTGGTAATAATTCAGCCGACGTGGAGTTTTTCTCTAAAAGTTTATGTTTCAGCGAAATGGATGATTTTTTTCTAAAGCGTGTACTGTTAATTAAAAAACAGCAATAAAGTTAGGAAAATTATGGGTTGGGATTTCAGCAGGCTTTGACAATCATAAGAAAGGTTGAGTCGGGGCCTTTTGAACTGTAGATTTGAACTGCAACAGCGAGCACATTCCCCGCAGCTTGACTTCGACGAGCTCAGTCGAGTCGCTGCGGGGTTAGCGAGCGAATCAAAAATTTGAAATATATGCTGATATACTTATTAATGAATTCGTACTCGTAAATCTGTGGAGTATCTAATGAGTCTTGATTTAACAGTCCCGTCGTCCGAACGAACCGTTTGCCGCAGTCCCGCCACCGGAGAAATTCTGGGACATTCGCCTCTGACACCTGTTGCTGAGCTCGAACAGATCGTTGCAACTGCCCGCATTGCCCAAAAATCATGGTCAAATCTGCCGGTTAAACAGCGGGTAAAACATTTGCTGCGGGTGCGGGATTATATTAGTCAAAATGCCGAGGAAATTGCGGAAGTTATTGCCCGGGATAACGGCAAGACCCGTGTGGATGCAATGTCGGCGGAAGTTTTGCCGGCAGTAATGAGCGTTGATTATTATGCCAAGAGTGCTCAAAAATTCCTCAAAGATCGTCACGTTGTGCCGGGCAATATCGTGTTAGCCAACAAGATTTCCAAAATCGTCAGGGTGCCGTACGGCGTTATCGGTGTCATATCCCCCTGGAATTATCCGTTTTCCATCCCCTTTGCAGAAGTTGTGATGGGACTTCTGGCCGGCAATGCCGTTATCTTGAAAACCGCCACCCAGACGCAGATGGTGGGTCTCAAATTAGAAGAATGCTTTAAGGCGGCCAAACTACCGGAAGGAATATTTACCCATGTGAATATTCCCGGTCGCCTGGCCGGAAGTGCGTTCCTCAAAAACAACATCGACAAACTATTTTTCACCGGAAGTGTGGCCGTCGGTAAACAGCTGATGAAAGAAGCTGCGGAAACATTGACTCCCCTGGTGCTTGAGTTGGGCGGTAACGATGCCATGCTGGTCTGTGAAGATGCAGACTTGCATCGGGCCGCCTCCGGTGCCGTCTGGGCAGGACTGTCAAATTGCGGTCAGTCCTGCGGGGGAGTCGAACGTATCTATGTTCATGAAAAGGTTTATGAATCGTTCCTTAAATATTTGAAATCAAAAGTAGAAGCTCTGCGCGTCGGCATTGATCTGGATTTTAATGTAGATCTGGGAGTCATGACCACCGAGCGCCAGGTTCAGACAGTAAAACGTCACCTTGAAGAGGCTCTGTCAAAAGGGGCCGTGGTCTATGCCCGTTCCGCGCAGCCGCCCGGAGAAGGGTCCGGTCATAGCTTGCCGGCGTATGTCTTGACCGATGTCCACCACGATATGCTGGTCATGCGCGAAGAGACCTTTGGCCCGCTCTTGGGTGTCATGAAGGTAAAGGATATGGACGAAGCCGTTGCCCTTGCCAACGATTCCGACCTGGGATTAACCGGTTCGGTCTGGTCCGAAGACCGCAAGTACGCCGAAAAACTGGGCCGCCGAATTATGGCCGGCGTGATTACCATTAACGACCATCTCTTTAGTCAAGGCCTGGCCGAAACGCCCTGGGGCGGGTTCAAAAATTCAGGCATCGGCCGCACCCACGGTGCCATCGGATTTGATGAAATGACACAACCCCAGGTGATTATACATGATATCCTTCCTTTTGCCCGGCGTAACATGTGGTGGCATCCCCACGGAAAGAACATATTTCAAGGGCTGTCCGGGGTTGTTAATTGTCTTTACTCAAGATCCGTTTCCAAACGCTTAAAAGGTCTGTGGCATTTGCTGAAGATTGTTCCACGCTATTTTACTACCCGTTAGGTGCATGGATGGCCGCTAACAAAACATACGATTTTATCATTATCGGCTCAGGTTTCGGTGGTAGTGTCAGTGCTTTACGTCTGGCAGAAAAGGGATATACAGTCGCCGTTCTGGAAGCCGGCAAGCGTTACCGCACCGAAGATTTTCCCAAGAGCAACTGGAATATTTTCAAATATCTGTGGCTGCCGTTTTTGCGCTGTTTCGGTATTTTGCGTATCAATCTGCTTTCCGATATGTTGATTTTGAGCGGTGCAGGGGTAGGCGGCGGCAGCCTGGGTTATGCCAACACTCTTTTGGAACCGCCGGACGCATTTTTCAAAGATCCCCAGTGGGCGTCCATGGGTGATTGGAAATTAACCCTTACCCCATTTTATACAACCGCAAAACAGATGCTGGGGGTCACACCCAGCAAAGAGATCTATCCGGCTGATGAGTTGCTGCGTGAATTGGCCGCGGAGATGGGCAGAGAACACACTTTCAAACTCCAGGAGGTGGGGGTCTTTTTTGGCGAGCCTGAAAAAACCGTCCCGGATCCTTATTTTGGAGGAGCAGGACCCGATCGAACCGGGTGCTGTTTCTGCGGCGGATGCATGGTAGGGTGCCGTTATAATTCTAAAAATACTCTTGATAAAAACTATCTGTATCTGGCTGAAAAGCTCGGTGTAAAAATCTTTCCCGAGACCAAGGCAACCCTGATTCGAGAACGTCCCGGAGGTGGCTACCTGATAGATACCGTGCGCTCAACATCTTTTATTGCCGGCGGCCGTCGGACATTTGAGGCCGCCGAGCTGGTACTGGCCGCGGGAGTTCTGGGCACGCTGCCTCTGCTCCTGAAGTGCCAAGACCAGGGGACTTTAAAACGGCTGTCGCCGCAGCTTGGTTCAAGAGTTCGCACCAACAGTGAAACACTTATGGGAGTCAGTGCCAAGAACGATGATGTGGATTATTCCCAAGGTATTGCAATTACTTCGAGTATCTATCCCGATGATGTCACCCATGTGGAACCTGTGCGTTATCCTGACGGATCTGACTTGATGAGTCTTTTGAGCACTATTTTCATCGAAGCCAGAAACCCTTTAATTCGCCGACTGAAATGGTTTACAAACATCATTTGCCACCCGATTAATTTTTTGCAGGTGCTTTGGCCCTTCGGGTGGGCACGACGCACAATTATTCTGCTGGTAATGCAGACGTTGGACAACAGTGTTAAAGTAAGCTTTAAACGCCGCTGGTGGTGGCCGTTTCAACGTGCTCTTGTTTCCAAGCGTGAATTTCAACGAAAAAAAGTACCGGTCTTTATTCCCCAAGCTCAGATGGTAACCAAAGCCCTGGCCCATAAGACAGGCGGCATTCCACAAAGCTCCGTCAATGAGGTGTTATTAAATACCGGAATTACGGCCCATATTTTGGGTGGCTGTCCCATGGGCCCGAATGAGGCACAGGGTGTCATCGACGGTCAAAATCGTGTCTACGGCCACAAAGGTTTATATGTGATTGACGGTTCAATGGTACCGGCCAATCTGGGAGTTAATCCCGGCCTGACCATTACCGCCATGGCGGAACATGCCATGAGCCATATTCCACCGAAAGGTGAGTAAAGAATCCCCCGCATAGCGGGACAGGCTTGGCCCAGAGGACCAGGCTTTGATTTCACCCCATAGGGGTGTACCTATCTCAAATGGAGCAAATTAAATTCCAAATAACAAGCATCAAATTAAAAATAAATCACAATAAACGAAATTCAAAATAACAAACTTTGGAATTTCCTTGGAATTTGATGCTTGTAGTTTGGAGCTTGTTTGTTTTTTGGTGCTTGGAATTTGTGATTTTAGACACAAAACTCCAAGGCAGAGCCAAATATCTCTGACTCCCGCAATGCGGGACAGGCTTGGCCCAAAGGTGCATATTTTGACCCATGATCTGAACATATATACCAGCAACCGCCTGGAGATCCTGGCCAGGGAGCTGGCACGCATTGTCCTGCAGCCGCTCCCGTCTCCCATAGCGCCGGAGATCATCGTTGTCCAGAGCAGGGGAATGCAGCGATGGATATCCATGGAGCTTGCCCGGCACAATGGGATCTGTGCCAATTGTTTGTTTTTGTTTCCCAATGCTTTGTTACAGCTGCTGTTTAAAAGACTGCTGCCGGATTTGCCGGATCAATCCTTGTTTGATCCTGACGCCTTGACGTTCAGGATCATGAAAATCCTGCCGGGCTGCTTGCATAGACCGGGTTTTGAAAGCCTGCAACACTATCTTGACGATGATGCCGATAATCTTAAACTTTTTCAAATTTCCGAAAAAATAGCCTATTTGTTTGACCAGTACCTTATTTTCCGGCCTGAAATGATTTTCGGTTGGGAAAAGGGGAGACAGAGTTACTGGCAGGCCCAGCTCTGGCGCCTGCTTGTGAACGCGACAGAGCCCGCGCACCGGGCCCGGCTACGCCAAGACCTGTTTGATAAAATCAAAAACAAGACACAAAGCATGGAAAATTTCCCTCCCCGGGTATCCATCTTTGGAATATCCTATTTGCCGTGGTTTCATCTGGAGGTGTTTGTTGCAATATCAAGGCTGACGCAGGCCAACCTTTTTATGATGAATCCTTGCAAAGAGCATTGGGCCGATATTGTTTCCAACACGCAAATAAAGAAAATACATCAGAAATATCAAGATATTAGCAATAAAGATGCCGAACTTCACCTTGATAAAGGAAACACGCTGCTGGCATCCATGGGAGCGCTGGGCCGGGATTTTTTTGAAATGATCAGCGGTCTGGACGGGCGCATATATGAAAAATATGAAGATCCGGGCGGACGCGATGTGCTTGCAGGAATTCAGTCGGACATTTTATATTTAAGGGACAGGGGCATTCCAGATGATGGGGACATATTAAATTCCGGCGAGCTGGAGAATTCTGCGAGAACCCGTCTTAACCACCGTCAACTGCCGCCGGACACCGATTCATCCATTCAGGTTCACTCCTGCCACAGCCCCATGCGGGAAATTGAGGTCCTGCATGACAATCTGCTTGCCATGTTTGAACAAGATCCGCAACTCAAGCCCCAGGATATCATTGTCATGACGCCTGATATTGAATCGTATGGGCCTTATATTCAAGCGGTGTTTGACGCCCAGATTGATGCCGCCCTCCGAATCCCTTTCAGTATTGCCGATATGGGTGTCAGAAAGGCAAGCCACGGCATCGACGGCTTTTTTTCCATTCTTGACCTGGCGAACAGCAGGTTTAGTGTGCCCAGTATCCTGGCACTTCTGGAAGTCCCCGGTATTAAAGAAAAATTCAACCTGTCCGCAGCGGACATTGAGATCGCTGAGCGCTGGATACAAGCAACCAACATTCGCTGGGGTATTGATGCTCAACACCGCAGCAGACTCGGACTCCCGCCTTTTGCAGAAAATACCTGGCGGGCCGGGATTGAAAGACTTCTTTTGGGATACGCCCTGCCAGGGAACAACCAACGGATGTTTTCTGGAATCCTGCCTTATGATCATATCGAAGGTAGTGAAGCCAAGAGTATTGGCAAATTTTTAGAGTTTATAGACAGACTTTTTAATGTTGTGAACGCTATGCAACAAAAAAGCACCCTAAAAGATTGGCACACGATGCTTGTGGATATCCTCGAGCAGTTTTTTGCCTCCAATGAAGAATTAGAGCGCGAGATGGAGGTGTTGCGCCGCAGGCTTGATGATTTGTCCGGAATTCAAGATGTATCAGGCTTTAATACTGCCATCGAAATTGAAGTGGTACGGTCATATCTGGATAGTCTTTTAAAACAGGAAGATTTTGGAACCGGATTTATTACCACCGGTGTAACATTTTGCGCCATGCTTCCCATGCGCAGTATTCCGTTTAAGGTGATCTGTCTTGTCGGCATGAACAGCGATACCTTTCCGCGGGAGTCAAAAACGTTGGGTTTTGATCTGATGGCCCAAAAGCCAAAAATTGGAGACAGATCCAGAAGATATGACGACAAATACCTGTTTCTTGAGGCTCTGATATCCGCAAGAGATAAGCTGTATTTAAGCTATGTGGGGCAGAGTATCCAGGACAACTCGCCGGCACCTCCATCCGTGCTTGTGAGTGAACTGCTGGATTATATCAGCGCAGCTTTCGGCTTCTCATCCGAGAAACTGATTACCCGACATAGACTTCAGGCGTTTTCCCCGGCCTATTTTTCTAAAGAGAGCGATTTGTTCAGCTATTCTGCCGAGAATTTTGCCGCCGTCCAAAGCAGGCGTGACCTCCAAGATAGTAAACCTTTGATTTCAGCAGCGCTGCCGGAGCCGTCATTGGAATGGAAAAACGTAGATATTGACACTCTGTGCACTTTTATCAGCAACCCGGCCAAGTTTTTCCTTGAAAAACGCCTGGGCATTTATCTGACAAAAACTGACGCTGTTTCAGAAGAAAAGGAAAATTTCAGCTTAAGCGGACTCGATAAGTATATATTAGGGCAGGATCTTGTGAACAGCAGGGTTTCAGGGACTACTTTGGAAGATTGCCTGGCAGTGCAGCGGGCCGGAGGACGATTACCACACGGCAATGTCGGTGAATTAGTTTATAATGAAATGAGCGTAGATGCCGAGATATTTGTTAGGAAAATAAAAGACCATACCAAAAGTGAACCTTTGGAGGCTTTCAAAGTTGATCTTGAAATCGCAGAGTTTCACCTTACCGGCAGAATTAGCGGTATACATGCGGACGCATTGATTCGAGCTAACTATACGTCGGAAAAACCTAAATATCTATTAAATACATGGATTTATCACCTTGTTCTTTGTGCTTTAGATGAAGATAAATATCCCGGCAGCAGCTTATTGTTATGCAAAGATTCCGTCAATGAGTTTGAGCGTGTGAGTAACAGCACGGATATCATCGAATATCTCTTGTCTTTGTACTGGCAAGGCATGTCCGAGCCGCTGCCCTTTTTTCCGGAATCGTCCTTTGAATATGCTAAAAGGGTGCTGATTAAAAAACAGGCTGAATCGGTCGCATTAAGGGCTGCTCAACAAAAATGGCTCGGAAACGATTTTGCGCGGGGAGAGTCGGAAGATCCGTATTATAACCTCTGCTTCAGAGGAATTGATCCTTTCAATGAAGCGTTTCAAAATATTGCGGTTAGCATTGCAGCGCCGCTGCTCAATCATTGCACGGAAATGATAGATTAGCAAAAAACAGGTGCATGATGGCTATAACTGTGCTATTTAATACCTTCTTTTAACCGTAACTCCTCAATAAGTTAGGGTTTAGAAAATCGTCGGGCTTCAGAATTTCTCAAAAAAGGCGCTATCAAATTTTGAAAAACCCTGAAGCCCTTTTCCCCGAGCTTATTGAGAAATTACCCTTAACCTACATAACCAATGCATTATTCAACGTTTTCAAAATAGGTAAATACTATGGAACTTACACCCTTAAATGCTATCTCTCCTGTTGACGGTCGTTATCACAAAATAACGCAAAAATTGAGCAATTATTTTTCAGAAGGGGCCTTGATCCGCTACCGCGTGCTGGTAGAGGTCGAATACTTTATCGCCTTGTGCAACCTGCCGCTGCCGCAATTAAAAGATTTCGATAAAGGTCTGTTTGATTCTTTGCGAAGTATCTACAAAAATTTTCAGCCGGCGGATGCCCGCAGAGTGAAAGATATTGAGGCGACCACCAACCATGATGTCAAAGCTGTGGAATATTATCTGAAGGAAAAATTTGACGAATTGAATCTGGAAGCATTCAAGGAGTTTATCCATTTTGGCTTAACATCACAGGATATCAACAATACCGCTATACCCTGCTCTTTAAAAGACGCTTGGACAGAAGCTTTAAGGCCTGTTCTGGAGGAGATCGTCGCGGCCTTGATGGAAAAGGCCCTGGAATGGAAAGATATTCCCATGCTGGCTCGCACCCATGGTCAGCCGGCATCCCCAACCAGCTTGGGTAAAGAAATTTATGTGTTTGTCGAGCGCTTGACGAAACAGGCTGAGCTTTTGAAAACAATACCGTTTTCCGCCAAATTCGGCGGGGCAACCGGTAATTTTAACGCCCATTACGTCGCTTATCCGGAAATCGACTGGATTGCTTTCGGTGATCATATGGTGAACGATTTGTTAGGCTTGCAACGCTCCAATGTTACAACCCAGATTGAACATTATGATAATCTGGCTGCCTTTTGCGATAACCTGAAAAGAATCAATACGATTTTAATAGATCTGGACCGCGATATCTGGTCGTACATTTCCATGGATTATTTCAAACAAAAAATTAAACCCGGAGAAGTCGGGTCTTCGGTTATGCCACATAAGGTCAATCCCATCGACTTTGAAAATTCAGAAGGGAATCTGGGCTTTGCCATTGCCATTTTTGAGCATCTTGCCGCCAAACTTCCGGTTTCGAGACTGCAAAGAGATCTGACTGATTCGACGGTTACCAGAAATATCGGGGTGCCCATGGCACATACCCTGATTGCCTGGCAATCATTGTTAAAAGGATTGGAAAAACTAATACTGAACCAAGACGCGATCCGTGCCGATCTACAGAAAAACTGGGCGGTAGTTAGCGAAGCGATTCAAACCATTTTGCGTCGCGAAGGATATCCAAAACCGTATGAAGCCCTGAAAGCGCTGACCCGGAGCCATGCACACATCGACGGCAAAACAATTGCCGACTTTATTGAAACCCTCAAAGTTCCGCAGAGCGTCAAATCTGAGTTATTGAAAATCACACCAGAAAATTATACCGGCATTTACCGTTTTTAGGGAATTTACCGCTTAAAGAGTGTAGCATTGTCGCCGATTTACTCCGATCCTGTCATTTCCTTGAAGGTCGATATGAATACCGCTATGGCGATGTGGCCTGATATTTAGGATGGTGTGATGTTTTAATATATCATGAGAAGCCGCGGAAGCCATCCCAAATATCGGGCCACGGGCAGCGCTTTCGTATTCGATCGGCATATCGCCCTTCAAGAAAACGACAGGACCTCCGTAATGTAGTAGCATTGCAGCGCAGGATGAATTCAAATATAAGAAAGGATAGTAATCTCTTTGCGGCGTAGCCGCGTTTCATGAAATCGCAACACGATTCTATTTAGGGAGTGATTAGGCCTTTTTCGATGGCGAAAGCGGTCAGTGATGCCGCATTGTGAAGACTCAGCTTTTTCATTAAGTTGGAACGGTGTTTTTCCACCGTTTTGATACTGATAAAGAGAATGTTGGCAATCTCTTTGTTTTTATATCCCTCGGCAATCAGTTTGAGAACCTCCCGCTCGCGCTGCGAAAGGGTATCCCAGGCTGTACCGGCCTTTAAGGTTCGTCTTCCTTCCAGATACCCTTCAATTACCTTTTCAGAAACACCCGGGCTCAAATACGGTTTTCCGGATAAAACACTGCTTATGGCCATCAAAAGTTCATTATGAGTGGCATCCTTCAAAACATACCCGTCGGCACCGGCGTCAAGGGTTGCAAGAATGTATTCCTCTGTTTTGTGCACCGTCAGTGCAATAATCTTTATCTCCGGGTGTCGTTTTTTTATGTCTCTAATGGCTTCAATACCGTTCATTCTCGGCATGGAAAGGTCTATAAGCAAAAGATCCGGTGTCAGTTTTTCAACACGGCGGATGGCGTCACGACCATCTTCGGCCTCACCTACGATTTCGTATTTCTCATCAGAAGATAACAGCGAACGCAGCCCTTCTCTGAGTATTGTATGATCCTCGGCTATGACGATTCTTTGTTTTCTTGTCATATTAAATTCCGCTGATTGTCACTTGGTAGTATTTTTGCGGGTGATAAATACAGTTTATTTGAGCGTAATATACAGTGTTCGCTCCATTTATCATGCCAAATTTGTTTAGTAAAGGGGATTTAGCCTAATTATGCTCTTTTTTGTGAGCAACGGCAAAAAGGTAATTAGGTGTCTGTGGTCAGTTGTCCGTTGTCAGTGGTTTTACAGGTTCTTAGGTTCTTTTTTAAACTGTAGTTGAAATATAATCTCGCTTCTTATTGCTTAGCAAAGGACGACGGACAAAGGACAACGGACACCCAATTGATGTTAAACAGCCGGAAGACGCGGGTAAACCCATTGTTCACGATACTAATAATTGATGATAACAACCCTTTTCGGTATTCATTGCGAAAGGCCTTGGAGGGCCGATTCCCGTTTATTTCTATTGAGGAGGCATCCCAGGGAGCAGAGGGCCTGAAAAAAATCGATAACTGCCTGCCCCATATGATATTCTTGGATATTCATCTGCCGGACATCAATGGTATTAACCTGACTCGCAAAATCAAAACCGATTATTCCAACACCTGTATCGTGGTCTTTACAGCATATGATTTTCCTGAATACCGGCAAGCCGCTCTCGAATCCGGGGCTGACCATTTTGCCGACAAGGACTCATGGACCGGTGATAAGACTTTTGAATTGGTCGAATCCGTTCTGTCAGGCCTCGGCTTGGACCGGCAAGGCATAACCAGAGACTCGTGAAATTTCTAAACGCTTAATGGAAAAAAGTTAATCAAGGAGATGAACTATGAATAAAAATCCCAACCCGATTCGCAAAAATGGAAACAGAAACATCTTTTGTCCCCATTATGGTGATTGTCTGGATCATGCTGCCAAACTTCACTGGGAATCTTGGGCTTGTTTCGACTGCTTTCATAAGCAGATGAAAGCCGCTGGAGTAGAAGGGCCGTTTTTATCCGGAGATACGATGCCATATTATACAATTTCTTCAGAGATTTATCGACAAGTAGGATAGAATGGGCAATCTTTGTTTAGTTTCTTAGTGATCAAATTTGTGCATTTTGTGGCAAAATATTTTTATAACACCTTGTGATGCCTTTATGGATAAGATGCTTGATGCTAGTTTCTGGATACTGGATTTTAATAGGATGTTGTCCTTGTTTTATCCAGCATCAAGCATCCAGTGTCCAGTATCAGCTTGTTAAATGGCACAGGTGGTAAAAGTTTTAATATATCCTGTTTGGTTCCGGCTTGTCCGGGTTGGGTAGAGACTACTGTGATGCGTTGCTGATTTTTTCGACATCCGTTCTAAGTTCGATAATTTTACCGGCGGGATTTGTTAAAAAAAGAATTTTACGAGTAAAGGAAGGTGTAACCTCGATAACAAACAGGTATTGCCGATTGCCATCTGATATTTTTATGATTTCGTCCGGATAGCCCCACAGATCGATAAAAGCATCAACGGGACTATTCAGCCACCCCTTGAGCAGCGTTGCAAAGTTTTCATCATCAAACAATCGTTTATCACTCTCTTTTTCAGCCCGGATTTTATAGACTTGGACTTCATTGTTGAAGTCCTTGCGTTTGCGTTCATAATCTTTTAAATTTTGATGGTATCTTAATACTCTTTCATTATATTTTATAGTCGCGGTTACGGGTTTGAGGCGTTTTTTGTCCCTTTCAAGCTGTTCAAATTCTTTCAACATGGTCTGGTAGGCCAGATCCAATTCTTTTTGAATACGTTCAAATCGTTTTTTAATTTCATCAAAATTAAATTCCGGGCTTTTTGCGGCAGCCGCCGGCGCAGTTTCAACTGTTTCTTTTTGTTCATTTTTGCTTTTATTTTTATCTGCATCATAATCTGTCATTTGTTCAGCAGCAGGTACCGTGATTTCAGCCGCTTCAGAGGGTGTTTTGACAATTCGCTCGACGTCGTCTTTCGAAAAACCGATGACTATACCACTTCTATAGCACTTAATTTCATTGCCTTCCTGCCAGATCTTATCTGACTCAAAGCGCATACCGTTTTTTAAAATAACGGTGTCTGCACCCGACAACAATGGAGACAGGGAAAGTATGAGAAAAGTTAAAATTAATTTCTTCATTCCATAATTTCCAGTTTATATTGAACCAATTTGTTTAAGAAATCATACCATGATTAGCTATCAATGAAAAGTGATTCGCTTGTAACGATTTAGAACTTGAAAGCCCATTAACTTTAACTTATACTTTCTATACGTTCGCCGAAAGCAGACTATAGATAAAATTTCGGTAATAGTTCAGCCACAAAGGCACTAAGACACTAAGATTATAGTACTAATTTAAATTGTCCGATTGGTTTTATTGGTTTAATTAGTTTTATTTGTTAACCA
>JACKQG010004946.1_pt1 | contig 15065 bp, 9 predicted proteins | sample 8237621 | NCBI WGS metagenome assembly JACKQG01 (sample SAMN15677084, study PRJNA649215) | marine metagenome | biome: marine; feature: Black Sea; material: saline water; isolation source: suspended particulate matter (SPM) from the Black Sea western gyre | collected 2013-06-09/2013-06-10 | depth... | reverse complement strand
AGCAAATCCCGACAGGCTGGAAGCCTATCCCACGATGTTTATGCAACGCTGGGGTGGATCTCAACCATGCCAGGATCGCCGACTATGGATAGTTGTACTCCGGATTGTCCGGATCGAAATCCACGTCGGTCAGGCCGACGTTGAGCTTGACGTCCTGGTAGTTGTACTCCTCGTCCACCGGCGGATCCTCGCCTTCGGACTCGGGCCACAGATAGGCCACGTATCGCAACGGAATGTGGCGTTCGTCGTCGATAAACATCTGCGCCATGTAGAACGTGTCCTGCGGATTCCTTTCGGAGAGTGTGATTTGATGGATGGTGCACGAATGCCCATCGACCGTTCCGTTGATAAACTCGACGTCGCATTGCTCGTTCTTCCGTTCCTCGCCGCCGTGGACGACTGACTTCTCGATCATCTTCTCTAGTCCAATTTCCCAAATCGGATATCGCTGCCCCGCCATCGCGAGGAATCCGTCCGGCGGAAGATGATAACGACTAAAGTTGAGCAGCCCCGGTTCATGACCGATTAGCTTTCCGTCATTTGCTCCTTCGATCCAGATCACCTCGCGGCCCGCCTTCAGCTTTGGCTCCAAGTATTTCATGTACACCGCAAACGGGACGACCAAATTCCCGCCCTCGTCAAGTTTCCGATTTCGCACTTTGAGGAACGTGACCTCGCTGGCGAGGGTGCCGTCTTCTTGTCGTTGACGCATGGTCGCGATCGCGGTGTAGTCACTGATGTGCTTCTGGCTGTGTTGGAGGCACTCTTTCGCTCGATCGACCGCCGGTTCGATGGGATGGCGAGGCTCTTCGGGAACTTCGATCTCTTTGGACTTCTGATTCGTCGCTATGGCAACCTCCAGGCCTTTCACGTCACCGCCCTGCGTGGCTGCCCTACTCTGAATCATGTACTGGGCAATCGCCAGTCCGACAACCGTTACCACAAGCAACCCCAACGCAAGCGACGCTCCGATCGCGATACGACGCAACCAGGATCGCCTTGGCGGCTGTTTCTGCATCGCCGCCTGGGCGTCGTCCATCGAAGGTCCGACGCCCGTTTCGTCCTGCTGCAGTGTCATCTGTTCGTTCTCTATATACTGACTTCAGATTACTCGAGCGGTTTGCCCTTGGTGATTTGGCGGAGTACCTGCTCCAATTGCTCGGCGGCTTCGGTCCGCTCGCCGCGCGTGTGAATAGTCATTGGGTCCGGTACGATTACATCGCGAACGTAGGTTCGGACTTCGTCGAGGACCGCTGGGTCGACCTTTTCCGCGTTGGCGATTTGCAGAAGGTACTCGCTGTAGCGGAACGTCTTGCTGAACAGTTCGATTCGCCTGGCCTCGTCGGAGTCGGGTTGGACAAGCTTCTTGGCCTTGTCCAGGAGCTCACGGCACCGGGCTGTCAACCTGCGCTGCGCGTCATCCTGGCCGAACTGCGAGTACCAGCGAAACAGTTTTCGTTCCGTGTCGCGGTTCATCAGATCGAACAGCGTCTCGAGCTTGGTGAAGTACTCCATCATCTCCGCAGCCGCCACGCCGAACATGTCGTCGCAAAACTGCTTCAATTCGGCCCGGATGTCGATGTGTGGGTCCGTCCAGAGCCGGGCCATGAGGTAGAGCTTGGGCCCGTCGAGTCCCCAGTTGGGTCCGGCCTCGGCGTAGGCGCAGCGGATGGGCGCGCCCATCTTGTCAAACTCCAGGAATGTCTTCTGGAAGTAGTCTGTGTAGATCCGCGGTATGAGGAACCCGTAGCCGTAGGACCAGTCATGATGCCCCACGGCCGAGGCGGCATCCGTCCAGGCCTTGATGTAGGGCAGATTGTCGGTGAAGCGCTTGTCGATGACGATGTCCGACATCTTGAAGACCATCCAGGCGATGATGTTCTTGTGCAGCTTGAAGGGTGGCGGCATGCGTACCGCCCCGTAGACCAGGCCAACGATCTTCTTGTCCGGATGTGTCTCTTCCATTCCCTCGGCCACCTTGTTCAGCCATGCCCAATACAGGTTGCTGAGTCCCTGCACACGGCCGTCCTTTTCGCCGAGCTTGGCGATCTGGGCGGTGATGACCTCGCTGGCCAGGTCGCGCTCGCAGTAGACGTGGGCGTCCTGGATGGAGAAGGCCACGTAGCCGATCGCTGGGTTCTCTCGGAAGAACTCGGTGGCTGACTCGACACCCGCATCAACCAGGGTCGGCTCAGAGAAACACGGCTGCCATTTCTGATCGCCGGGCTGCGGGATGTATCGCTTGCCGTTGATCGTGGGGAAGATCTTGGGATACTTCTCGGCGTACCGGTCGGGCAGGAAACGATGGTACATGGTGTGCTGGTGCGACGTGGGCCGGCGATCGAGGCCGTGCAGGCTCATGAACGTTCCGCCTTCCGGGGCGCCCTGTGTGTGACAAGCAGCGACCTTGACGTACGGAGCGTCGGTGATGTCGATTCCGCCCAGCGTGATGGGCATTTTCGCAGGGCGGCTGGTGAACAGCTCGCCTGGCATGTAGAACCGGACGCCGCAAAAACGGTCCAGGAAGCGTACCACTCCGTACAACGCACCCTTGTCGCTACCACCGGCAAAGATCACCGCCTTGCCTCGGCGACGAATGCGGAAGCCGAACGTCTCCAGCCCTTCGCCATCCGCATCCGCGGCGAATCGCGTCCGCCCGACGGCCAGGACGGCTTTCTCTTCGAGGTCCTCGTCCAGCTTGAACTCGTTGACGATTTCGAAGCCTTGTTCAGTGTCATATGCTCGGCGCAGATTCGTCTGCAGCAACTTGGCTGTGTTCAAATCGGCGTAGTGGCAGAACGTACCGACGACGATCAGGGTCCCGTACGGCGTCAATGATATCGGTTCGCTCGATAGCAGATCGTCGGGGCTGATCGCCGCTTCCGGGCGGGGGCCCTTGATCGGCTTGGCCGGCGGGGGCATGGGCGAACCGGCCTTGGCCTCGAAACCTGGACGGATGCCGACCGTTATCCGCAGTTCGTCGATCAGTCCGCGGAACGCGTGTTCGCCGCCAACGTACCATTTCATGGATGCGCCAATGGCGATCCAAACACGGCCCTGGTCGGGTGTCGGAATCAACGGCTGGGCCGCCTGCCTGGCGGTGACTTCCCGGCCATCGAGGTACAGCCGCAGTTCGCCGTTGCGGGCCCGATCGACCACCGCGGCCACGTGATGCCACCCACCGTCGAACAGCGTCCCACCGACGTCCGTGCTGCTGACTCCGGCACTGTGATTGGGACCGGCGTTGAGGACAAACTGGAGCCTCTTGCCGTCGACGATACTCAGAATCATCATCCGCCCGTTGCCCATCAGCGAACCTAAGAGACCGTAACTGTCCTTGGCCTCGTCGATGTCGGGCTTGACCCAACACTCGACCATCCAGGACCGGTCACCGAAGTCCAGCACAGTCGACGGCCCGGCGAACAATCCGCCCTTGTTCGTGCGGACCGCTTTGCCGAATTTGCCAATGGCGTACTCGACGTCCTTGATGGTCTCCGAGCTACACCGACCGGCGCTGTCGGCGTGGTCACCGTCCAAGTGCAGCAGCAGGAGGCTGTTCTTGTCCGTCGTGAGCGGTTTGCCAATTTGGCTCAGCCCATTGCGGCAGCAGAATGCGACGACGATGAAGATGATGACGTTTTCTTTCACGATTGACTCCTTCGAGCAGTGCCGGGACTGTGTCCTGCCCGTTTGCTGTATCGTATATCCTGGCGCAGGGCAAGCGCGGAGTGCCCCGGTCAGGAGACCGGGGCACAACACCAGTTGTCCGTTTGCCGCATCGTATACCGTGGCGGCTGGGCAAGCAACTGAGCGTGCAAGAGTCGTGACGGGTGTCTGGATCGGCGCCTGCCTATCTCTGGCGCAGATATTGACTTGAAGGAGGTTGTCCGTGAGGATTGCGGCCAGACACGACTAGGCACGGTGTGATGCAGAACACGGATACACCAATGGAGGCGTAGCATGTACGGTTTGAGATCTGAAAGGTGGGTTGGCCGAGCTGTGATGATGCTTGGCGTCACGGTTCTGTTCCTTTTCGCAGCAGGAAGGGCCGAAACGCTGGAGGTGCGCGGTGACAATACGGTGATCGTGAACTGCGGGGACGCTTACTCCGTGGCCTACCTACAGCATTTCCTTGTCAAGTACGTGGCAAGGGCCGTGAATGCTGATGCCTATGCCATCGACGCGAAACCCAAGCCGGACCGGGCGACGAGTCCGAACTTCCCGGTTGTATCGAAGAACGACATACCGGCTGACAAGATCGCCGTGTACGTGGGCGTGATCGACCGCATTCCCGAGGGCGTACTGCCTGCCGATGTCGTCGAGCGTGTGAAGGCGGCCAAACGCGGCACGGTCCTGGTGCGGCGCGAGGGCAACGCCGTGGTTTGCACCCGGAATGTGCCGGACCCGTGGAATCTGAACGCAATTCGCGTTTTTCTGGACAAGGCCGCTGGCGTGCGCATGTACGCGCCGGCCGGGGCGGACGGGTTGGAGTGGGTTTCCATGCCGGAAGGCGACTCGTTCGCGATCGGTCAACTGGACATCGTCATGGAGCCGTACTTTGCCAAGACCACGTTCTCCAGTGGCGGGTACAAGCGCAACGCGCATTGGCTGCGCATGAACACAATGGTCTCGGAAGGTTTGGACCTCCGCGCCAGCCACACGATCACGTCCTACTTCCCGCCCGACAAGTACCACGCCGAACGGCCGCAACTGTTCCCGATGGCGGCCAACGGGACTCGCCCCAAGCCGACCGGCGGCGCGTGGAACCCGTGCTTTGCCGACCCCGACCTGTCCGCCGAGATTGCCATGCGGGAGATTCGCCAGATGCTGAAGGCAAGGAACCGGGGCTACCTGTCTTTCGGTGTCATGGACTGCAAGTACGACTGCCACTGCCCGGTGTGCCGCAAGAGCATGCGGGAGATGAACGGCAACGCCGCCAACCTGTGGTACACGTTTCTGAACAAGGTGGCCAAGCAATGCCAGGAGGAGTTTCCGGGCCTGTACCTGACCAGCTACGCCTACAGTAATATCGGCATTCCCACGGGCATGAAACTCGAACCGAACATCGTCATCGACAACGTGATCAAAAGCTACCAGTTCACCAACAAGGATTATTGGCAGGCCGAGGAACGCGGAATTTTGGCCTTCGCGTCCCTGGGCGCGAAGTGGATCACCCACGACTGGAACTTCCAGGGCGTCAACCCTCGCATCTACAGCCGGCAACTTGCCGCCTTCCTGCAGTGGGGCGTACAGAACGGCATGTTGGGCATATACACGGAGTGGTCGGGCGACGAGTACTGGTACCTCTGCGGCGCCCATTACTGGGCATTGCGGCAGCTCCTGTCGGATCCCTTCCAGGAGACCGACTCGCTCTGGCGGCAGTACTGCCAGGACATGTTCGGCGAAGGCTGGGAGGGGATGTACCGCTTCTACGACATGTTCCAACAGAAGCAGGTTGTGGCCGACGCCTACTCGAAACGCAACGACTGGCCCCGCCAAGACTGTGCCCTCTACATGCCCGAGGATGTTGCCCTGCAGCGGCAGTGGCTGGAATCGGCGATCGCCAAGACACGTGGCGACGCAGTGATTCAAAAGCGTCTGGCGGCCATCATGCGTTACTTCAGGGCGCACGAACTGCTGTGCCTCGCCGCGGGCGAACCGGCTCGGCTCTACCACCGGTACACGGTGCTGGGCAAACAGGACGGCATCAACAAGGACGCCCTGGCTTTCTACGTGAATGACGACGGCAGCCGACTGGTCGAGTTCGACCGGTACTGCGATGAGGATCGCACCATCGCCCCCGACAGCAACGTCCAGGACAACTCGTCCGGCATCCGGTTCTCCTACCGCAACAACTACTCGCGAGCCCTCGGAACCATCATCGCCGCCATCAAACGTGATGCCATCGAGGGCGTCGATCTGGCCAAGGCCGACCGTACGACCGTGGCGCGTGTGGTCGAACGCGCGCGTGCGTTGTTCCGGGCCAACCTGCCGACCGAGTATGACAAGAAACGCGCCGCTGAGATCGAGGAACTGGTGCAGAAGACCCTCTGGGTACCCCGAGTGTCGACACCGCCGGAGTTCGACGGCGATCTAACCGACGACGTCTGGCAGCAGGCCGCCAAGTTGACGGGCTGGACCCAGGCAGACATCCTGGTGCCCAGTGCCCACGGCAACCAGACGGAAGGCAGAATCATGCGTGTCGGAGATCGTCTCGTGATCGGCGTCACTTGCGTGCAGCCCAAAGGAATCTGGGCCGAGACACCGGCGAACATCGAAACGGGTACCCGCATCTGGCGCGAGTCGGGCTGCGAGTTCTTCTTCGGCCCACCTCCGCGGCCGGGCGACGAGCGGAGTGAGTGCTTTCACTACATCGTCACCGCGATGGGTGCGTGGCGTGGTTTCCAGGCAGCCCAGGACAACCGCAAGGACGTGACGTGCGCGGTCGCCCTGGCAGACGACGGCAAGTCTTACACCATCGAGGCCGCGATCCCGCTGAAGGTGGACGGACTCTACGACTATTCTGCCCCCGGGGCCTACACGTTCAACATCATGAGGAACCCGTTTTACGAAAACTCGTTCCAGTCCAAGGAACGCATCGGCTGGGCGCCAATCTTCAACACCGCCCAGTTGCCCGAGTCCCGCGGGCTGGTCGTCCTGGAATAGTACCACAGGCGTTGGATGTCGGGCGACTACGACCTAGTGGGCGGCGTCTTCGGTGTATTCGTTTAACCCCGAGCCGAAGGCGACGGTCGTGTTGGGCGGTTCACTGTGCCACGACCGTCGCCTTCGGCTCGGGGTTAAACGAACAAGGGCTCAGAAAGGAAATCCATAATGCAAGCGTCACTTATTCTAGTTCTTCTTGCCAGCGTTGGAAGAATCTCTGCGCAGGACGTTCCACAGTCCGTCGAGCAAACGTGGGCTCACTTCGATCCTCGCTCGGAACCGCTGGAAACGGAGGTCATCCGGGAGTCGATCGCAGACGGCATCGTGTTGCGGCACATTCGTTATGTGGTCGGGACCTTCGGCGGGAAGAAGACCAGAGTCGCCGCGTTTTACGCATTCCCCGAGGACGGCAGGCGACTTCCGGGGATTGTGCAGCTTCACGGAGGCGGTCAGCGAGCGTTGCCGGAGACTGCGCGGTTCTGGGTATCGCACGGCTATGCTGCGGTCGCGGTCAACTGGGGCGAACATGTGATCGGTGAACAGGACGATCCGAACACGGACTGGGCCGGAATCCCGGCCGGTTTTCGGGATCCGAAACACCACAACGACGTGACACCTGATGAGGCTACGATTCACAATATCCCTCATCCCTGGAACAGTAGCTGGCTTCTGTACTCGGCGGCAGCCCGGCGGGCGATCACGTTTCTCGAAGAACAGCCCGAGGCGGATGGCTCGAATGTCGGGTTGACGGGGCACAGCATGGGAGGCAGGCTGACCGTGTTGACCGCGATCGATCCGCGAGTGAAAGCGGCTTCGCCATCGGTCGGCGGAAGCGGCTATCTCTATTCTGACATCATCGGCGTGCCCGGTTCCGCGCGGCATATGCGGGCTGATCAGGAACTCTACCACGCCACGCTGGACTGCAAGAACTATTGGCCGTTGATCCAGTGTCCGGTGATGTTTCTGGGAGCGACCAACGATTTCAATTCACCGATGGAGAAGGTGCTGCGAGGATTTCGCTCGCTTCCTCAGAAGAACGGTGCGATGTCCTTCACGCCGCACATGAACCATCGTTTCACCGCCGATAACTACGCCGCGCGAGTGCGATGGTTCGAGACGCATTTGATGGGCACGTTCGAGTTTCCCAAGACAGCCACCGTTAGACTCGATTTGGAGTCGGTCGACGGAATCCCAGGCTTCACCGTATGGCCTGATCTCTCGGGGCCTCACGAACTCAAATCGGTCGCTGTTTTCTACGGTTGCGATCGCGATCCGCGTGCGCGTTTCTGGCGATCCGCGGAAGTGGTCCGCGATGGCGACTCGTTCACCGCCGCTTGTCCAGTGATGGATCTGGGCGAGCCGCTGTTCGTCTTTGCCAACGTGACCTACGATACCGGCTCGCCGCTCAAGATGCCTCGCGGGTACGCCGACACTTCGCTGCTCACGGTCACCAGTCAGTGCCGGCAGGCTTTCCCGCGTCAACTCGTCGAAGCCGGCGTGAAACCTTTCGGCGAGCGACAGCGGCTGATCGAAGATTTCAGCCACGGCTGGCGGGATTGGTCGCTTGTTGGCGTCGGGCACACTGCGCATTGGAACTACGAGACGCACAAAGTGAACGACCCCGCTTATGTTGGCCCGCACGGAGCTTCATTGGCTTTTGAGATCGAAACGACGGCACCGAAGAACACGCTAGCTGTGATCATGGATGTCGACAGGTGGCGTGGATACACCGGACGCAAGCCCCGGCGCTTCACCGCGCTGGTCGAGTTGCCCGACGCAGGCCAGCATTCGGTGAAGATTTCCGTGGACAAATTCGTCACGCCCGAGGGAGAGTTGTTGGAGAACTACGATTTCGTAACGAGCTTGATTCTAACTCCGGGCCAGAAAGAACGGCCGGACAAAGTGACCGAAGTATGGCAGGGCAAAGTTCCCACATTCAAAAACATCCGCTGGGAAGATGGCGACTTCGCTCCAAGACCCAGACCGTATCTCAAACAGGGCGTTTTCGAGATCGACGCCGATGCGGCGTTTCGCAAGCAGTTCGAAAACGCCGTTGATGAGTCAGTACGACGCGAAGAAGAAGACCGATAAAGCGACCTTGTTCTGGGGCGGTCTCCTGACCGTCCCAGCCGACCGACCGAAGGTCTCAGGACAAAACACACGGGAGACCTTCGGTCAACACGGTGAGCAGGTCAGGAGACCCGCCCACAACCAGGAAGGGGAAAACCAATGAAACGACGAGAAATGCTGAAGACCAGTGCTGCGTGCGCTGGTGCGGCTCTGTTCAGTCCGATTGCCTTTGTCAGGACCGCCTTTGGCGAAACCGCGGCGAAGGTACCGTCCTACCTGAAAGGATATGAAGAAACCTACGCCAGGGATCCGCGTAAGGCGGCCGTGGAGTACTTCCGAAACGCGAAGTTCGGCCTCTTCCTGCATTATGGCTTGTACAGTCTTCTGGAAGGCTTCTGGCGGGGCCAGCATGCGAAGCCGGCCGAATGGGTCCAGTTCCGCGGCAAAATCCGACTCAAGGAATACGAGAAGCTGGCAGCGAAGTTTACGGCAGAGAAGTTTGATGCCGACTTCATCACGGACATGGCGCTCGATGCCGGAATGAAATACATCAACTTGACCACCCGCCACCATGACAGCTTTTGCCTCTTTGACTCCAAGTACACGGACTTCAAGAGCACGAACAGCGCGGCAAAACGGGATTTGGTCGGGGAACTGGCGGAACAGTGCCAACAGAAAGGACTGGGCTTCTACCTGTACTATTCACACGGGCGCGATTGGCGGCACCCGCACGCTCCGAACAATGGCGACTGGGGTGGCGCAGCGAGGCCGCAGTACGATCCTCCTGAAGAGACCTACAAGGTCGGCCAGGACCATGACCTGAAGATCTACGTCGAGTTCATGAAGAACCAGATCGCCGAACTTCTGACCAACTATGGTCCCATCGGTGCGATCTGGCTGGATGGAATCGGAACACCTCGTTCCCGCGCAGACAAGATCCATTTGTTCAAGACCCAAGAGCTTTACGACCATATCCACTCCCTGCAGCCGCAGGTGCTGGTGTCCTACAAACAGGGACTACTCGGAACGGAGGACTTCAAGGCGCCGGAACGCCATTTCAAAGGCACATCCGATGTGCCGCTGGAGATCTGTGACACCCTGCAACCTTACTCCTGGGGCTATGACCGCAAGGACGACAAGGGGCATAAGCCAGCGGACCAGGTGATGGAAATGCTCAAGAAGGCGAAGAGCATGGGCGCGAACCTGCTGCTGAACACGGGCCCGTTTCCGGACGGCTCCATCCATCCCGATGATGTGAAAACACTGAAGGAAGTCGGCAAACGTCTGCGGCAGGGTTAGCAGCCAACCATGGCTGACTTCCCTCAAGCTCTAATATAGACACCAGTCTCATCCATGGGGGCCCAAAACAACATGGCCACATTCGCAATTGCCCTGCTCAGTATCCTCTTCGCGTCGTCTCACGTTGGCGCGGAGGCCAAGCCCAATATCGTCTTCATTTTTGCTGATGACTGGGGTTGGGGCGATCTTGGCTGCCACGGGCACCCGTATCTAAAGACTCCCAGCATCGATCGCCTGGCCTCAGAAGGGGCCGAATTCTACCAGTTCACCGTTGCCAGCGGGGTCTGCTCACCCAGCCGAGCGGCGGTGATGACGGGGTTCATCGCCCGATGGCCGGGCAAGATCGTAGCGGGTGAGATTGACGATACGACTCCGATCACTGCGGTGGACCTGCTGCCGACTTTCTGTAACATTGCGGGAGTGGAATTGCCGAGGGGCTATGTCTCTGACGGTGTGAACCAGTTGCCCGCCCTGCTGGGCAAAGAAGCGAATCGGATCGAGCTGTTCCGATTTCCCAGCGATCGTATCGAGAAGACTAACCTGCGCAATGAGCATCCGGATGAAGTTCGGCGGCTGAACGCTCTGATCGGCGCGTGGAAGAAGACTCTTCCTGCGGAGCCGAACAGAGATTGCTTCTCGAACCAGCGCGACAGACAGGCTGATCTTTCGCAGACCAAGAAGAAATGAAAGTGAGAACAAACATGATTACCAAGATGTCAAGCAATTGTCTGATTGCGTTACTCCTGTGGGGAATATCCGGCTCGACGTTTTCCCAAGACATGGACAAGATGTGGGGCGAGTCTATTGTCAAGCTTCGGGCGGAAGATGCCGAACGTGGTCAACTGTTTGCAGACGGCAACTATGCCATGTTCATTCATTGGGGCCTCTATTCCCAGTTGGCCAACAAAGTGGACGGGAAGACCTACTACGGAATCGGCGAATGGATTATGAACAAGAACATGGCAGGCATTCCCGTGGCCGAGTATCAGGAGCTTGCCACGCAATTCAATCCCGTCAAATTCGATGCCATGGAGATTGCCCAACTGGCCAGGGATGCGGGCATGAAATACATCATCATCACCAGCAAACACCACGACGGGTTTGCCATGTACCATTCGAAGGCGAATGCTTTCAATATCGTGGATGCGACGCCGTTCGGGCGCGATCCGATGAAAGATCTGGCTCAAGCTTGTCAGCGAACGGGACTCGGTTTCGGCTTCTACTATTCACACAACCAGGACTGGACCTTTCCCGGTGGAGGCAACGGTCCAAAGACCGATGCACACGGAGACCCGGCCACGTTTGACGATTACTACCAGAAAAAATGTTTGCCTCAGGTGAAAGAGATCACCAGCCAATACGGTCCGATTGAGTTGGTGTGGTTTGATACACCGGGTCGCATGCCCAAGAAGTATGTCGAGGAGTTGGTCGCGGTGGTGCGCGAGAACCAACCCGATGCCCTGGTATCGGGGCGTGCCGGACATGACTTGGGAGACTATCAAACCTTGGGGGACATGGAGGTGCCGCTGCACAACGTCGAAGGACTGTGGGAAGCGGTGGACACGACCAACGATTCCTGGGCCTACGCATGGTACGACGAGAACTGGAAAACGCCGAAGGACATCCTGCATCGGCTGATTGCCTGCGTGGCGCGTGGAGGCACCTACATGCTCAATATCGGCCCACGTGGCGACGGCTCTGTACCTGAGCGTGCGGCAAGCTCCCTGCGCCGCTCGGGAGAATGGATCCGACGCTATCCTCAGGTTGTGTACGGAACGGGCGCCTCGCCCTGGCAACACGCTTTGCCTTGGGGAGATATCACGGTGAAGGAGAACAGTCTGTTTCTATCGGTGTTCGAGTGGCCTGCGACGGGGGATCTGTATCTGCCGGGACTGAAGACGGAGATTCGATCGGCCAAGCTGCTTCGCGGCGATGACTCGACTGCGATTGAGTATCAGAAGATGCATGGATGGACCCGTTTCCGCCTTCCACCACGCGCGCCGGAGAAACTGGTCTCTGTAATCGAGATCGAACTAGCAGATGCTCCTCGAGCCGATGCGGTTTGGGGAATTGATCCAACGATCACAACGGAGATCCAAGCCACGTTTGCCACGGTCCGCGGTGCAAAGCAGGAAGGCAAGCGGTGGATGGAGAAATTCGGCGAGTGGAAACACGTGGTGCAGGCCACGGATTGGGAGCCGGGCGGCGCAGCGACTTGGGAAGTGGATGTTCTGGCGCCAGGAGACTACCAGGTGGATTTGACGTACGCGGGTGAAGGACGCTTGGTATGGGGTGTGACCGTGGAAGGTGGCGTTTCGATCCAAAATCAGCAAAACGCCTCGCACAACTACCAACGATTTCCCATCGGCTGGCTGCAATTCCCCAAGCCCGGCCGGTATCACGTAAATGTGTCGTGCCTGGAAGGTAACACGAAGACCGCCAGTCTCAAGGCGATTCGGTTTACTCCCATCCCGTAATCGCGCTACTTGGGGCCGTTTCCCCAAAGCCGTTCTGTTCCCGTCAGCGCGCGACAAGGAAGTGTTCCAGTACGCCACGACCGCCCGTACCTCCGCCCGTTCCGGCACCGCGCTTCAGTGTGGACGTATTCCAAGCGTCGCCTTCGTCGGCGGGAACCGCTTGGTCGTTGCGGTCGAGGGAGAAGAACACCGGATTACACGCCACGGGCGCGAGTTCCTCAGTCTTCAACGTCTGGCGACGCCAGGCAGAACAAGTGTTCTTCCCCGCGAATGAAGAGGCAATTCGACGCCGGCACAGGCGATCCGATCACTCGCTCGTCCATGTCATTCTCTGCGAGCAGCTTGAAACGATCGTTGGTCACGGTAGCCACGAAGACAGTGCCATCCTCACGGGCCGCGTAGAGATTGCCACCCGCGATCATCGGGGACGCGTAGAAAGACGCTCGGCCTTTGGGAAATGCATCGCTCCAAACCGTCTTGCCCGTGACGGGATCGATACAATCGATCTTTCCTCGATCCCGGACGAGATACACGCGCCCCTTGTAGGACACAGGTGTCGGCACAAACGAACCGACATCGTCGCGCCGCCAAGCGTGATTTGACGCGGTCACGTCCCCGCTGCCTGCGAGTCGGATTCCATGGAGCCTCGGCTGACCTCGATCGTTACGTCCGTAGCAGATCACGGCCATGTCCCCAACGATTACCGGCGTTGCGATGGCGGGCCACAATTTGTTGGAATCCGGATTGAAGTTGCCACACGACCAATGGACCTTACCGTCCGCGGCGTCGTGAATTGTAATGTGCTGCGTGCCCCAGACGAGCACGGTCTCCTTGCCATCATGCCGAATCACGAGAGGTGTCGTGTAGCATTGATCGCCTTCGACCGGGGTGGAGTAGTTGCGCGCGATCTTCCACGCCAGATCGCCGCTGGTTTTGTCAAAGGCCGCAAGCCACGAATCGCCGGCATGCATGCGCGCCATAATGACATACTTATCTGTCAGCACCGGAGAAGTACCGTGATCCCAGAATCGCTTGTCCTCGCCGAATCGCTGGACAAGATCGGTCTTCCAGCGAACTGCTCCGTCCAGTTCCACGGCAGCCAGCGTGCCACTTTTGAAGTACACGAATATTGCGCTGCCATCGGTGACAGGCGAGGCGTTGCATCCCGAGCCATTGCGGTGCTTGCCGGGGTTCTCGGGGCCGAACGTCGTGCTCCACCGCCGGTTTCCGGACCAGTCAATGGAAATCAGCGCATCATCCCCGTTCACCGGAGCCGTGAGGTAAATGGTCCGGTTCAGCACAATGGGAGTTGAACAGCCCTTCCCCGGCAGACGGATTCGCCACCGCGTGGTGCTCTCGTCGAACTGTACGGGATAAGTGCCGACCTCCGTGCTGCCAATGTCCTGTGGCCCGCGCCAGCGAGGCCAGTCCAACGGGTCGTCCGCCGTCGCAAGGCCACCTGCCACGAGTAAGATGATTGTCGCGGTGTGAAATCGACTGATGTGCATCCTCGGTCTCATGAACTGGTTCTCTAGTTCTCTACAACGCATCGGTGGCGCGCATCATACAACTCCAACCGGTTTCAGTCTGCGCCACGTAGTCGGCCCACTTGGCGTCCAATTCATGAATAATGGTGGCGATGCATCCTTCGCCGTCCGGTTCGATCGAGAAGGTTACCCTGGAGGGATCGAACTCTTCGGATAGATCGACGATCCAAGTGAAGACAATCTTGCGAGGGCGATCCTGTACAAGATACTTGCCCCAGTGCCGGGCCTCCGTACCATCTCGCATACTGGCCGTGTGCAGGCAATACTTCGGGAAGCGAAAGGCGAGCTTGGGCATTGGCAAACTCCCAAAAGGCGTAAAGGGCGTACACGCATCGTCGGGGGTTTGCCGCGCTGCCATCCAGGCAGTGTGTCAGAAACTCTTGATTCGGCAGGACTTACGTAGTGCGGGAAAGAGGACTCGAACCTCCACGAGAAATAAATCTCACTAGGCCCTCAACCTAGCGCGTCTGCCAATTCCGCCACTCCCGCTAGCTGGATGACTACGTTGAAAGTCTAGGCAAAATCGGCTGTTCGTCAAGCCGGTTGGGTCAATGCGGGACGCGTTTCACGACGAGCACCGTTTGGTCCTCGATCGCGGCTTGGTCAAAGTGACGATCAAGGAAAGAACGAAACTTGTCGGCTAATTCGTCGGCGCTTCGCTCGCGATTTCGTTGTATTAGCCGCCATAAGACGCGGCCACCCTTCGACTTGACTGCCTTCTTGATCCCTTCGCTAAACACGACTAGAACCTCGCCGGATGCCAGTTCGTCGTGCGATGCCCGGTATTCGGCGTCCGGCTGGGTGCCCAGTGGCGTGGTGTCGGCGGTGGCGATTGGGCGCAGAGCGTCGCCTACGATCGCGGCGTAGACGTGACCCGCCGCCGCGTGTTCGATCTTGCCGCTGTCCGGCTGGATCATGGCGTAGAAAAGCGAGGCGAATTGATCGCCGGCCGAGGCTGTCCAGAGCGTCTCGTTGATCCGTTCGACCATCTGCTGGGCCGAGTGAC
>JACKQG010004945.1_pt1 | contig 15065 bp, 11 predicted proteins | sample 8237621 | NCBI WGS metagenome assembly JACKQG01 (sample SAMN15677084, study PRJNA649215) | marine metagenome | biome: marine; feature: Black Sea; material: saline water; isolation source: suspended particulate matter (SPM) from the Black Sea western gyre | collected 2013-06-09/2013-06-10 | depth... | reverse complement strand
CCGAATCCGCAGCCCATGTTATACCATTCACTGCCCAACTTTCTTGAAACTCAAGAAATCCTAGACAAAAACCAAAAAATTCCAACTCGTTGAAAATTTTTCCTGCTCGAACCCAGCAATGAGGTGCAACACCTGCAACACCTTGGTTGTTATCTATGGTTGCGGCAACGCATCCTGAGACTGCAGTGCCATGATTATCACATGCGTTGCCCGGATTACCATTTGAGCTACTTCCAGTAAAAGTTTGACCAGTAAGTTGGTGGATGTCTGGATGCGATTGGTCAATTCCTGAATCAAGAACGACTACAACAATATCTCCACTTCCCATGGTGATATCCCACGCTTCGGGTAGATCCATGTCATGATTATTCGATTGATTGAGTCCCCATTGCTGATTGAACTCTGGATCATTTGGGATGTGCATTGGTTTTACCCATGCAATTGCGTCGCTTTCGGCAAATTCAAAGATATCCATGCGGGCAAGTTCATTTGCAAGTGTAAGAACTTCTCGTCCATCATGTAAAGAAGTCCGAACGCGATACACGCGATCCATTCCGGAGAAGTTTGTGTCAAGAATCACGCCAATATCTTCTAGTAAGGAAGTAACTTCCGTTGCGTCTGCTGCAACTGTTCTTTTTACAAGTAAATCTTGAGTCGGAATATATGGCAATCCACCTTCGCCTGTAAAAATGGGTGAGACAAAATCATACTGTTCAGAATCTGTGAGCTGATCAATAAGTTGAGTGATGCCAGAAATCGATTGCGCCGATTGTGGTGTTTTAACATACGACCATCCTTGCACGGTGCTTGGTGCAACCGCATCAAGTATCCCTGTTGTAAATGCTGGCGCATCGAGTGGTCCTGTTTCATCATAGATTGCGATCATTGTTGAATCTACACTAAGCTGAATATTCGTTTCAAAGTGGTGATATTCAAAATCTGTTGCAAAACTTGCTGCTGTTATCAGTGTTGAACCTAAGAGTGTGTGCATTGTTATAGACATGATGTCTCCTTCTCCCCTGAAATGAATAGTTCACCTTATTCCAAAATGGTCTTTGGTTCAAGTCAAATATACAGTAATTAATAGTACTATGACTACAATGATTACAATTATTACTGCAATAACATGCGCTCTCGCTACTTCAGCAGAGTGGAAACCACTGTTCAACGGCGAAAATCTCGAGGGGTGGACTATTGTCAATGGAGCACCGAGCACATGGACTGTCAAAGAAGAAACGATTATTTGCAGCGGAAAACCAACTGGTGTCATACGCACGGATAAAATGTATGAAAATTTTATATTAGAACTCGATTGGCGGCACGTTGTACCAAATGGTAACGCGGGTTTGTTTGTGTGGTCTGATCCAATTCCCGCAGTAGGCGTTCCGTTTACACGTGCAATTGAAGTGCAGATAATGGATGGGAATGAACTTGATTGGTACACGACGCATGGTGATATTTTTTCAATCTGGGGTGCAAGCATGGTTCCCGACGACCCGCATCCAAAAGGTGAACACGTACAACGATGTTTACCAAGCGAACGTCGATCGAAACCTGCTCCCGAGTGGAATCATTACACCGTCACGTGCATCGATGGTCAAATTAATTTATCGGTCAATGGAGCGTTTGTTTCTGGAGGAACAGACGTCACACCAAACAAGGGATACATTTGTCTTGAAGCAGAAGGAACGAAAGCAGAATTTAAAAACATTCGTATTATGGAACTCCCTCCTTCATCCCCAAAGACAACAGAAGTTGCAGAAGAAGATAAGGGTTTTACAACGCTGTATACGGGTATCGATTTATCGGGTTGGGAGGGCGACGCTGCTCACTGGACTGTTGGGGGATGGAGTTTGCGGCATGATGGTGAAGGTGGTGATTTGACCACCAAGGCTACATTTGAAGAATATGAAATTATGGTCGATTCAAAATGCGATGACCCTGATGGAAAGACGTACCTCATCATAAATGGCGAAAAAAACGTGATTCCACAACAATCGGGCAAATGGTCGCGATTTGTCACCCAAGGCACAGGTGGAACAATCAGCCTTGGCTCTACCTCCAACGCTAATTTCTGCAACATTTTCATCCGCCCCATTAATTGACTCCGAGTGCATTAATTTCCGCCGGTATTTAATTCACTCCGAGTGCATTTTTTTCACCGGTATTTAATTGACTCCGAGTCAATTTACCTTTAATTGACTCGGAGTCAATTTATCTCGTGTGATACCAATAGGTTACAGGCAGCCGCCAAAGTCTGTTATTCACTCGGAGTCAATTAAAAAACGCAGTATTTAATTCACTCCGAGTCAATTAATAGGTGAAAGAAGAGCGGTTAGGGGTGATTGTCACCTATAGGGTAATGACTCCAATGACCGCAATCCCAACAATCATACGTTCAAAACCAGTCCTTTCTTTGCAAGATGAGGTCGCAGCCCTCCGCGCGGAACTCTCAACTGAAAAACAAGCGAGAATTGCCGCTGAGTCAAAATTAGCCTTTCTTCATACCGAGCAGCCCGAAAGCGAATCACTTGAACCACCACCATCAAGGATGGCGATTATTGTCGGACTCGCAAAACTCGCTGAATCTCGAGATGACGACACCGGAAAACATCTTTCCAGAATCAGGCATTACACAACATTGATCGCAACTGAGTTTTCAAAACTGCATCCAGAGTTACTCTCAAAAACAGATGTGCCCGTCATCGGCGCAACTTCTGTCCTTCATGACATTGGCAAAGTAGGAATCTCAGACGACATTCTTCTCAGCCCAAACAAACTCACTGACCAGCAGTTTGACACTATGAAACGGCATACGTCTATTGGCGCGGATATCTTAATTTCACTTTCCGAACAACTAGGCCGAGATCCTTGGGTCGATACAGCGATTCAAATTACACTCGGACATCATGAAAAATGGGACGGAACTGGCTACCCATTCGGTTTGCGAGGAGAAACAAACAATCTTCCAGCACGAATAGTTGCGGTTGCTGATGTATACGACGCGCTCACATCAAAGCGAGTATACAAAGACGCGATGTCACATAACGATGCCGTTGAATTGATCAAAAGAGATAGCTCTAGCCACTTTGACCCCAAGGTTGTTGATGCGTTTTTATCTGTGAAAGATGAAGTCCAGCAAATTGCAAACAGACTCAAAGAGTAATCTATTCGCCTTCGCCGCGAGACCTTCGACCTTTGGCGTCTCCATAACAGAGCAAACACCAACCGAGGAGAAACGCGAGCCATAAACCGTTTGTAAGAAGTACCATTTCCATGGCGAGCATTGTACATAACTTCACAAATCGTGGTGACGCTTTTCTGTTGTATCATGCAATCGTGGCAGTACGGAACACAATGCAATCATGGGCTCAAAAGAAGGGATGGTTGATCCCAATCCTCCTTTGCCTCTCGCTTGCGGCAAACATATTGGGGCTCATCCTTCCGTTCCTAGAACTCGACAAAGCTTTTTCTGACAAAATCATTTACAGCCTTCCCCATTCAGTTCACCTGATGTGGGAAAGCAAACTTTACATCATCTCTATTCTCATTTTGAGTTTCTCGATCATCTTTCCATTTGTAAAATTGTTCTCGTTGTTTGCCGCTTGGTTCCTCCCTTGGAAATCCACAACTCGAGCAACGTTTCTCCATTGGATCGAGTTGCTTGGAAAATGGTCGTACATGGACATTTTTGTCGTCATCCTTTTGCTTGCACTCACAAACAACCAGACGATGATCTCATCCAAAATTCACAGCGGTGTATATTTCTTCATTGGGGCCATCACGTTGAGCATGTTCGTTTCTCAAATGGTATTGGGCATGGCGCGAAAAATCGTCGTTGAAGAACATGGAAAACAAGTATACCCGCCGAAAAAACGATGGATGCTTTTTGACCAACTCTATTTGGGTTGGACCGTACCCCTACTTGTAATCGTTTCAGCCGCAGCGCTCGTCGAATCAATTCACGCTACTTTTCTGCAAATTAGCCAGTTCTTTCTTGTCTCTCGATCCTACAGCATCTTCGACATCATCGAACTTTTACAAACAAACAAACATTGGATATTGCTCATCGTCATTGTTGGAACAATTATCGCCATCCCCTTAATTCGATTGGCGTTTCTTCTCGTGGTATGGATCATTCCAATGCAAGTTTCAACGCACATACGAGCACGACAAATTCTTGAAGGATTATCTCGCTGGTCAATGCTCGATGTGTTTGGCATCGCGCTTTTCCTTATCGCTTCTGAGGGAAAAGATCTTGTAAACACAAAAGTTCAACCCGGACTTTACATTGTGGTTATCGCGATCGCTCTGAGTTATATTCTTGGATTTGTTGCAGTTGCTTTGCACAAAGTAATGATCAAACTCGCTACTTCTCAGCCTTAAGTGTTTTGAGGTAGGCCATCACGTCTCGCAATTCCCTGTGATCAAGCAACACGCCCATCGGCGGCATTGCGGAATATTCACCGTAACCCTCTGTAACATTTTGGTTCGGAACGAGCAGCGCTTCTAACAACTCCCGTTCACTGAGGCGGTCTGCAACACCGTCTAAGGCAGGCCCTGCAATTCCACCATGTTCTTTAATTTTATGACAACGAATACATTGACTTCGAGGATTATTGTAAACAACTTTTTTCCCCGCCTGCGCATTTCCGCCTCGATGTAACCACCACCCCTTGCGTGGATCGCCAAACATCAATGGTTCACCACTTGCGTGCGCGAACTCGAGTTGTAACTCAACTGGCACTGCTTCCTTCTCAATATTGGCAAACCCGTCCGTATCTTTTGCCAGCGATGTGATCGCCGCCTGCGCTTCGCCCATTTCACCACCAACAACAGCTTCGAGCAGGAGCGATACACCACGTTCTTGGTCTTGTGCAAGCAGAAGATCGCGAGATGCTGCGCGAACTTGCCACACATCGCTTTGTAAACCATACGCGATTGCATGGTCATCATCTAAAACTTGAACGCAGTACACACGAAGCGAGATTGGCTGTGATTCGTCTTCCAACAACGTTCTTGTCAATTCCTCTGGTAACACAACCCTATGTGACTGTGCAAGCGAAAGCGCATCCGCTAAAAGTTCGCCTTGCGTGTTTGCAACAATCAATAGTATTTCTTTATCTAGGTCACCAGTCTCCGGTTTGTTCACTTCATGCACAATTCGACCTTCGACGATTTCTCTTCTTGGAAATGGTTCGTTCCAACTTTGCAGTGCATGAACTGCGATTTTTCGTAATAGTTTGTCATGGCTAGAATCTGCTGCAAACAATGCAACTTTTTTTGCGCCCATCGAAAGCCTCTTGCTTGCACTTATCGCTCTTCGTTGCCACGGCGTTCCTTTGGCGACTGAAATCGATGCCGCTAAATGTTCCATACCTGCATCAATTGGTACATCGTGAATTGCCCTCGCTGCTGCTGTTGCGACGCCGAGATTTTCGTCTTGTAAAAACACGACAACAAGCGGAGATGCTTGTTTTCGAAGTGCCAACACTGCTGCCAAACGAACCGCTTGACTTCGATGTGATGAGAGCTCGCAGAGCACTTCTGGCGTTTGACTTTCAGCAAGAGCAACCACACCAGCGTGGCGTAAATACACATCTGCATTGTCGTTCTCCTCAAGCATTTGCAAGACTTCTTTTTTCGGATTACCCAAATGACTTGCAGCAATAGTTGCAAAGTACTGCACGCGAGGAGAATCGCTCGTGATCAACGATGTAAGTTTTGGAAATGTTTGTATGTATGTTGACTCTCCAAGAATATGGCATGCTTGTGCAACAATTTCTTGATCGGCATCATCAAGAAGCGGCGCAATGTGTTGCATCTGAGGCTCGCCAGATCTATCGATCATCGCCAATCCCCACATCGCATGGATGCGAGCGAGTTGATTTGCACTTTGCAACCCAGTAATGAGAGGTTCAGAAGCGCCCTCGTCAACAAGTGCCAGTTGCGCGCGAATGCGAACGCGTCTATCCACGTGTGATAGAAACGTAAGTAACTGAGTTGTAGAATAATGATGAAAACCACCCGAGAAAATGTCTGAGACATCTCCTTCATTCACATGCGCTTCATTCCACACTGCATACAAGCGACCTTCTTTGTTTCCAGTCCACCCCTCGCCCCAATCGCTGACAACCATTCTTCCGTCGTAGCCAAAGCCTACATCAGTACACAAGACTTTTTCTACAAATGGATGCAAGTCAACCATCTTAAACCCTGCGCCTTTTTGTTCAACTGCAAACGACAACACGTTTGAGTGTGATGCACCGCCGCGGAAGTCGCACATAAAAAAGTGATCGGCATACCTTGCTGGAAATCCTGCACCGGGATACGCAACCAAGCCAGAAGGACCTGAACCTATCGTATCAACTGCTGGCAAAATCCATGCGGGCCGATTTTCTGCAAAGGGATCCCAGCCATGTTCTTGCACCCAAGGTCCACGTGCGTTTTCGCCTTGAAGCGTTTGATATTCCATTCTCCAGCCAGTCTCACCGCCTTCGACGCAGTAGACCAACCGAGCCTTGTCAACATCATCGGAGTTGTTATCACCGGTAAACAAATTTCCATATTTATCAAACGCAAGTTCCTGCGGATTTCGTAAACCATGATGAAACACTTCAAGGATCGATCCATCAAGTTCACAACGAAAAACACCACCTTCACCCGGACTATGAAACACTTTGCCATCTTCTAGTTCAATGTGATATCCACGGTCACCGATCGACCAATACAAACGACCATCAAGTCCAATTTCAAGACCGTGTAAATCATGCCCCCGCAGCGCAACTCGTACACCAAAACCAGTGAAGATTTTTTCACGACGATCTGCTTTCCCGTCGCCATCAAAATCTTCAAGTCGCCATAAGTTTGGAATATTTGTGTACCAAACAGTCCCATCTATTGCTAAAACGCCTGCGCCTGTTCCATCAAGTGGTTCGTTAAAACCAGATGCAAAATCAGTCACTCGGTCAAACACGCCATCTTTGTTTTTATCCGTGAGTAATCGAATCCGCTCTTGCTTATCAGTATAAAAATCCATTCCATTTTCGCGTTGATCAGCCCATTTTTCAAACATCGCAAGTCGATCTTCGATTGTTTGCGAAGCAAGATCGTCAAGTAACCAAAAAGAACTTGATCTGTTATCAGGCACACCACTCTCTTGTCGAAAAGATTCCGCAACAAGAATATGCCCTTGGTCGTCAAAACAAAATGAAACGGGATCCATCACAAGTGGTTCTGTTGCAACAATTTGTTTTGTAAACCCTTGTGGAACTGTAATGATCTCAAACGATTTTTCGGGAGTTGGTGATCCAAGCAACACCAAAACCAATGAAATTATTTCCATGTTAGTCCTTCTGGCAAACTGTTGAAGTTTTCACAACCATTTGCTGTAACAACAACCATGTCTTCAATTCGCACGCCACCGAGTGCGTGAGAATACAAACCCGGCTCGATTGTAACGACGTCACCTTCAAGTAAGCTCGCGCCGTTTCGGTCAAGCAACGGTGGCTCGTGTACATCGAGCCCAATACCGTGACCAGTACCATGTGGCATGGAACAAAATGTTGCGGGGTCGTGTTCTTTTGGTAATCCTTCTGCGTATCCATGCGCATCAAGAACACGAATCGTTTCGAGGTGTACTTCTTCTCCTGTAACACCTGCTTTTGTTTTTGCAATTGCTGCTTGTTTTGCTGCGGCGACCGCTTTGTGCATGCGTGCTATTTCGTCAGGAATAGAACCGTGCACAACTGTCCGCGTACAATCACCGTTGTACATTGAACTTTTATCTAGAGGAAAAATATCAATAATGACTGGTTGCTCGGTGTACAGATTTCCGCTGCCAAGTTCATGGCAATCACCACCATCGCTTCCGCCTGCAACAATGCATGGCGGATTGAAAAAACTTTTTTCAAGGAGGAAGGTATCGATCATTGTTCTGAGACGTTCACTCGTCAAAGGTGAACCATCAAAGTGCAAGACTCCGTCTTTTTTAGTGGTAGCGTTTGCAACTGTTTCACATGCCATCCGCATCACAGCTTCTGTAACTTTTTGGGCTTGGCGTAAATGAGAAAGTTCTTCATCATCTTTGACCCTTCGATCAAGGACGCCCATCTCCTTGTCGAGTTCGACTGCAATTCCAGCTGCTTGCATTTCATCAACGTACAGCAGGGGTAAAGTTCGATCAGCGATTACAGTCTTGATGCCATGTCGAAGCAAACACTCGGTCGTCGCTTGTGCCGCGCCGATGTCTCTGTCTCCGGATAAACCGCCCACTGGAGCAAAATCGCTGTACCCATAAACTCGATCTGCTTTGGCGTGTTTTTTCGCTCGATCCATCTCGATTTCCCTCAGAATGAGCGATCTAGTTCCATCTGGAAGATCTATTGCGATCGCTGCATCGTGCACCATAAAACGAATCGCCCTATAGAGTGACTTATTCGTTTGTGGATTCCCTGCCATCACGAGTGCTGTTGTATTCGACATCATTGCATGGTACCCGCATTGACTCGGAGTCAAGTTGGCTTGCGTCAAGTTGTAAAAACTTAGACGCGGGGCTGAATGAGTGAGAGCGAGCACCGAGAACTCCGATTGCAATCTGTCACAAGAAGCGTGAAGCAGGTGACCCCATGTGGGTCACCGATGGAACGCGACGACGTGACAGGCAGCAAGTGGAGTTCGAATGCCGCTATCACGAATGAAGTCCCGCGTAAGTGGAGCCGATCGGGATCGAACCGACGACCTCTTGCATGCCATGCAAGCGCTCTCCCAGCTGAGCTACGGCCCCTATGTCCCCAGAAGAAAATTTTTACATTGCAGCGTCAATTGCAGCAGCAAGGTCATCTTTTGCCTTCATGCCAACAAATGTTTCGACCACTTGACCATCTTTGAAAATCAAAATGCTGGGGATTGACTGAATGTTGTATTGCATTGCAACATCACGGTTGGAATCGATATCTACTTTTCCAACCTTCGCTTTGTCTGCATATTCTGTTGCAAGTTCTTCGATCGCTGGACCGATTGCTTTGCAAGGCCCACACCACTCTGCCCAAAAATCAACCAAAACTGGTCCGCTTGCACCAAGTACTTCTTCTTGAAAATTTGCGTCTGTAAATTCTAAAGCCACGGGTTTATCTCCTGTTATTGTCCGTTTCGTGAGGAGGTGGATTGTAACACTCGGCAGTGCGTTCGTACATCGTGCACTCTAAAAATCTGTGCTCCGACTTCGCATATTTCAGCAGCCATCGTTGCCGAAGCAACATCTCGATCCTTCGGGTCTTCTATTCCATGCATTGCGCCAACAAAACTTTTTCTGCTCGCACCAATGAAAACAGGGAATCCAGTTTCTACAAACGCCTCAATTCCTCTCACGAGTGCCATGTTTTGCTCAACACTCTTCCCAAAGCCCAATCCGGGATCTATCGCAATTGATCTGCGATCCACTCCATTTCCCTGCGCAACAGCAGCGCGATGTAGCAACCAATCAAGAACATCGCGAACAACATCCTCATATTTTGGCTTAGAGACATATTCGTCGCTGTATTGATCGTGAACTGGGGAAACCAAGCGATGCATTAAGACGAGCCCAGCGCCTGTTTTTGCTGCCAGTTCAAACATTTCTGAATCATCCTGACAAGCAGAAACATCATTGATGATAGACGCACCTGCTGCAATCGCTGCTGCGGCTACTTCTGTCTTTGTCGTATCAATAGAAATGAGACCGCCGTCTATTTGCTCAATCACAGGAACAACCCGTCGAATCTGTTCCGCAGCCGAAACCGCCGCAGCACCGGGCCGCGTCGACTCCCCGCCCACATCCACAATTTCGGCACCCTGCTCAAACATCTCACGAGCCCGCCCAGCAGCGTGCTCCGCAGAAGAATATGCACCACCATCGCTAAAACTGTCGGGAGTTACATTGAGAATCCCAACAATGACGGGGGTTTCAAGGGATACTGCCCCACCACGAACCTTCCAATACTTTTGATCTCGCAACATGGACCATAGCCTACCACGATGAAAGAACTTGTCATAAACAGTACCACGCAGCACACGCTGTTGCTTTTCGTTCCTTTAATCATCGCAGCGATTCTTCGGCTCTCCAAAATCCGAGGCTCCTCAATCATCGGGGGTGTACTCGGTGGCATCATTCTTGGACCAGCAATGTTTGGAGCGCTTGCACCTGAATATTGGGAAGGCGTTTTTCAGGGTGGCGTGCAAGAACACCAACTTGTAGATCAACTTGAGCAACAACAAAAAGTAGATCTTGAATCTGCAAAAAAAATCGGCGCTTCTGATGTGGTCATCATGCAACTACTTGCAAATCAACAATATGAACTCGCCCAAGCAATCACGACATGGGAAACGGCACAGTGGAAAGATCAAAGAACACTTCGCGATTACGTTCTGGTTCTTATTCTCATCGTTCTCTTTAGTGGATCGATTCGGAGAACTGTTGATGCAAAATCAAACACTGCAACTTCGATGACAGTTGGCATTTGGGCTGCACTTATTCCCGGTGGTCTCATTGCAGTCGCATCGCATTACTGGTGGGAAACAGACATTGCAGGTTCAATTGCAATCGGTGCGTGCCTCGGTGCAGGGCCTTGGACTTTTACGCGTTGGGAGCAACAAGCAGCCGACGACTCCGAAGTTGGCGGCGCTGCGCTTATGATCCGGTGTGGGTGGGTCGCATGGATCGCTGCTTCTATCGCTGCTTTTTACAGCGCATGGACTGTGCAAGGTGCGATGACTCTTGTTTGGTTATTGCCTTTGTTACTCTTGCCAATTTGTTGGATGATGCCAAAACGTAACTACCCTTGGCTTCGATGGTTCTCAGATTACGCAGCAATTCCGAGTATCGCAGCAACTGCAATGGTGCTCATTCATCCACTTCATGCACTTTCAGTTTGGCCGATTGTGCTTGTTGTCTTGATCTCAAGCGACGGTAGGTGGCTCGGTGGCATGATTGGGTTACTCATTCTCGGTGGACGAACAAGTGTGAATGCCATGCGAATCACCATGCCTCTTGTCGACGCTGGCGCATCACAACTCTGTATGGCTGCAATGTTGTTTGGTGTTGGTGTGATGAGCGAAGAACTCACACTCGCAGCAATCCTCGGCGCAATATTTATTGAACTCACTGCCCCGACTCGGCGTAAGTTTGCTACGTCTATCGGAGAAGAAAAATTATTCCACCGTGACTGATTTCGCGAGGTTTCGCGGTTTGTCTACATCTTTGCCACGAAGAACGGCTGCGTGATACGCAAGAAGTTGCAACGGAATCACAGTAAGAAGTGGTTGCAACGGTTCTGGAACATCGGGGACATAAAACACATCGTCGCAGTGATTGCGAATCTGCTTGTCACCTTCTGTAGCAACAGCAATGACGTGTCCACCACGCGAGCGAACTTCCTCCATGTTGCCAATGATTTTTTCGTACTGACTTCCTTTTGTAGCAACAGTCACAACCGGCATGCCCTTGTCAATCAACGCAATTGGTCCGTGTTTCATCTCAGCAGCAGGCATCCCCTCTGCGTGAATGTAACTAATTTCTTTGAGTTTTAGCGAGCCTTCAAGTGCAACTGGGTAATGCAATCCACGGCCAAGGAATAACCAATTGTCACGATTCACTACTCGTGATGTAACTTCAAGAATGTGGTCGGACTGCGCAAGGACAGTTTCGATTTTTCGTGGAATTTCTTCAAACGATGTCAGCAGACGCATCATCTCTTCGCGTCCAAGGTGTCGCCTGCGACCCAAATACATCGCCAACATTGTCAACACACCAACTTGCCCTATAAACGCTTTCGTTGAAGCGACCCCAATTTCGGGTCCAACGCGAAGATACACACCTGCATCTGTTTCACGGGCAATCGTAGAACCGACAACATTTACAACACCAAGGGTGGTAGCACCGCGGCGTTTTGCTTCTTGTACGGCTGCGAGTGTATCTGCAGTTTCGCCGCTTTGGCTTACTGCAATTGCAACTGAGCCCTCTTCAACAATTGGGTTTCGATATCGGAACTCACTTGCAAACTCTACTTCAGTTGGAATACCTGCAAGGCTTTCGAGTAAATACTCGCCAATCATTGCAGCGTGCAGCGCAGTGCCCTGTCCGAGCAACAACACACGTTTTGCTTTAACCAATTCATCTGCAAGTTCAGAAACACCGCCCAATGTAATTGTGCCACTTATTGGATCAACACGACCTTGCATACTTGTGCGAAGTGTCGTTGGCTGTTCGTAAATTTCCTTGAGCATGAAGTGCTCAAAATCACCGAGTTCAATTTGTTCTAATGTAAACTCAAGTTCTTTGAGTTCAGGAGTTAACTCAACGTTATCAATTGTTGTTGTTCTAAAAGAATCGCGTGTCATTCTCGCAACTGTTTCATTGTCAAGTAAAAATGCTTGCGTTGTGTGCGCAACGATTGCACTTGAATCTGATGCCACAACGTACTCATCCTTGCCAACACCAATAAGCAGCGGCGACCCTTTTCTAGCTGCGACTAAAACATCTGGCTCTTCTTCGCAAATCACTGCGATCGCATACGCGCCGGTTACTTCTTTCAACGCAGTTTGTACTGCTCGTTCTAAATCGCCATCGTAAAACTCACCGATTAAATGCGTAAGCACTTCAGTGTCTGTCTCACTTGTAAACGTATGACCTTTATCACTCAGATATTGTTTGATTGAAGCGTAATTTTCAATAATGCCGTTGTGCACAAGGCGAATACCGTGCCCCTGCTTGGCGTCATCGCTGTGGGGATGCGCATTTGCATCGGTTGGCTTCCCGTGCGTTGCCCAGCGCGTGTGCGCAATTCCTAAACTGCCACCAAAGCTCTCGTCACTCGTGACCAGTTCTTCAAGCCCAGCAACACGGCCAATTGTTCTTGCAACATGCACGCCACCATTGATCATGGCGATTCCAGCAGAATCATAGCCACGATATTCAAGCCGCTTGAGACCTTCTAGAAGAAGTTCGCGAGCTTCCTTATTTCCAATATACGCAACAATTCCACACATGATGTTAGGAAGAATACCTCACTTCTGACAACTTGGAACTAGAAAAGACAATTGTTTTTCATTATCGGAGCCTGTACCCATTACAATCAAATTATGCCCGATTTATTTGAGGAAGAAACACAAAAAAAACAAGATGCAATCCGTCCCCTTGCAGATCGGCTTCGACCGCGTCTTCTCCAAGATGTTGTTGGACAGCAACATGTACTCGGCGCCCAGATGCTTTTACCAAGAATGATTTCAGCGGATCGGCTTACTTCCATCATTTTTTGGGGACCACCTGGCACTGGAAAAACTACACTCGCTTCGGTCATTGCAAACGAAACCGAGGGCGAGTTTCTGTTCTTCAATGCGGCGCAAGTTGGTGTTGCAGAAATTCGAAAAGTCATTGAAGAGGCTCGGCAACGAATCCGATCAACTGGGCAAAGAACCATCGTCTTCCTCGATGAAATTCACCGTTTTAGCAAAAGCCAACAAGACGTGTTACTTGATTCCGTTGAACAAGGCACTGTCATCCTCGTTGGTGCCACAACTGAAAATCCAGGCTACACAGTGAACGACGCGCTCGTGAGTAGGTCAACAGTGTTTCATCTAGAACCACTACACGCGAATGACATTGAAACGCTACTCCATCGTGCAATCGAAGATTCTTTAGGTTTTGGTGCACTTGATATTACTGTGCATGAGGAAGCGCTTCTCTATATTGCCGATCGCGCAGATGGTGATGCGCGAGCAGCACTGACCGCATTAGAAGTTGCAGTGTTAAGCACACCAGAAGGCGTCATTACAAAAGAGATCGCTACGCAATCGATGCAACAAAAATCACTGCGGTACGATCGCAGCGCAAGTGGACATTACGACCACGCGAGTGCATTTATTAAATCAATGCGTGCAAGTGATGTCAACGGTGCACTGTATTGGCTTGCGTGCATGCTTGAATCTGGCGAAGACCCACGCTTCATTGCAAGACGTGCATCTATTTTTGCAAGCGAAGATATTGGTCTTGCAGATCCCCGTGCAATGGAACAAGCTGCAGCAGCGTGGCTCATTGTCGAACGTGTTGGCATGCCCGAATGCAAGTTAACTTTAAGTCAACTTGTCATTTACTTAGCAAACGCACCAAAATCTCGAGCTGCCAGCGACGCAATCATCAACGCTGTTGATGATGTTAAAAATAGAAGAACGGTCATTGCTCCAACTGATCATGATCCAGACGCATTACCAAAAATAACTGCTTCGTATTTCCCATCTGAGGATTCATGATGAACAAAGAGCAGCAACGAGTAGAGATAAAAAAGAAACTCAATGCAATGACAAATGAAACAATGCAGAAAGAAAGTGCTGCAATTTCGCAGTGCTTGCATGCAATGGCGTCAATCGAATCTTCTGAGACAATCATGTCATTTCTTCCATTGCCACGCGAAGTTGATCTTCAACAAATGATGTTGAAGTGGATTCACGAAGGAAAAACTCTCTGTGTTCCCTTGGTAAATTGGGAAAGTAATTCTATGCAAGCTGGGCTCATCACATCCCTAGAACCAAAGAATTTGGTGGAGACTCGCCATGGGCTCTTTGAGCCAAAGGAACGGCACGTTGTTCCTTCCGACTCTATTGATGTTGTCCTTGTTCCTGGGATCGCCTTCGATCCGCGCGGTGGACGGCTCGGTCGAGGAGGTGGTTTTTATGACCAGTTCCTCTCACACGTGCGTCCCCCACTCGCAATCGGCATCGGATATTCCTGCCAACTCTTGGAACACCTCGCACTTGAAGCGCATGATCATCACGTGACTGCAATTGCAACGCCGTCTGGGCTTGTAACTTCGTAGACCAAACGCCCGTTCCGCCGTACAATCCACACCATGTCACTTCCAAGCCAAAGCGGTATCTCTCTTGCTCGACGCGGAACTATGTACAGACGAAAAAAGGGGCGAAAAAAACTATCTTGGCTCTTGGTCATTGCAGCGGGTGCTGCGATCACATGGTTTCTCTGGCCTGATCAACAAGTCATAGAATTCAAAGAAGTTGCTGTTGTTGAAGAACAACGA
>JACKQG010004943.1_pt1 | contig 15072 bp, 11 predicted proteins | sample 8237621 | NCBI WGS metagenome assembly JACKQG01 (sample SAMN15677084, study PRJNA649215) | marine metagenome | biome: marine; feature: Black Sea; material: saline water; isolation source: suspended particulate matter (SPM) from the Black Sea western gyre | collected 2013-06-09/2013-06-10 | depth... | reverse complement strand
GTAGGAATTGGGCTCTCGCTGTCCGTGGGCGGTGCCGCCTGTTCCCAGACCGGTGGCGGTGTGTGCACCGGGGGTGGGGGAACCGATGGTGGCGGCGGTGACGGTGGCGATGGTGTTACTCCACCTCGACCTGACGCTCCAGCCGTAGCCTATTTCGATGGCGCTTTGGTTTTAGAGGGCGTGCCCACGGTAATCGCTACTGGGCCTGCCGATCAAAGCCAAAAGGTAGACGTGCAGGCTCCGGTTGCAATCTGGTTTTCGGAATCACTGAATAGCAGTTCGGTGACCACCACCAGTTTGCAGGTGCGTCGCGTCGGTAGTACCGGAGGAGTTCTTGCTTCTTTGGACTTTTATGCCGCGAATCGATGCGTGTTGCTGGAACCTACCGTCAGCTTGGTCGTCGACTCGGATTACGAAATCATTGCAACAGACGACATACATGACTTAGACGGCAAGCGCATCAGTTTGCCCGAAGGCGGCGTCATTGGGACTTTCCATACCGCCTTCGCTGCCAGCGGTCGCAATCCCAAGGTAGTGGCCGCCTTTCCTCCAGCAGGCAGTCGTGACGTTCCGAATGATCACGACGTGATCTTGGTATTTTCTAAGCCGGTCAACTATGCCACGGTATTGCCTGCGGTGAAAATTGAGCAGGTAAATAACAATGGCGTCGTACAAGGCGCAGGTGCCTTTGATCCACCCAACGTTAGTCTGCACGGTTCCCGCGTTTTTCTTTACACCCGCGCCACTGATGCGGACGACCTTGATCTAGCGAAGCGGATGCGCATTAAGATTGCCAATTCAGTCAAGGACACTGAATTCAATCCGAAGGTAATGTCGCAGCCCTTTGAGTCGACATGGAATACCTTGGACTTTGGCCGCCCACTTTCCATCAACACGGCTGCTATCAGTGGTGCCGCAAATTCTCAGATTAACATCACCAATCTGGGAGCCTTCCCAGTAAACATCCAAGTGGATGGCAACGGCATCCTGGTTGGCGACGCACTTCAGGTTCAGTTGACCGAAGCCAGCCCAGTTTCGGCCATCCTTAGTGTGGCGGGCACCATTGAGAGCGGCATCGTTACGTCGGCTGACGTTGCTGGCACGCCTCATGCATTTGCCTTGGATCTATTGGCCAGCGCAGGCGTGCCCGGGTTTTCGAAATTGGGTGACGGCGACGTCCTGATAAGCGCATTTGTCGAACGCGCGGGCGATCGATCCACTATTTTCGCTGCTGATGGAATCCGCCAAGACACAGTTGCGCCATCTTTGAGTCGGTTTGGTCCGCCATTTGGTTTCAGTGCCGGTTCTTTTGAAACCGACCTGCCAGAGTTTCGACCTTATGGCCTGGCAAATGAAGAAATTGCCAGCGTGGCCGCACGCGTAGGCGGCAAGGATTTTGTGGAATACTCCAGCGCGAATCCAAGTGGTCAAAATTGGTTTTTAGGGCCAGAGGTAAAGGGCCTGTTCCCCGCCGGTCGCTTCAATTTGAGAGACAAGGGTTTTGACCTCTTGCTAACCGATACCGCCGGCAACGCAATGATCAATGAGGTGCGTGGCCGCGTGACCTTCCACGGTTTTATTGGTCCGCATGCAGCTGGCGATTCAATGACCGTCGAAGTCTTCAACGCCCGCAGTTTGAGTCCGATTCCCGGTAGTGTATTTGAACTCGAAGCGGCTGACGGTAGCGACTTGCGCAATGCGGTTGAGTCTTTGATCGGCGAAGAAACTTTCACTGGTCTGGGCGGCCGCAGTTACAACCTCACAGTTTCCGCCGAGGGCTACCACACAGCGACTTTTTACGGTTTGAAAAGTAGCGTTTGTTCCTTGCCACTACGCCCGATTAGCGGTTTCGGACAGGTGACGTCGCCGTTGGTGACTTTGGAAAATGCAAGTAGTGGGGAAGTGCGTTTGGCTAATCCACTACTTCTGGATAGCCAAAGTCGGCACGTGCCGGATGGCTTCACGGACATCACACTGCCTTTTGACTTTGGTTTTACCGGTGTCACAATGCAGGCCGATCGCCCTGGCTGGTACGCGGCGTATTTCCGCTTAAGTAGTACTGCTCCATTCCTGCAATTTGCTTTGGACCCACGCGTGATCGTGGATCCATTCTCCGCATCTTCAGTTACTGATCCGGCTGACCTTTCCATGGTGCCCATCGCTGGCGCCTCGCGAGATTCTTACAGTGCCGATTGGAGCGCCGCTCCAGGTGATCCCGACATTCAAACTTCAGCAGTAGTGAAGTTGCCGGGCTTAGCTGGATTGGCAAGCGTCGGCATAGGTGAAGATTTGACTGGTGGGAGTGGCACTTTGGGATCCACCATTACTGTGCTGCACGCTTTGACCGAGGCCGCAGCCGACGTTGCCGCAGTGGACGAAGCTGACTTGGGGATCGACCTGCTCACCCGCGGTTTCTACGACAATGATGGCCACGTCACCATGTTGTTGGAAGATGCTTCAACCACTGGCAGCAATACATTTACTTGGGTCTCCAGTTTGCCGACGGTGAAAACCACGGGCTTGGATCCGCTAGCCATCGCCGGTGAAGAACTAAGATTTAAGGATTCGCTGGGGGACGACGGCGACATCGGATTTTATCTGGTGACTTTGGACGATGGCACAGCGCAATGGGATCTGTGGGTTCCAGCCTCGGTACGCGGCGCTGGGAATCCGGTTTTCCCAACCCTGGACCAAACTCCACTGGACGACAATCTAGATGCCGTCTGGACCATGTTCGTGGAAGCTTTCCACATGCCTAGTGGCTACTCCGAAACCGGCTTTTTCTTCACCGAGCTGCGCCGAGATTTCTCCGCGCTGGCCCGTTCGCCACGGAAAACTGTGACGTCCTAGAGGCAATCGGGTGAAATCCCTGAGACCAAAACCACATTTAGGCATTATTTTGAGCCTGGGCCTGCTGTTCACGGCATGCGCTAGCCCTTATGCGAAAAACCGGACTCTATTGGCAAGCCAAGTCGCGCCGCCTGAGATCGCCATTTTGGAGGTCGAGGACCGCACCACAGGCAACTGGGTGCCAGCCGACGCCTTGCGATCCGCCCTAGTCAGTGCCGCCTTAGATCGTGGCTTCACCCCGTTGTCGCGCCAATTTGTGGATCAAGCTGAAATTGACCCCGACGTACCGGCGTTGGACCAGGCTGGAGTATTACGGTTGCGTATCTTGAGTTGGGTGGACGGGGCTGAACAGGCATCTAGCGTGCATCTGCGCTATCATCTGACTCTGCATGGCGAAGGCATGGTCATCGCCGATATCCTGGAAAGCGCCACGGTTGCAGCCGATGCGTCGCTGTTGAGCCTGGATCAAGAAGCCCGCCTTGAGCGCATGTTGGGGCAGTTGGCCATCCAGATGATGGCTAAGCTGCCACCACCGCCGTCCTTGTGATTGAGTGGTCCGATTTACACCAACCCCCTGCTAGCCGGTTGGCGGTTTAGTCGTTATACTGCGCCCCGACCCTCACCCTGGTCACCCTGGTCTGGAGTTTGGGCATAGGTGGCCGCAATCCCGCGGCTCCACCGACGGAACATCAGGAGAATTTAATGTCCGTCAGCAAAGAAGAAAAAAACAAGATCGTTGCCGAGTTCGCACGCAAAGACGGCGATACCGGTTCGGTCGAAGTACAAGTGGCTGTGCTCACAGCCAGAATTACCAATTTAACTGAGCACCTCAAGAAGCACCGCAAAGACGTCAGTACGACGCGTGGTCTGATTGGCATGGTTTCAAAGCGTAGGAAGTTGTTGAACTACTTACGCGATGACGACAATGGGCGATACCAAGCCCTAGTTAAAACCCTGAAAGTCAGGCACTAAGCTTCATGCACCGGGCACCGTCGAAAAACGGTGCCCGTTTTCGATCCTGGCCTATGGGCCGGTATTGCATGCGTTGCGATGGCGAGGCGTAGTCCTCGCATGGACTGAAACATTCAGTTCGACGATTTGCGTTCATCTCCCGAAAGATTCGGGAATTACCTAGCGGAGAAATTAGCGGATTAGCGGAAAATGACCATTTCCAGAAACAACAATGTCAAATCGGTCTCAAGAGAGATCGGCGGAAGAACTCTAACCCTGGAAACAGGGTGGATCGCCAAGCAGGCTTCGGGCTGCGTCATCGCCACTTACGGCGAAACTGTAGTCATGTCGACTGCAGTAGACGGTGGCATCCGAGATTTACCATTCTTCCCACTCACGGTCGACTACCGTGAAAAAACCTACTCTGCCGGCAAAATACCCGGCGGCTTTTTTAAGCGCGAAGCCAGGCCTAGCACCAAAGAAGTGCTCGCCATGCGCCTACTCGATCGTTCGGTACGCCCCATGTTCCCAGAGGGCTACAAGAACGAAGTGCAAGTCATGAGTGCTGTGCTCTCCTACGATCAGGAGAACGAGCCCGAAGTTTTGCACATGATTGCCGGCATGGCCGCCGTACACATTTCAGCGATTCCTTTTGCTGGCCCGATGGCCGCAGTGCGTTTGGGTTACGTCGACGGCCACGTGCTGGTGAACCCAACTCGTTCGATTATTGAATCCGACGCCAACATCCTTGACCTGACCATGTCAGCAAGCAAGGATTCGGTTTGCATGGTGGAAGCTGGAGCCAAAGAGCTGCCAGATGCCGAAACCGTTGCTGCTTTGGCTGCAGGCCACGACGTCTGCCGCGAGATTTGCGAAATGATCGATGAGCTGCGCGAGATTGCTGGCAAAGAAAAGAGCGAAGTTGCCGCAGTTGTGAAAGACACCGAAACTCCGGCTGCAGTTCTGGCCAAGTACGGTGAAGAAACCGTGCGCAACGTGTTGCTGACTCAAGGCAAGTTTGAGCGCTACGCCGCAATTGACGCCTTTGTGAAGCAAGTCATCGCCGATGCCGTTGAAGGCATGGACGAGGCTTCGGATGAGTACGCCGAGACCGCCAAAAAGTACAAGTCTGCTGCTAAGACGGTGGCCAACGAAGTTGAGCGTCGCATGACCCTGCAAGGTCAGCGCGTGGACGGTCGCGACACCAAGACGGTGCGCCCGATCGAAATCGAAACTCAATTCCTGCCGCGCGTACACGGTTCTGCCTTGTTCACCCGTGGTGAGACTCAAGCGATTGTGACCACTACTCTAGGCTCGACCGACGATGAAATGTTCATCGACGGCCTCAACGAAGAGAAGCGCAAAGCCAAGTTCTACCTGCACTACAACTTCCCGCCTTACTGCACCGGTGAAGCCAAGATGCTGCGCGGTACTTCGCGTCGCGAGCAAGGCCACGGAGCCTTGGCCGAGCGCGCGCTTGAGCCGCTGCTGCCGGATTACTCCGACTTCCCTTACACCATCCGCATCGTTTCTGACATTACCGAGTCCAATGGCTCGTCGTCGATGGCTTCGGTTTGTGGTGGTTGCTTGTCCTTGATGGATGCTGGCGTACCGATCAAAGCACCGGTTGCTGGTATCGCCATGGGCTTGATTATGGAAGGCGACGAGTACGCCGTGCTGTCGGACATCTTGGGCTCGGAAGATCACCATGGCGACATGGACTTCAAAGTCACGGGTACTACCGAAGGCATTACCGCACTGCAGATGGACATCAAAGTCAAAGGTCTGAAGCGCGAGATTCTGGAGGAAGCTCTGGAGCAAGCTCGTCAAGGCCGTCTGCACATCCTGGATTGCATGAACGAAGCACTGGAAGGTGCTCGTAGCTCGCTTTCGCCTTACGCACCTTGCAACAAGTCGATCAAAATCCCAGCCGACAAGATTGGCTTCTTGATCGGACCGAAGGGGGCCAACATCAAGGCGCTGCAGGAAGAGTACGGCGTCAACGTCAACATTCTGGATGACGAAGGCAATGTGCAGGTTTCCGGTACCCCAGAGAACAAAGTCGACGAATGCCTTGAGGTAATCCGTCAGCAGACTCGCCAAATCGGACGCGGTGAAGTGTTCACCGGTCGGGTGACGTCGGTCAAGGACTTTGGCTGTTTCGTAGACCTAGGTGGCGGCCGCGAAGGCATGTGCCATATTTCCGAACTGGACATGGGCCGTGTCGACACTGTCGAGGATGTCTGCAACGAAGGCGACGATCTGACCGTCATTGTGGTCAACGTCGACGAGCGCTCTGGCAAGATTCGCCTGAGTCGTCGTGTTGCCCTGCTGCCCGAAGAGGAGCGCGCTGAAGCCATCGAGGCTGCAAGCCGCCCGACCGGTGGCGGACGCCCAGGTGGTGGCCGCGGCGGCGATCGTGGCGGACGTGGCGGCGGTGACCGTGGAGGTCGCGGCGGCGACCGTGGCGGCGATCGTGGCGGACGCGGTGGCGACCGTGGAGGCCCACGCGGCGGTGGCCCTGGCGGCGATCGTGGCGGCCAAGAGCGCGGTGACCGTGGCCGCAGCTCTGCTTTTGCCGATTAATTCCTAAAAAGCACTGAATTGCTGACCCTGTCCGCCGAAAAATGGTGGATGGGGTCTTTTCATGTGACTACATCTAGTATCTCCGTTAAGTAAAGTTGTGTTTTTGTCGAAAAAAGGGAGTCTTACCCCTTTTTTAAGTATGAAAGCTCGCATTTTGTCGTTGTCTAAATAAACTAATAGATGGGGGAACCAAAACATGAAGAAAATCATTGCATTGATACTGGTCTCGTTTGCGGGGGCAAACGTGGTACAGGCTGCGCAATGCCTGGGGCCTATAAACGACGGCTCAATGGCAACAAGCTTCCTGCAGGAGCAGGAAAAAGAAAAGCCCAAGGTTGATGCCAACAAGGTTCGACATGGCAGTTTGGCCGATGTCGATTTGGCCAAAGACAAAATTGCGGTGGTCGATTCGAAGAAGGTCTATCTAGAGATCCCGGCCTATAAGGCCATCGTCAAGGACAAGATCAAAAAAGGCAGCGCTCGCTACATCAAATTGATGGAGGAAGCCACCGCGCTTTATCGGGCCACCCTGGAAAAAATTGCCAATAAGGAGACGGTCAAATTGATCGTTGAAGTCGGCGGAGTTTCAGGAGTTAAGACTACTGACGTCACAGACGCTATCATCGACGCTCTGTAACCGTCCGCATCTGTCCCGGCGGAACTTTCGGCCCCTCTAGTTGGCTTGCAATTGCGTAACCTTCGGATCTTCGCCGCTCTGCCCGTCCTCATCAGCTTCTGCTTGCTGTTAAGCGGAAGCTGTTCTTTTTTAGGACCCGCATTTGACCAACCTGGACCTGGGCAACTCAAGCAGGCGGAAAAAGAAGCCACGGAGCGGGAGATTGACAACACTCCCGTTTCTCCAAAAACTTTAAGTGAGAGCTATCCCTTTATTCGATTTGCTCGCTTGACGGATGGCAGGACTCGAGCCTTGATTCCTGCTCCACTTGGAGCGGGGATGAACGATGGGCCTAAGAAAATTGCTGAGGCAGAAGGGATGGTTGCCATGCTAAGCAGGAATTGCCCATCAATTACTAGAGCGGAGAGCCCTGCATTGCTTACGGTTGAAGTCGGATTGCAGTTTGCCGGGGACCCTAATGCAGCACCCCATTTGTCCACCGGGTCCTCTCGAGCGGTGGAGGACAACCTAGTACTGGAAGGCGAGGAAGAAGACATTCGGGAAGTCTTGGACTTCATTGACCTTTATTACAATTCCTCACCCCAGGTCGAAATTCAAGCCCAGATCTTGGAGATTTCGAACACCGATGCGTTTGAGCGCGGCATTGAGGATCTGGTGTTTCAAAACCTGAAGGACGGCAATCCTTTTGTCTATCCACGCCTGGATGGAAATGGTGATCCGATCATCGATCCTAATACCGGACTTTGGGACAGCCCAACTGGCGTCGGTACCTCAGGCCCCGCATTTCGGGGATTTAACACAGATTTCCCGTTCCCGTCGGCCGGTGGCGGGTTTGAATTAAGCATCATTAATAAGAGTTACATCTTGGATGCTTTCCTCAAACTAGTACGCACAGTCGAAGGGGCCGACATCGTCTCTCGCCCGCGTGTTGTGACGCGCAATGGCGTGGCTGCACAATTGACCAGTAAGGAGCAAATTCCTTACCAGCAATTCAAAACCGTGAACACCAACGGCAATGCGACGGTTTCCGTCGGCCAATTGCAGGTAGGAGTGGATTTAAAAGTGATGCCAATCATTGTCGGCGCTGACACCATTCACTTAACCATCGATGCCCATGTCAGTCGGGCCGGTAGAAACGTCGCCCTTGGCGCCGATGTATTCATGCCGGTAACTACCGATCGCAGCGCCAAAACGGCGGTATCTGTGCGCCACGGTCAATCCGTCGTCATTGGCGGCTTGATGTTGGATGAAGAGCGCAGCATTGAAAGCAAGGTGCCGATACTGGGAGATATTCCATTGTTGGGCTGGCTGTTCTCGTATAAGAACACTGAAAAAATCAAAACCGAAGTATTCTTCGTGATCACGCCGATCATTAAGACCCGAGCTGCATCCATTGAGCCTTACGGCGATATCTTTGACCCCTTTGAAGACGGTGCGAGTACCACCGAATAATCGCGACGGCGAACGTGGCGTCATCTTGATTCTGACCCTGTTTGTGGTCATGATCACCTTCGCTTTGGTGACCCAACTCACCATTCGCACTTCGGTTGCCCATCAAACGGCAAAAAACTCGTCCACCCGTGTCCGCATGGAATACGCGGCGATTAATGCCGGTCAAGAAATTCTGCGCACCATGGCGGATGACATGCCGGCAGCTGCTGGCGAAGAAGGCGCCATGGACGCGCTTTCTGGCGTTGATGGGGGGGAAGGCGGAACTGGCGGACCGCCGCAAGAAGGCGACGAAGGTCAGGAAGAGGAGGATGACGGTTCGAACTCAGATTCGTTTGAAGACGAATGGGCCCGACCTGCTCGATACACCCTTGGTGATATTGAGGTCCACGCTTTCGTACAGGATGAGAATTCCAAGCTCAATCTGCTTACTTTGTTCGACCCTGACGAGGAATTACGGCAAGAGGCACGCGATCGTTTTGTACGCATTTTGGATTATTTGCGCGAGGACATGGACGATGACCTCGACCAGCAAGCGGCAAATATGATCCTGGAAGATTTGGTGCAATGGGTGGAAGGGGATGCGCGCGATTTGCAGTTCCCGCCGCCACTCCGCCACTCGGTCACTAGATTTGTGGATCCAGCAATCTCGGCAACTGCACCCGAAGGCGAAGAATCTGGTTTTGTCGCTGATGAATCCGGCGATGAACCGCAAGTAGAAGAAATCGTTGAGATCTTCCTGCCGTACTCCCTGGAAGAATTGATGCTGCTTGAGCACGTCGACGAAGAGCTCTTTTACGACCAGCTGCGGCCCAATGACGAAATCGCCCCCGGTTTGGAAAGCGTGTTTACGGTCTATTCCTCGTTGGCATTAGATCCGCCCGAAACCGAATCACCTGAAACTGATGTGGCCGGCTTGACCGGTGTAGAAGGTGCGGCGGGAGCCACAGATGGGCTGGGTGAAGGAGACGGGGAAGGCGAAAGCCAATCCGCGTTGGACAGTGCTGAGGGCGGTTTAGACGACCTGCTCGAAGCTGGTGCCGGTATTGGCATGAAAATTAACATCAACACTACTCATGCGGCGGTGTTGAAGGGCTTGATGCCACGCTCCGAAATGCCGGAGTTCATCGTGGATTCGATACTACGTCACCGCAATGAAGAGGATGAAGAAGCCTTGGCCGAGCAAGAAGGCGAAGACGTCGACTATGACGAGGTTGAGTTGCGACGGTCCATTTATCGCAATGATCAGCCCACCCCGCACCGTTACTTCCGCAATATGGATGATCTGACCCAGGTTGAAGGCTGGGAAGACCGCTTCGACCCAGAATCGGCCGAAAAATTCCAAACCTTGATCGGTGTGCAATCAGACGTATTTTCGGTCTACTTATGGTGCCGAATCCAACCCAAAGACTGGCAGCAGGAGCATCATTACGAAGAGCCTCCTGGTGCTATTTTGCGCATGAAGGCGGTGGTTTGGCGTCGGGCCGGTGAGGATGGAGCTAAGTTCATCTTCATTGAGCCTTGGCACGAGGTGCCGTATTCGCGCTGGCGGATTCCAGATTTCCAGCGGGACATTCCGGTTTACCAAGAGCCGCTCTATTAACACGGCTTTCCTTGCTTGCACTCAGCGCCGGGAATGGGACAATTGCCCCTTCCCCATCCAGCACATCCCCCATCTGGTCTGTTTTCATGAGTTCAAGCGCTGTCGTAGGTCTCCAATGGGGAGACGAAGGCAAAGGCAAGGTCATCGATAGTCTGGCTAGCGAAGCCGATTTTGTGGTTCGCTACGCCGGAGGTAACAACGCTGGCCACACGGTCATCGTCGGTGACGAAAAGTATGTGCTGCACCTGATCCCAGGCGGGATTCTGCATGCTGGTACCATCAATTTGATCGGTCGAGGCCTGGTTGTAGATTTGGCCGCTTTGCTCGAAGAGATGGACGGGCTAATCGCGCGCGGTGTGCCGGTTGATGAGCGCTTGCGCATTGATGGCCGGGCCCACGTCATCTTCCCTTATCATCGCCAGCTTGACGGCATGGCTGAGGCCAAATTGGGAGAGGGGAAAATCGGTACTACCGGTCGCGGTATTGGCCCGGCATACGCTGACAAGGTCGCTCGTAACGGCATTCGAGTTGCGGATTTACTGCAGCCGGAATATTTCGCCACACGTCTCAAAGCGGTCCTGGCTGAAAAGTCGGCGCTCGCCGAAAAGGTCTACGGCCAATCCCTGCGAGATTGCGACGACCTGGTTGAGCGCGCATTGGAAATGGCCAAGCGTTTGTTCCCACTTATCGTGGATGGCGGTGCCATGATCCGGGCGGGCTATCGTGACGGCAAGCGCGTGTTATTTGAGGGTGCCCAGGGCACCATGCTGGATTTAGATAGTGGTACCTTCCCCTTCGTGACTTCGTCCTGGACTGGGGTTGCTGGCATCGCTGGCGGCACAGGTGTGTCGCCGCGCAGCCTGGATCGCGCGTTGGCCGTGACCAAGGCCTACACCACCCGTGTCGGCGAAGGCCCATTCCCGTCGGAGCTGCACGGCGAGGTCGGGGAACGTTTGCGCGCTGCCGGTAATGAATATGGTGCCACTACCGGACGTCCACGGCGTTGCGGTTGGTTTGACGTCGTGCTTGGCCGCTATTCTTGTGAGGTGAATGGCTTGGATGGAATTTTTCTGACCAACTTGGACGTGCTCAGCGGTTTCGGCGATCTACAGGTGGTCACTGGTTATCGCCACGCTGGCCATGTGCTGACCGACTTCCCTGGCGAAAACTCGGTACTGGAAGAACTTGAGGTCGTGACCGAGATTCTGCCCGGTTGGGATGAGGACATCACCGCGGTGCGCAGCTTTGAGGACCTGCCACCGAACTGCCAAAATTACGTCGATTTCCTTGAGCAGCAAATGGGTGTGCCTTTTGAACGGATTTCGGTCGGACCTGGCCGAGATCAAATTTTCGTCGGCAAAAACGGAAGCGAATCGCTTTGGCAGTAAATCCAGAACTCCCCATCGATCTGCCGCGCCACGTCGCCATCATCATGGATGGCAATGGACGCTGGGCAAACCGTGGTGGGCGCATGCGTTTGCGCGGCCATGAAGCCGGAGTCGACTCGGTGCGCGACGTCACCACCGCTGCGGCGGAGTGGGGAATAAAAAACCTGACTCTGTACGCTTTTTCGGTCGAAAACTGGAGCCGCCCGCAGCGCGAAGTGCGCGGTTTGATGCGTTTTTTGAAACGATTTTTGGACGAAGAATTGCCGACCCTGCTCGATAACGGTGTGCGTTTGCTGGGCATCGGCCGCTTACAAGATTTGCCGGGCGACGTACTGGAAAAACTGCGCTCTGTGGAACAGAAAACAAAGCATTGCACCACGATGACTTTACGCTTGGCCTTGTCCTACGGTGGCCGCCAGGAAATCGTTGACGCGGTGCGGCAGATTGCCCGAGAGGCGCAAGAAGGCCGACTGGAGCCTGATCAGGTCGATATTAAGGCTATTGCAAGCCGACTCTATCACCCGGATATGCCGGACCCAGACTTGATTATTCGCTCGGCTGGCGAGCTGCGCCTTTCAAACTTTTTGCTGTGGGAGGCGTCCTATTCGGAGTTTTATTTCACCGAAACTTTGTGGCCGGATTTCCGCCGCAAAAACCTACAAATCGCGCTGCAGGCTTACGCCGAGCGCGTGCGCCGATTTGGTCGCGTGCTGGAAAATGACCCAGCGGCCGAGGTACAAAGCTAATTGGAATGAGCAGCGTACTCCGCACCCGACTGACTTACGGCAGTTTGCTCGTGACAGCGGTGGCAGGTCTTTTTTGGTTGGATAAGGAACTTTTTCCGGCCATACCCTCTACTGTTGTTGCCATATTGCTGGCCCTGGCCGCTCAATTTGAGTTTTACTTGATGGCTCGCGACGACGGCCACCAACCAGCCATCGGTGTAGGCTTGTTGATGGGGGCTGGATGGATGCTCGGCATTGCGCTGGATTGGCCGCTGCAGCATTTTCTAGCGATTTCCGTCGCTGTCTTGCTGGTGCTAGGTGTGTTAGCACAACGGGTGCAACGCTCGCCGCAACGTTTGGGCAGCACCCTGCTCGGTTTTTTGGCGGTTCCGTTTTTGCTCGGCTATTTAATCCAAATCCGCGCCTTGGACGATGGTTGGGCTTGGTTGGTTTTTGTGGTCGCGGTTTCCAAAACCGGGGATAGCTGTGCGTTTTTCGTCGGCAGTGCAATGGGCAAGCACAAATTGATTCCCGAGGTAAGCCCAAACAAATCGTGGGAAGGTGCAATTGCGTCGGTTGTAGGCGGCGTTGCAGCTGGATCGATTGTTGCCCACACCGCATTCGACGTCGTGCCCGCTCTAACGACTTTCATTCCTGCCGCGATTATCACAAATATCGGCGCGCAGTTTGGCGACCTCTCCGAAAGCCTGTTGAAACGCGGATTCCGAACTAAGGATTCCGCAACCCTGCTGCCAGCTTTCGGAGGCATGTTTGACCTGGTCGATTCTTTTTTGTTGGCAGCACCAGCTTTGTTCGCGCTGATTAGCTAACTCACGCATGGAAACAAGAATCCCTTTGCTGTCATTGGATGAGGAGCAACAGCTGCTCGGTCCATACGATCGTCACACCAAACAGGTGTCTAAGCACCTCGGGGTGCGCTTAAGTTCACGCGGCGGTGAGCTGAGATTGCAGGGCCCGGAGGCGGCGGTAGAGTCTTTGCTGGCGCGCTTGCATGGCATTTTGAAAGAGATTCGTGATGGGGTGCAATTAGCCCCGCGCCGCATCGAGGCGGCTATGTTGGGCAATCGCGAAGCCTTTGATTTTGATGCTGCTTTGGGCCAGAATCGTCGTAGTAATGGTGCGCCTAATTCAGCTTTTGCCCGGCCAAACGGCAATATGCCGAGGGCACGAACGTCGGCCCAGGCGGCTTACTTGGAAGCATTGAGCAGTCAAGAATTGGTGTTTGCAACCGGGCCTGCTGGCACTGGCAAAACTTATTTGGCGGTCGCAGTTGCGCTGCAAAGTTTGCGCCATGGCGACGTCAGCAAATTGGTTTTAACTCGTCCAGTAGTTGAGGCGGGCGAACACTTGGGGTTTTTACCAGGTGATTTGGAAGACAAAATCGACCCATATTTACGCCCCCTCTACGACGCGATGAGCGACCTGCTTGGGCCCGCACAAGCACGCCGTTTGCGTGAATTAGAAATCGTCGAAGTGGCGCCATTGGCATTTATGCGCGGCCGCACCCTCAGCGATTCTTTTGTCATTTTGGATGAAGCCCAAAACGCCACCACCGGTCAGCTGAAAATGTTTTTAACTCGCCTCGGCGAAGGCACGCGCGCCGTTGTTACCGGTGACCGTACCCAGACTGACCTGCCGGGTCGTCAAAGCGGCGGTTTGGGCGACGCCATCAATCGACTTCGTGGCGTAGAAGGCATCGAAATGATCGAATTTACCAAGTCCGACGTGCAACGCAGCGCTTTGGTGCAGCGCATTGTTGAGGCGTACGGGGATGACGAGGAATGAGTCCTAAGAAGTCGGCCGCTGTAGAGGTAGATGTCGTTTATCGATGCAACCGCAAAGGTTTGCCCTCGGCGTTGTTGATTAAGCAGTATTTGCAAAGTGTTTGGCAAACCTACGGCGGCCGTAAACCGGCAAATTTATGTCTGGTTTTTATGAACGAAGCGGAGCACACGGCTTTGCATCAGCAGTTTTTAAATGATCCAACGCCCACCGACGTGATGGCATTTCCTTATGATGATGAAGATCTGTGTGGCGAAATTGTGGTCAATATCGACATGGCGGCACAACAATGTGCAAGTTTTCGTAAAAACTTTTCGCAGGAGATTTTGCTCTATGTGGTTCATGGCGCATTGCACCTAATCGGCTTTGATGACCTCTGCGAAGCATCTAAGCGAAATATGCGAATTGCAGAAGAACGGATTCTGTCAAGCTGAAATTTTGGAAATCAAATTAATTTTCTTGAGTTAAGGCTGAATTTTTCGTCCAATTTTTTTGTGCGGCTCTCCTACCCGCCCGCACATTCACTCCCACAGCCCCCATGGTGAAACGCGCCAGACATCCCCGGACAGAAAACCCCGCACTGATTAAGTTGTGGGATGTGTATCGAACCGAGGAGAGATTGGCCGCTCGAAATGCACTGGTTGAGTACTATCGGCCGCATGCAGCGCGCGTTGCCCGACGGGTGAAGATGCGCTTGCCGCGCTCGGTCGAAATGGCAGACTTAGAGGCAGCTGGCGACGTCGGCTTGATCCAGGCGATTCAGAATTTTGACCCGAAACGCGGGGTGCCATTTGAAGCTTTCTGTGAGCATCGGGTTTACGGCGCAATCTTGGATGAGCTAAGGCGATTGGATTGGCTGCCGCGTCCTATGCGTCATCGCCTGAATAAGAAAAAAGAGGCGATTGAAATCCTGCAAGGGAATTTAGGTAGGCCTCCTGAAGAATTTGAAATTGCGCAACACCTAGGCTTGTCCTTTGAGGACTACCAGCAGCGCTTTGGCAAAGATCACGAAGCTCCGGTATTGGCGGGGGGGAAACCGGGTAGCCCGGGTAAAGAAGATGGGCCCGGGTTGGGGTTTTT